>Ga0255058_10000648_pt1 | contig 20030 bp, 27 predicted proteins | sample Cases_109_9_MG_FD_188637 | JGI IMG/M metagenome (GOLD analysis project Ga0255058, IMG submission 188637) | Seawater microbial communities from Amundsen Gulf, Northwest Territories, Canada - Cases_109_9 | ecosystem: Environmental > Aquatic > Marine > Gulf | place: Canada: Northwest Territories... | reverse complement strand
GCGGCTTCACCGCACCCGCTGGCAGGCAGAGACGGTAAAGCCGCCCGCTCCCGCCCAAGGTTAGAGGTGTGCGCCTCTATCTTGGGGCCGAGCGTTTTTGTTTATAGCACCCTGGCAAAGTTGAGGGCAACCTTTTTCTCCTCGCATAGGGCCCCGAGCGCTGGACTTCGGGGTGTTGATGCATAAGGGTAAGTGAGCTGAAAGGCTGACGAAGGGAGGGCACGGGACCGGGCCAAGAGGAGGTGAGAACGATGGCTAATCCACCGACCTGCATCACGTGCGGGTCTGTCCTCACGGGCTACGGGTGGAGTAAGGAACTCAACTTTCCGGTACATTTCTGCGCAAGCTGCCCAGCCAAGGCCTCCCCCAAGACCGAGGTGGGGAGGGAAGCGGCCTAGCCTTTCGCAAATGAGGGACCCAAATTTCCGGGCCCGGTCCCTGCTCCTTTCGCAAAAGCCGTCGACACTGACCATTGTCTGTGCTTCACTTACCCCAGACGCCTTCTCGGGAACAGTACGGCCCTGGAAGGCGTTTTTATTTTTACCCTTTGTTCTTTGGATTTGACATGCACGGTGGAATAAAGAGTTATGGTGCTGTGATCTTAATTGAAAAGTGACTTGACCCGTTACTCTAAAGGGGGTAGTGTCCGCCGAATGTCATAGCCGAGAATTCCAGTGTCGGAAAGCGAATGTTGGACAAACTACTTATGAGTTAACGGGAGGGAGGTCGCATGAGGCGACGGCGCGTTTGTCTGGACTGTGCAACCATGCTCTTGGGGGCCTCGCTAATCCTGGTTGGTTGCACCACGAAACCCGGGGTGCAGACAGCCGGGTCGGCGATGAAAGGTCCCGGGGCGGCGCCGAGGCCGCAAGGCAAGGTCGAGGAGGAGAAAATTCCCCCGCCGGTATCGATTCGGGAGGTCACGGTGACACCTAGGGTCTCAGAGCGGCCAGAAGCGGGCCTGGGTTCGGCGGTGGCCGAAGAGTCCCCTTTGAAAGATGTGCTCTTCGACTTTCGGAAGTCCGCCCTAAGGGAGGATGCCAAACAGACCCTAAAGAACAACATCCAGTGGCTCAAGGCGAATCCTCATGCCCTAATTCTGATCGAGGGTCACGCCGATGAACGGGGGACCAACGAGTACAATTTGGCACTGGGGGAACGCCGGGCGAAGACGATTCGTGACTTCCTCGTGGCTGGGAACGTTCATGCCAAGCGAGTTTCCATCATCAGTTATGGTGAGGAACGGCCCTTTGTCCTGGGGCACGATGAATCCGCATGGAAATGGAACCGCCGGGGCCACTTTAACCTGGGTTCCCCTTAGGGGAATCAGTACCCGGTCCGAAACTTTCAGCTTCTCGGGCCCATATCCGAGAACCTCATCGTAATGCGCCGTCTACTTAACTGTTGCTAGTGCCGTTCCAACTATTTTTGCCAACTTCTTCGCTGCACTCGATCACGACCCTTGCAACAAGGCAGGCTGCTCAAATTCGGCCCCTCGATCCCTCGATCTTCCTCGGGACGGTGAGGCTCTCGAACCGTCTTCCTCGGGGTGGTGAGCGGTTCGGCTGAGCTCACCGTCGAAGCCCTGTCGAACCACTTATCAAGTTGAAACGGCACTAGGAATGACCTTATTGCTGGAACCCACCTACGGTCTCTGTGTAAGTCATTGCCGCTGAGAATCGCTGAGGCTATCGGTGCATACCTGCCCAAATCGCCCTCTGACAGACTGTCAAGGCTGGGGTAACCCAGCGACAGCATGGCAGGTTTTGCCGCCTCCCTGGTAGGCGGATACGGCCGAAAAATGACTCCATGACTAAATTGAGCAAGAGAATTCAAATAGTTACCCCTTCGCCCTTCCCAGCCGGGTTCTTGGCACAGTTGTCGCAATCTCAGTCCCATCGTCCTACAAAAATGGAAGCACAAAACAAGGAGGCAAAGATGGGCAAATGGGCGAAGGCTGCAGTGATCATGGTAGTGGGGGTGGCACTTCCAATCTTGGCTACGTCCCAGGAAAGAGTAGCCCGGGTGGAGGACGATTCGTTGCAGGTGATCCGGGATGTGGTAACGACCGAGGTCGTCAACCGCGAGCCGGTCAATGACGGCATCGTGTTTTCAGCCTCGATGGGACCGGTGTACTATTTTACAGAGCTAAAGGGAGCGTACACGTCCACACACATCAATCACATCTGGTACTACGAGGGTCGACAAATGGCGAAGGTCCCCCTCTCTATAGAGGGCCCACGCTGGCGGACCTGGAGTAGCAAGCGGATGGTTGAGGACTGGACCGGTTCGTGGAAGGTAGAGGCGGTGGACCCCGATGGCAACCTCCTGTCTTCCCAGACCTTCGAGGTAGAATGAGAATCTTTGGCCAGCAGGGGCGGACCTTTCTTCATGGTGAGTAAGCAAGGTTAATCCTCTAGGCTGAGATCGTAAAAGTAGAAGGGCCCCGGGAATCCCGGGGCCTCTTCTTTTTAGTGCACGCGGCGGCTCAGGTTTTAACCGTCAAGATTTTGGAGACAGTTAATCCTCATCATCGGGGGCTTGCGGTCGTCCCAATCCGGTAGGACCCGGTTCGTCCCGCTATAACACCCTCCGACCCGTTCCTCTCCGCCGATCTCGCACTCGACCGTCGATGATCACCGGCTCCTCTGGCGGGGATCGGAAGATTGCAGCCAGCTCCTCTCGGAGAACGGCAAGGCGGCGGGCAACGATCCCGTAAATTACATCTTCATAACGTTTCAGCCGGTCGATGATTTGCCGCTGCTCCTCAAGGCCCTGATATATCTTCACTGGTTTTTCTCTCCGTTTTCTGGGAGGGACCACACCTCAGGAGGCTGTGAATGAGTGATCCATTCTGGTTCTGATGGCCGTTCTCGAACGCGACGATCGATGATTACCCGCATCTCTGGAAGAGTTCGGAGGATCCCGGTCAATTCATGTTCGAGATCCGCAAAGCGTCGAGCAATGATCCAGTACTGTTTTTTCTCTCTGTCATCGACGAGTAGCCAGGCCCCAAGAGCCTCAGAATATACGGTCCATTCTGGTAACCGGTCTCGGGACCGACGATCGATAACCGTCCGCACCTCCGTGAGAGGTTGGAGGATCCTGCTCAATTCCGGTTCGAGGTCGGCAAAGCGCCGATCGACGATCCAGCGCTGTTTTTGCTCTTTGTCTTCCGAAAGTGACCAGGCCCCGAGAGTCTCGGAATACACGGTCCACTCTGGTAACCGGTCTTGGACACGACGGTCGACGATTACCCGCACCTCCGCCTCCGGGGCAGGTTGGAGGATCCTGCTCAATTCCGGTTCGAGATTGGCAAAGCGCCGATCGACGATCCAGTAAGTGATCTTTCCATGCGTGAATACTTGAGTCATTGTAGCTGCCTAGTGAAGAGAGAAATGGCCCTTAAGTAAACAACCCCATCAGACATATACACTCTTGGCAATAGTCTCGATACTACTATGAAGGTTTACGGAGATGCTCGGGCACGCTCCCCGTCCCGCCATCACCGAGGTTAGCAATGACACTGATTTACCCCACTGTAGTAGCAGGAGTTGTACCAACGCGCTGCAGAGCGCCTGGACAATCGTAGAACTCCTTTATTTCCAGGAAGATGAACGACTCTACCCCACATGAATTGGTGACACGACCCTACTCTTCAGGCCGAGGACATATGAAATTTTTGCACCGCAGTTTGCTAGCTTTAGTCAGGGAATGTGTTATAACGGGAAATCAAAAGTTTATATTTAGGCAATCCCTTGCATGTGAAATGTTTGCATAAGGATTTCGTTGGGTTTCGATGGATATGAGACGAAAAATAGCAAGTTTTCGTATGCTGCCATGGGGGCTTTTGTGGTCAGGCACAGCCATCGCATGTTTATGTTCGATGGTGGGATTTTGGGGACGGATTTGGTGGCCCTTTGAGCTGGCAAGTCACTTTCGTGTACAATATTTTTTCTTTCTCCTCGCCAGTGGCATCATTTTCCTTTTGGGGAGGAGGAAAAGGGGAGCCACCCTGAGCGGTGTTTTTGCGATCATCAACGTATCCCTCATTGTTCCATTGTATTTCGGGGGTTCGGTCGCCTTTGGTAGCAATCAGACATTACGGGCGCTCTTGATTAACGTGAATCAATCAAATAGGGCGCATAAGGAACTTCGGAAATTCATTCGCTCCGTGGAACCAGACTTCATGGTTCTTGTGGAGGTCAATCAAGCATGGACGAATGTACTTCAGCAGATGCAAACTGATTATCCCTTTTTCCGAAATCTTCCACCTCGCGAAGGCAGATCGGGCATTGCACTTTTGAGCCGCATTCCCCTTGCAAACGGCGAGGTTGGGTACTTTGGAGAAGCTGAACTTCCCTCAGTCGTTGCCCGGCTCGAAATCAGTGGACAGCCACTGACCGTGATCGGAGCCCATGCGCTTGCGCCAGTTGGCCGGATCCGGTCTGAATACCGAAATCAACATCTTGCGACACTGGCTCAGATCGTGAGTTCGCAGAAGGGTTCAGTGATCGTTCTCGCGGATCTGAACACGACGTCATGGTCTCCCTTCTTCCGGGATCTGCTCCGCAAGACCGGGTTGCGAGACAGTCGAACGGGTTTCGGCGTGCAGTCCAGCTGGCCCACAGGATTTCCACCTCTATGGATTGCAATCGATCATTGTTTGGTCTCATCAGAGGTAATCGTTCATAACCGCAGCATCGGGCCGCACATCGGATCAGACCACTACCCAGTTGTTGTCGATTTTTCAGTCCACCCAGGCTAGTGCCGTTCCAACTATTTGTGCCAGCTCTCTCGCTGCACTCGATCACGGCCCTTTCAACAAGGCAGGCTGCTCAAATTCGGCCTATCAAGTTGGAACGGCACTAGAACTGCCTCAGTACGGTAGCTGAATTGTTAAGGACGGAGTGCTTGAGTTAGTGGATGTGGCGGATTTTTTTGGACATGTAGTCCATGAGGAGATATTGGCCGAGGGTGTGGGGGGTAGTGAAGTAGGCCTTTCCCCGGGCGATCTCGGAAACCTTCTGGACGAAGCCCACGAGGTCGTAGTCCCGGGCTAGCATGAAGGTGTTGATGAGGATTCCGGCCCGGCGGCATTCGACGACTTCGCGGAAGGTCTCGTGGATGATCCACGGATCAAGTCCCATGGGGTTCTTGTAGATCCGGCCGTCGGGCAGCGTGATGGCCGAGGGCTTGCCGTCAGTAATCATAACGATCTGCCGCATATCCTTCCGCTCACGGCCCAGGATCTGCTGAGCAAGCCTGAGTCCCGCTTTGGTGTTTGTGTGGTAAGGGCCGATGGTCACGCGCGCCAGGCGGCCCAGTGGAATCTCCTCGGCCGAGTCGTGGAAGAGGACTACGTGGAGGGAATCGCCGGGGTACTGGCTCCGGATCAGGTGAGACAAGGCTAGCGCGACGCGTTTTGCAGGGGTAAACCGGTCCTCACCGTACAGAATCATGCTGTGACTGCAGTCGAGGAGGAGGACCGTAGAGCAGGAACTCTGGTACTCGGATTGCCGGACCACGAGGTCTCGGTGCTCCACCTCGATGGGGACCGAGAGGCCCTGCCGTTCAATGGCGTTGAGGAGGGTTGCAGTTACATCCAGGTTGAGGGTGTCGCCAAACTCATAGGGCTTGGGGGGTAGCGCCGCCTCGATCCCGGTGGACAGTTCTTGAGTGTCGTGGCGGCCGAAATCACTCTTGCCCAGGCCGCTCAGGAGATCCTTCAGCGTCTTGTATCCGAGAAAGTCGAGCGCCTTGTTGGTGATCTCGAATCGGACGTTGTTGGTCTCGGGGCCAAAGCCGCCGACGTAGCCTCTGATGTCCAGGTCATCCTCCGCGCGTCCCGGCCGTTGCAAGGTGATGTATCCCTCTTCGATCAGACGGTGCAGGAGGTGCTTGAGCAGCTCGGAAATTTCCGACTGTTCCTGATATTCAGTGCTCTCCAGCCACCGTTCGAAGTCCTGGACATCCACATGCCCCTTCTGAACGAGGGACTGGAGGATCGCCGCGTAGAGCTCTTCGAGGCTGCGACCATCCTCCGGGTCGTAGTGGGGTGAGTAGAAGCCGCTCTGGAGAAAGTAGTCGGCCAGCTCCTCCAGCAGGTCTTCCACACTGACGTCACCCCATGGAATCCCAGTCCACTTTGAGTATCGAATGGTTGCCATTATCCGATGACCGACGACCGACGTCCGATGACCGACGACCGACTGCCGACGACCAAATTAGAACAGTCATCGGTTAACGGTAATCGGTCATCGAATTGTTAGTTGTCGTAGTCCCGGCCCCGCTGGCCGTGCTGGCGCTCTGCTGGAGGAGTCTCGGTCACCCGCCGTTCGACAAAGTAGCCTCGCTCCTCACTCCGATTGATCTTTTGCAGGGCGTGGAGTCCCTCGAGAATGAACTCACAGGCCGAGACGAGCGCTTCTGGCTGCTCTTCCATCTTAAGCCGCTTTGCGGCCAGCAGAAGCGGCGTTATCTGCTGAAGGCTTTTCAGGACCTGCTCGGACGCCATGTTGTCGGCAATGCGAACCTCACCTCCCTCGTTGAACCACTCCACGATAGGCAGGCAGTCCGCGAGACTCAGGCGGTGAGCAAAGGTTTCCCCAATGGCCTCCCGTATGATCCCCTTGGCAATGGTGTCGGCCCCCCGCATCTCTCCCTCGTACTCGAGCTCAAGTTTGCCGGTGACGGCTGGGAGCGCTGCGTAGACGTCGGCGGGGCGCGGAACGACCCGTTTTTCCCGGTTCAGGACGGCACGGCGTTCGGCGTTCGAGACCACGTTCTCAATGCACGAGATGGGAAGACGCTGGCTTACACCTGACCGCTTGTCGATGTACTTGCTCTCCCGCGCCAGGAAAGCGATTCGCTCCACGACCTCTTGGACGAACGGGGGGATGAACAGCTTGGCTCCATCACGGGTGAGCCACGCCTCCTGTGCGGTGACCGCCATCCCTTCTTCGAGAGTGAGTGGATAGTGCGTCCGAATCTCGGAGCCGATACGATCCTTCAAGGGCGTGACGATCTTGCCCCGCGAGGTGTAGTCCTCGGGGTTCGCCGCAAAGACAAGGCAGACATCGAGGGGGAGACGAACGGGATGGCCTTTGATCTGGACGTCCCCCTCCTGCATGATATTGAACAAGGCGACCTGGACCTTGGCGGCGAGATCGGGGAGCTCGTTGATCGCAAAAATCCCTCGGTTAGCCCGGGGGAGGAGGCCAAAGTGAATGGTCAGAGGACTGCTGAGGTCGAGGCCGGACCGGGCCGCCCGGATGGGGTCGATATCACCGATCAAATCAGCCACCGTCACATCCGGAGTCGCAAGTTTCTCTATGTAGCGGGCATCGCGCGAAATGAAGGTGATCGGGGTATCATCTGCCATCGTGGCGAGCTTTTGCTGACAGCTCGCACAGAGGGGCGCATAGGGGTTGTCATGGATCTCGCACCCTTCTATGGTCGGGATCTCCACGTCCAGAAAGGACGTGAGGCCTCTGAGAATACGGCTCTTAGCCTGTCCCCGAAGCCCGAGGAGGACCATGTGGTGTCTTGACAGGATGGCGTTGACGATCTCGGGTATGACAGTTTCCTCGTATCCCATGATTCCGGGAAACAGAGGTTCCCCCGTCTTTATCATCCGGATCAGGTTCTCTCGCATCTCATCCTTGATCGTTCGACGAGTATATCGATCCTCGGTGAATTGGCTCCGCTTCAAGGCTCCCAGCGTTGTCGGTTTCTTCTCGGGCTTGATTTTGGCCATGTTCTCCCCTTCCTTGCGGATGCACCGCAGCAGTGATAATGTGCAAGAGTCTAGTCTCCGGGTTTGACGTTGTCAAAGGCTTTCGGACGTGGGAGGAACACCATGCGGCGTGATGTCACCGTTCGATTCCTGAGGAATCTCCAGCATGAGGTCATTATTGGAGGACATCGACTCATCGCTGATGAACCAACAGCGTTGGGCGGAGACGATGCGGGGCCGGGTCCACAGATGCTCCTTGTCGGCGCCTTAGGTGCCTGAGTAGGCATCACCTTGCGCATGTATGCGCAGCGAAAAGGATGGGACCTTGGACAGGTCGAGGTCCAACTTGAAGCGGAAAAGAGCGGTCATGGGGCTATCTCCGGCATCAAGATGCATATCGAATGCGAGGGGACGCTGAGCGAGGAAGAGCAGATGCGGCTGAAGGAGATCGCCACCCGCTGCCCAACTCACAAAGTTCTCTCGGCGGGGGTCCCTATCGTCCAGGTCTGAGTGGGAGTGCAAAAGTGCCCGCTGCATCTTTCAGGGGACGGTTCAGAAAGGCGAAGGGGAGGCTGCTCCTCGGCATCCTCCTTGGCTCAATGCCGGTTTCCCTCTTCGCCCTCCCACCTACTACCACCCTCTTCTATTACGTTGAGGAACCTCCGGCGTTCACCTCGGCCATGACTCATCTGAATCGGATCAGCATCATTGCCCCGCAGGTCTTTGTGATGGACCGAGAGGGGTTTGTCTTCGGTGGGGTCAACCCGGAACTCCTTGAGGCTGCCCGCCAGCGCCGGGTGGCAGTGATGCCCCTAGTCATGAATAAAGGTTTTGAGCAGGCGACAATGCATGCGGTACTCCTGGATCCCGCTAAGATGCAGCGGGCCATCCGCTATCTCCTCTATTATGCCGATCGGGATGACTACTGGGGCATCCAGTTTGACTTCGAGAATATCCACGTCTCTTACCGAGATCTCTACAGCCGCTTCGTGCAAGAGGCCGCGAGGCAATTTCACCAGCGGGGGCGTAAGTTCAGCGTAGCCGTCGTCGCCAAGCACTCCAATCGACCCCAAGACTATTCTCATTCCTCCTGGACAAACTGGGCCGGGGTCTTCGATTACACGACCTTGTCGCGAGCTGCAGACTTCCTCTCCGTGATGACCTATGACCAACATACCCACGGGACTCCTCCCGGGCCGGCCGCGGGCGTGCCCTGGATGAAGCGTGTCATCGAATATGCTGTCACGCATGTACCCCGAGAAAAGCTTTCCCTGGGAATTCCACTCTACTTTCGCAGCTGGAACAGTACGGGACTTCGGGGTGGGTACGGTGGCTTTCCGGCGGTGGTACCGATGCTGCACCACCCCGGTGTTGTGGCAGGATGGGACGAAAATCGGCAAGTCCCCTGGTTCCGTTACCCGGCCGATGGGGGAGAGCATGAGGTCTGGTACGAGGACGTTCGCAGCTTCCAGGCCAAGCTTGAGCTTCTGAAGCTCTACCGCCTCCATGGTTTTTCTGCGTGGGTGATTGGTCAGGAAGATCCCCGGATCTGGGTGGAGATCTCGCGCCGGGCCAGGATTCGGCGCCTTCTTCCGGCACCGCGCTAGGAGCAAGAAGAACACGATCGTCGAAGAGCTGATACCGGTTCTGTGAAGAGACCTCCAAAAACACAGGTCCAACTCTCACCCCCGCGACTCATTCTGGTCATGGGGATCGCCGGGAGTGGCAAGAGTGAACTCGCCAGGGCAATCCTCGAGCACGTGTGCGCTGTCTATCTGGACAACAATTTTCTCGCCGATGCTTTTTCACCCAAATCACGCACAGACGAGCGTTATCTAGCCGTTCGAGAGAATCTCTACGCCGCCCTCTATCGCATTACGGAGGAAAATCTCTGCATCGGAAATTCAGTCGTTCTGGATGCCCCGCATATCAGGCAGGTCCAGGACCCGGGGTGGTGCAAGTGGATCCAGGAGTTCGCGAGAAATGCAGGGGCGTGGATGCGCGTGATCCGTTGCTACTGCCGCGAGAAACTCTTCCGGGAACGGCTGGAGGCCCGGGGGGAGAAGCGGGATCAATGGAAGCTAGAAAACTGGCAAACCTTTCTCATGCAGCAACCACCCCGCGTCCCAATCCCATTCCCTCACCTGGAGCTCGACACGGAGGACCCGCTCGAGGCCAACGCAGCCCGCGCGGTGTCGTACATCGTGGAGCAGGGGGAGGAGATCCTGACGGAAATCTGATCGAGGTCTCCCGATACGTCGAGTAAGAACAATTCTACCGCGAATGAGCAAAAGAATACGCGAGCGCTGGTTCAAGCTCGTCGAACATGGCATGGAGGCCGGGATTCGGTGTTACATGAAGTAACGCCGGTCGTTTAAGTCTGGGTAGAGTGGCGTCACCCATTTGCCGTACCCGTTGAAAATTTGGGTGGGTCGTCTCTCGTCGGTACCGATCATGCGCTCGGTCGCCTGAGACCACCGCGGGTGGGGGAACCCGGGGTTCACGTTTGCCCAGAAGCCATACTCGTCGGGGCCAACCGTTTCCCAGAAAGTTTTGGGACGGTCTTTGACAAACTCGATCGAAACGATGGACTTGATGTTCTTAAAGCCGTACTTCCAGGGAACTACAAGGCGGATGGGCGCCCCGTGCTGCTTGGGCAACGGCTTCCCATAAATGCCCGTCGCTAAGATGGCGAGTTCGTTCATCGCCTCTTCCATCGTCAGTCCTTCCACGTATGGCCAGGGAAGCCAGAACCGGAGCTGGCCGAATGCCACCGTGCGGTCGAGGAACGTCGTGAGCTTGACAAACCGCGCCTCGCTTTTGGGTTCGACGGCCTTGATCAGGGCCGAAAACGGAAAGCCGGTCCAGGGCACCGCCATGGCCCACGCCTCCACACACCGAAAGCGGTAGAGGCGTTCCTCGAGCGGCATCGAGCGAATCAGGTCGTCAATCTCGAATACCCTGGGATTTCGGACGAGGCCTTCCGCACGCACTTGCCAGGGTCTGGTCTTCAGGCGCTGGGCGAGAAAATGAATCGTCTTTACCGGGCCAAACTCATAGAAATTATTGTACGTGGCTGCGACGGATTCCTTCGTCAGCGGTCGATCAAGGGTGAAATCCGGATTTCTCCTGGCGGGGTACAGTTCAAGGGTCGGGTCCCGTGGGCCCTGGGACGTCTTCTCGGCGGCGCCGGCAAGAGTAGATCCTCCAGCGATTCCGCCTGCCAGCACCCCCAGTGCACCCATCAAGAACCGGCGACGGTCCATGTAAATCGACTCGGAGGTCGCTTCTCGCTCCGGGATGGCCCAATCGGGCCTCCGCAGGTAGTGCATGACTTATCCCCTCTCTGCCGCGCGGGCAGTTAGATTTCAGCTGTCAGAAGAAGGCTAGAATGCTGGGAAGCGATGAAACTATAATGCTGCCGCACGAGATGGAACCGGCCCTTCAGCCTCCTAGCATTCCAGCATGCTAGCTTGCCAGCGCGGTGATTAATGACGGCTGACCGCCGACGTCTGTCTTTCTAGTGCAGGTCGATTTTGGATACCATCTTGGCATCCCAGTTCGTTCCTAGCTCGTTAAGCTGAGTACTGATCTTCCGACCATGCTTGTCGGCAGAGAAGGCCTCCTTCCATGTGTCGAGGGTGGCGTACTTTGGTACCTCCCAGAGGGCGAAATATTGGGGACGTGAGCCGATAAGGATATCCCGGGCAAAGAAGCCAACAAACTTGATCGCGGGGAAGGTCTTCTGAAAGTGACTTACGAATTTCCGGTAGGCCTGCGTGATCTGCCTTCGGTTGACTCCGGGACGAGGATCGAATTCGACCATATAGTATAGCATTGCTGTCCTTGCCCTCCTTGTTTCTAGTGGATATTCCTGTCAGTCCGAATATTACTGCAGCGTCAAGAAAAAAGCAGTCAGCGGTCCGCTGTCGGCTTTTTTTTTACCAGGTCACAAGCGGATGCCTGATTGTTGATGGCTGACAGCGGTCTCAATCACCCATCGTGGCGCCGGTAGAAGGGGAGGGAGGTAACCTGGGCAGAGATTTTCTCTCCGTGGCTCTCCACGTGGACGACCGTCCCAGGCTCGTGGGCCTCACGCCGGAGCATCCCCAGGGCGATGATCTTTCCTGTGGTTGGGGAAAGGGCGGCGCTGGTGATTTGTCCCACCTCTTTGTCGTCTCGTACGACCCGATCCCCTGGGCGGGGTAATAATTCGTCCTCGACAATGAGGCCGCAGACACGCCGATTGACATGCCCCCGATGGGCGATCCGGATGACGAACTCCTGCCCGATGTAGCACCCCTTCGTAAAGGAGACCCCCTTGTCCTCGATCCCCGCCTCCTGGGGAAAGTTTCCCTCGTCGAAGTCTATACCAAACCAAGGGATCCCGGCCTCGAGGCGAAGGCTGTTCATGGCCGCCATCCCTACCGGTGTGGCGCCTGCCTCTTGAAGGGTCCGCCATACGAGGTCGGCCCCTTTAACGGAGAGAGCCAGCTTGTACCCCTCCTCTCCGGTGATCGAGGCCTGGATGATACGACAGAGATAGTCTTCGAGGGTCAGCTCGACGCAGCCCTGCTCCTGTACCGGCAGGGCGGCGCAAGGCAAGAGGCGCCCCAAGACGGCCCTCGCGCGGGGCCCTTGCAGAGCTATGATGGCGTCCTCCTCGATCTCCTCGAAGGTCACGTCGTCAGCAATGACATATTTGTTGAGGTGGTCCATGGCCCGCTCTTTCCACTGAAAGCCCAACTCCAAGAGGTGGTAGTCGTGAAAGGCGTGAACCTCTAGGTCAGCCAAGATCTTGCCCTGGGGGGTTAGCATGCAGGCGTAGCACCCTTTGCCGGCCTCGAGGGTCGCAATGTCATTGGTGAGCATTCCGTTCAGGAACCGGGTCCGCTCCGTGCCGGTCACGCGAATGAGCGTCCGCAAAGGGAGATCAAGCAGTCCAACCGTTTCACGGACGACTCGATGTTCTTGGACCGGATCCTGGAAACTCTCTGGGAGTTCCCAGCCACCTTCTTCCTGAAACGTGGCTCCGAGGGACCGGTGGAGGTTAAAGAGGGGACTTCGGCGTGCCATGGTTACTCCTTCTGATCACTGGGTCTCTGCACCGATGTACTTCTGCAATAGAACGGGAAGGTCGCGGGCAAGGACTTCTTTCGTCACCACCTGATCGCAGAGGCGATGCAGCGGTGTCGTCTGCTTCCAGGCAGCATGGGTGGTAAAGGCGAGCACGGGAACGGGGGCGGTCTCTGCCTCGAGCCTCAGCTGCGTCAGGGGCTGCTCGAGATCCACCCCTTCGGCAGTCAGGTCCACGATGATAAGAATGGGAGAAAGTTCTCCCGCCTTTTGGATCAGATCATCCGTCGTGCGGGAAATTGTTGCCGTATGCCCCAGATATTTTGCTGTGTCCCGGATCTTCGTCGAAAAGAAGAGATCGGGAACGAAACCCAGGATCATCTTGCCTTTCTGTTCCATGGAGGCGTCCCCCATCAGGCATCAGTCAGCCCCCCAATATCGCTGGTATTCCGCCATGTAAGTTAACGTATCAAGCTTTGGCATCCGATCGAGGAAGAGGATACCCTGTAGGTGATCAGATTCATGCTGGATTACACGCGCAAAGAAGTCTTTGGCAGAAAAGTCGAGTTGTTTTCCCTCCCGATCGTGGGCCCGAACCCGCACCTCACGATACCGGGGAACCTTTCCCCGGATGTCGGGGACGCTGAGGCAACCTTCCCAGTCCTCCTCCATTTCGTCGTTCAAAGGCTCCACCACCGGATTGATCAGGACAGTAAGAGGGATCGGAGGCACCTGGGGGTAGCGAGGGTTCTCCTGGACCTCGATGACGACGACCTGGAGGGATTCATGGACCTGCGGACCGGCCAACCCGACACCATTATACTCCCGCATCGTCGCGATCAAGTCGTCGATGAAATTCTGCAGAACTGCTGATGTGATCGACTTGACCGGCACAGGGTCGGTCGGGTGGCGCAACACCGGGTTTCCCATCTGGGCGATCTTCAGGATGGCCATTTTTCTCCTCTCCAGCGCTTAAAACTAAGGTAGCAGATTCGGAAAAGCCCCGCAAGCGACGGAATACCCATCATCTCCTGGGCCTCCTTTCCGTCTCTTTCCGTGACCATCTCGGGACGGTTGAGCATGGCAAACCCTTGATTTACAGTATGTTACGCCTTTCAAATGTGTTGACAGTTAGCACCCCACAACGGACAATGAGTCGGATTTTCCGCGGACTCCAGGTTAAACCAGTTCCATTTCACATCCTGTTTTTGAAGCCCAAGCTGAGGTAAATCAAAAATGCCAGCGTGGACAGATCAGCGATTGGTCATACTTCTTCCACACGAAGATCCGGCCTTTGCCCATGGAAAACCATATGTCGTCATTGAACCGGGCAACAAGTTTGGAACCGGGGCACACCCGACGACACGTATATGTTTGGCTATCCTCGAGGGTGTCCTGTTCACAGACCAAACGATTTTGGACGTCGGGACCGGCACGGGGATCTTGGGAATCTATGCAGCAAAGGTGGGAGGAAAGAATGTTGTTGCTGTCGATCAAGACCTTAAAGCCTGCAAGGTTTGTCAGCAAAATTTCGTGAAAAATAGCCGGGGTGAGAAAGTTCGGGTTATCAACGGTCGAATTGATGCGCTGTCCCAACTCAAACTTTTTGATATCGTGATCGCCAATCTTGAATCGGATACTCTCATTAGTCTTTTGCCGGCATTGAAGGCGCACATGAAGCCGAGTAGCCTCGTCGTTATGTCGGGTGTGCTCGCTACTTCCAAAGAGCATTTTGTAAGGGTATTGGAGGCATCATCGTTGAGGGTCATATCCTCAGTAACAGAAGGCGAATGGGCAGGATTCTTAGCAACGCCTTCACATAGATGAGGAGTCTCGGTTAGTGTCGTGCCAACTATTTGTGTAACTTTCTCGCTGCACTCGATCGCGACCCTTGCAACAAGGCAGGCTGCTCAAATTCGGCCCATCAAGCTTGAACGGCACTAGGGCACTTCAGATCCACCTGCTTGTTCAACTACAATAGCTATCATGGTGTGTTTCCTTGATTCCTGCCCTGATTAGTTATTCCTTGACGGGGTTACGGATAATTAATTTTCGTCCTTTTGGAGAATAAAGCTTTGATATATCACTCTTCCAGCAAGAAGGCCTTCATATATTGTAGACCCTTTGAGGCCGGCAAACTCTTGAAATGTGTATAACAACAGCTTGCGCATTGATTGTTGGATGAGCGTCGTTTTGCGTTCGTTGTCCAAATTTAGGGCACCGAGCACATTGGGGGTTATATTTGTCGCTTTGATGAGCGCCATTCCAGAACGGTACAACTGTTTGTAAAGTGTATCAACTTTGTCCTTGCCACGCAGATCTGCATAGAGAAAGTAGCCATTATGCCGAAGAACTCTCTTGGCTTGCATCAAAAAGGCATCCATTGAACCATAACAGTGTGAAGACTCGACATTCACGACGACATCAAAACTGTTATTCTCGAACGGGAGAAGTTCGGCATCGCCCGTTACGAATGAAAGTCCGTCAAGAAAATAATTCCGATTACAAAATGCCACTGCTTTTTCTGAGAAATCAACACCAACGACCGTCTGTGGTCCTAGATAGCGTTTGATGTAATACGATCCGCCTCCCCGCCCGCTACCCACCTCTAGCACTGTGGAATCCTTAAGACTAACAGCGTTGGCCACATGGTGATAGAGTTGAATGGAATAGCGATTTGGCTCGTCGGCTTCATCCAAAGCAAGCTTCTCTGCGTGAGGGCCTAGTGGGGTATACCCATAGTTCATGAAGGACCAATCTTTTCTCTCATAGCGTCCTGCGAGGAATTCGTACCACTGCCTCCACATTAATCGTCTCAGAGAGGGAGAGAACCAACAGAGTGCTGTGAAGAGCTTCGCAAGCATGGAATGTCCCGTCAGTATTTAGAGAGTATTAAGTTGGTCATACCGTTTCGTCCCAGGAATTTCCAGGACGAAGTCGGCGCCAAAAGCCACGGCAGGCGTCAGGACTCCCTGGGGCCGTTCTGCAAAGATCCTTTCCACGCAGCGGACACCAGCAACAGCCGTGAAGTGATATCCTTCCAAGGTTTCGAGCCAAACCTGGCATTCGTCTCCCTTTTCATTCGCGGCCCGCGCCCACAGGTAGGAGCGTGCCGTTTGGCGGGTATGTTCATCTGGGCCGTGCACGATCTTTTCAATCGATTTTTGCAGGAGACGACGAATAGGGCCGATGGCGAGCAAATTTTGGCTTAGAGGGGCTACCCAGCGCATGAAGGAAGCAGCCCTTTCGGGGAAGGCCATGAAGGTCGTGATGTTGGGGATGCCAGTCGTGCGGTAGGCGGTTGCCAAATCGCCCCAGGAAGCTGGTAGTACAGTGCGCTCGCGATCCACGAAGCGAATACGCCGCGCCTCCTTGCCCGGCGGATAGCGCACCAGGCGGCCGTTTCTGCGGACCAGAATGCCTTTGGGGATATGTTCCAGCACGGTTTTAATGGTTCCCGCGCTGGGGATGCCCGTGCTGGCGATGGCGAGTTCTAATTGAGTTGGGTCGACAACTCGGTCGGCGACGTATTTGGCCATACAGTCACTAGGGATCACATCAAAGCCTACCCCCGACATCACCGCAATGCCCTTTTGACGGGCCTGCTGGTCATAGGACAGGTTTTGCTCGAAGACAGCAACTTCGCCGGTGATGTCAACGTAATTTGTATCGCCTTTCAGGCAGGCGCGGACCATCGGGGCGCTCGTGTGAATGAATGGACCTGCAGCATGGAATACCAGGTCGAATCCTGCCACTGTTTTGGCGAGATCATCTTCGTCTTCTAAATCGATCGCCACATGGTCGAGCCCCAGTCGTTCGGCCAAAGGGACAAGCTTATCGGCCGAGCGCCCAGCCAGCACGGGGGTGTGGCCGCGGCGCAGGGCTTCATCGGCCACCAGCACACCGGTGTAGCCATACGCACCGTAAATTATCCAGGTTTTGCCAGTCATTCAATCCTCTTGCTTCCTTAGGAGGGACAACGGCCTGAGAGGCCAATTTCGGCTGACCTCCCCAGTTGTTGCCAGACCTGCAGCCGAGGATGATCTCTATGGAGCAGAAAAGAGCTTATCGGGCAGGCCGGTATTAAACTTGAAGTCACGGAAGAGGAGTATAGCTCGCTTGTCGGTGAGTTCGGGATTGCCGTAAAAGATGCGCTTGGTGTGCATCATGAATGGCCCTTCCTTTTTGTAATCGAGCCAGGTGGACCTTTTGGGCGTCGGCCCACCAACCTTTGGCCATACCCCCGGCTGCAGCTGAAACTCGACGAAGAGGATGTGGTAGTTCTTCTGGTCAGTGTAGTAGGTGTAGCGGTCGCTGGTCTCGCCCACACCCTGCTGAAAAGTTGCTTCAAGAATATTGACCGGTTGTCCCCAAAAGGTCAATGTTCCCTTGTGGCGAACAATGACGCCAGGGTCTTTGAGCTTGAAGGGGATTCCCATCCAGTACCACCAGTTAACCGAAAGGAAGTGTGCACGCTTCAGTGCGGCCTCACCGGTCTTGGGTTTGCCGTCCAGCGTTACCCATGGCTTCTGGCCGTCAAAGCTCTGGACCAACAACCCCTTGCCCGTAATGGTCTCCACACGTACCTTCCCATGCCTCTTCATGTAATAGAGGCTGACCTTTGCCCCGGCCACATCTCCCCGGGGGTCCAAGGCAACGCGGGTGATCGTGAATGTCATATCCTTCAGGTTTTCCCAGGCCTTCATGCCGCCGTGAGCAGCGACGACCTTCTGCAGAAGCGTCTGAGCCCTTGCGTCTTGAGCCCTGGCGGGGCTCGGGAATATTACCAGAGCCATTCCAACGGTGAGCACCCCAGCAACTGCTGCCTCCCATGCAGGCAAGCCTTTATGATGTTTTGTTTTCCTTCGCATCGCAGTTCTCCTATCGGATATTACTTCTTTTGGATTGGAAAGTTAGCTTTTACCCATTCGCGCCAGCCCCCCTTGAGGGCGTAAGCTTTGGAGAAACCGAGCTTCATCAGGTCACGTGCCACACGGGCACTCGACTCTTCATTCGGTCAAGCGCAGTAGATGACGATGGTCTTGTCCTTGTCATACTTCCCTGCCCAGACAAAAACAGCGAACGGATCTTCTCGGACGGCGCCGACGATCTCGCTGTCGCTGAAATTCCAGTGCTTGGGTGTGCGCCCGTCAATAATCACCACGTCAGAATTTCCGAGGAGGACTTTGAGTTCCTCCTTTGTCATCCTGGGTACACCGGCAGCTAGGCTATTCGCCGCAAGAATCCCGACGATCGCCATCACGGGAAATACAGGGATAAGGGGGAATCGGAATTTTTTCATGCAATCTCCTTTAGACCCTTCAATTTACCCGCCAGCAAAACAGATGCCTTATAAGTATTAATTTCCAGGCCACCCTAGATACTCGATGTGATAGGTGGCGACATCGGCGAAATCCACCCTTGGGACGATCACCCGGAAGGGTCGGGAGGTTCCCAACTTGAATTTGTCAATGGAGAAGTTGTTGGCCCCCAGGTACGTACAGTCAGAATCGAAGATCCTCGCCTTGAAGAGGGGAGGGGTGAAGAACCCCTGGAAACCGTTGTAAATCTCTCCTGCTACCGCCACCCCGTCGGAGTGTGGGGCGATCCGGACATTTCGGACCAAGAATTGCTGGCCTATGTCGATAAAATCCTTGCGACCGAAAGGATCCTCAGGTGAGGAGAGTCCGCAGGACCCCGACTCATGCATTGCTCGGGCAGAGCCACTTCCCCCCAGAAGGAAAGCGACCATCAGGACGAGCAGACCCGTATGGGGAACTATGTTGTGCCTTCGTCGCGTCGTCGGGAGAATCATTTCTCGTTGTCATTCCTTTTCCCTAAATCTGACCGGTCTCAGTGTAGCATAGGAAACTCCCAGATTTCCTGCAATCAGCTTATTCATTGCCCGTACTCTGGGTAGAATCCCGTGATGGCCCATTGGCACCCGACCTTGACGCGCGTTTGCGAACTGTGGATAATATAAACTACTGCTTGTCCCAGGGCATATTAACTACGAGGTCTCCGATTCCTATGTTTGAACGTTCATATGACCCTACATTTCTCCGCGGGATCTTCGAGCAGACGCGGGTTCTACGGAGGCCCATCAGCGGCATCGTGGTCGGTTATCACGAACTGCCTTATATCCTGGTGGGACCCGACGTGGAAATGGAACGCCGCGCCGTCGAGATCCGGGGGAAGATCCGGGTCTCGCCTCGCCTGGTGATCCGACCGGGCGAGGGGCAGACCTACGGGGAAGTGTTCGGCGAGTCAGAGGTCATGGACCGGATGCTGTTGGGGCGCGTCTTCGCCTTCCGCTATGCCGCTCGCCGGCACGCGGTTATCGAGAGTGAGGACCTCATCATCCGCCCCGCTGAGGGGGACCCCGAGGGCTGCGTCGAGCGCATCCTCGACGAACTGGCGAGGCGCGAGATCCTGGACACCGGGCTGATCCTCTCACCAGACGTCAAGTTCTACCCCATCTCCATTGATCGTTTTCTCCACGAGATCCTGGACAGCGAATTCGCCGACTGATCCGACAGTAGCTTTCGCTTTTCTCCTACTACTTTGTCAGTTCGTAGGCGTGGACATCGAAATTGGCGAGCATCTCGGACACGGCAAGGAACCGCTTGTGGTTCCGAGTCCCTCGGTTCTTGTCGAGGAACATGGGAATGACGGTTTCCTTTAGCTTACCATCGATCTGAATCCCGACCAGGGTTCCACTGCCATCCACATAATCTGGCCGAAATGATTCGAGAAGATGGATCCCGGCGTCGAATGCTTTTGTAAACTTTTCCCGAGCCACGTCTCTTGGAAATGCAGGCTCTCGGAGGAAAGACACACCGCTCGATTTCTCGACCATTGTCCATCCTTGACGCGGGCGGAACCTCTCGGGGTTGCCGCGAGTGTGAGCATCTGGCACGACCACGATCTGTGAGCGACCGTCTTTCCAGATCGTTAATCTGTTTCGGCCCCCGCCTGTTTCCCACGATTACCATTCCCAGAAAAGCATCTCGGCACCCTGAGGTACCGTGGTCCGTCCCGGGTCGGTGGCACAACCAAAAGCGCCGATTATGCAGATCGCGAATACGATCCAAGACTTTCGATTCATCGATTATTTTTGCTTGAGACGCCTGGTCTATGAGATGGGTCTATTTGATATAGTAGCCAGAGACACGCCACTTTCCATCCCTGTCGCGCATGGGCGTGACCGTTTCCA
>Ga0255058_10000647_pt1 | contig 20068 bp, 17 predicted proteins | sample Cases_109_9_MG_FD_188637 | JGI IMG/M metagenome (GOLD analysis project Ga0255058, IMG submission 188637) | Seawater microbial communities from Amundsen Gulf, Northwest Territories, Canada - Cases_109_9 | ecosystem: Environmental > Aquatic > Marine > Gulf | place: Canada: Northwest Territories... | reverse complement strand
TATCGGTCTCGCCTTTCAGTAACGCCTCGAGCTGCGCCCCCAGCAATTCGTAATCGACGCTCCGCTCTTCAGTCATGCGTGTCTCGCAACGAAAATGGGAAGTTCAATATCCGACGGATGTCGTCGGACCCTTCATTGAGCATTTGTACACGGTCGAATCCTACCGCGGCTCCGGCGCAAGGCGGCAATCCCGACTCCAGGGCTGCTACAAATTCGTCGTCAATCGGTCGGCGCGGTCGTCCGGATAACTCGCGGCTTGTCTGGTCCGCCTCAAAACGCTCGATTTGTTCTTTGACATCAAGGAGTTCCACATAGCCGTTGGCGAGTTCGAGTGGCCCTGCGAAAACCTCGAAGCGGTCGGCAACAGACGCATCGTCCGGGCAGAGCCGCGCCAGCGCGGCCTGACTCGCCGGATAATGATGCAGTACGGTTAGTTGATCGGATGGAAACCGAGACGATACCTTTTCTGCAAGAACAAGATTGAGCCATTCAGCTCGTGCGTCTCCCACGGAGGCTCGAAGAGCATCATCCGCGTCAAGCAACTCTGCAAGTGTTTCAGCGTCCGTGGTCGAACAATCAACCCCTGCAAATTCAGAAAACGCCTGGGCGTAGCTGAGAAATACGGGCGGCTTTGTCATGCGGTCCTGATCGATAACACAGGTAATGAAATCTACTGTTTCCTGCATGATTTCTTTCAAGGTGAAGTTCAGCCGATACCATTCGACCATCGTGAATTCGGGTTGATGGTGCCGACCGTTCTCGGCATCCCGAAACACCTTGCAGATCTCGTAGATGTCCGGGTATCCCGCGCACAGAAGTCGCTTCATGCAATACTCGGGTGATGTCTGCAGATACCATGCCGTGTCGTGATCCAATGCCATGCCGACTTCGATGCTCTCTATCTGAGGATCACTGACGGCGAAGCGGGACAGTATTGGCGTGTCTACTTCGAGCACATTTTTTTGCTCGAAGAATTCGCGAGCGCGTTTCAACATTGCTGCCCGACGCGAAGACGAATCGATACTCGACTGCGGTTGCCAGCTTGCTGATCTAGTCATCGTCCACGCTTCTCAAGCAACGATGTGTCCGATCGCCTCGCCCATGCTGAGCGAGTCGCCAGCTTGCAACCCGGATCTCCAAGCACACACTCCGGGCGGCGTCAGGACGATGACCGTCGAGCCCATATTGAACCAGCCCAGCAAGTCCCCCTTGTCGACGGACCGCGATGCGTTTGATTTGTGCAGATCGATGTTGTCGACGATATTTCCCTTTCGTGGCCTCAGTTCACCGGTCCACGGCGTCGTGATGCTGCCGACATTCATTGCGCCAACGAAGATCACCACGCACGGTCCGGCGGTGGTCCTGAAATGGCAAATGAGACGCTCATTTCGGACGAACAGGCCGCGAAGATGCGAAACCGTCGACTGATTGACGCTGAACAGGGTCCCCGGTACGAATCTTGCGGCGACGAGTTCGCCCGCTAGTGGTGCGTGTACGCGGTGATAGTTAAAAGGCGCGAGATAGATGGTCGCAAACGAACCGTCATAGAAGCTCCTTGCGTCATGCAGGTCTGTCGCCAGCAATTCCTCGAGGCTGTAATCGAGTCCCTTCGCCTGCAACAACAAATTCTTGTCGATATTTCCGACTGCGCTGATGAATCCGTCTGCGGGCGACACAATTGATGACTCCGACGAGTCGATCGGGCGAGCATCACTCTTGAGTTCGCGAATGAAGAAATCGTTGAAACTGACAAAATCATTCGGCGCCGATTTAGCAACCTCATCCAGGTTGACGGCGTACATCTTCAGAAATGACCGAATCAGCAGGTCCTTGATCGCCAGCAGGCGAATGCGCGCCATTCGATAGACCAGTGCCGTCAGAAGGTGCTTCGGGAGAATGCGCTGCAACAGCAGGAACAGTTGTGATACGAAAACGGCCATCGCTAATTGGACGCCAGGATCAGGGGCAAGTCGTGCGCCAAATCATCGACGGTATAAGGATTGCTAAACAAGGCGTGGAATTGCGCATCGGGATTGATTAGCAAGACGGCCGAGGTGTGATCGACGTTGTAGCCGTCTTGATGTGCAGATGATTTGGCATGGAAGATACCCATTTGCCTGGTCAGTTTTTCAAGTTCGCTCATATCGCCCGTCAGCCCGACGATATTTTCGCCAAAATTCGCAACATAGGATTTCATCACCTCGGGCGTGTCTCTCTCCGGGTCCACACTTATTAATACAATTCCCGGCAATACGGACTCTGCAAAACCTGAGGCAAGCATTCTGCCCCTTGCCGCTGTCAATCGCTGTAGGGTCGTAGGGCATACGTCCGGGCAGTTGGTGAAGCCAAAAAACAGCAGGTTCCAGCCGTCCTCGAGCGACGCCCGGGTAAACGGCCGGGCGTCCTGATCCAGCATCGTGAATTCAGGCAGCACCATCGGTGATGGCAGTATCGTGGCCGATTGCGGTTGCGGACCGGGCGCCATGTATGCGCGCATGAAAAACCATGCGCTGGCGACCAGCACAATCGCGACAAGCGCCGGTACCAGTTTGCTTGTAGCATTACTCATTTGCCGCGCATTCTAACAATGAATACCGATTCCAGCGGTGCTGCCGCGAAAACAGTCGAAGACTGGATACGACAGACGGCGAACGCATTCGAGGACGCCGATCTGTACTTCGGACACGGCACGGATAACGCCGTGGATGAAGCAGCCTACCTCGTATTCGCAGGCCTCGGCCTCGATCATGCCCGAGCCGAGCAGCATTATTCCCTGCAAATCGATAATAAAGCGTCGGCCCGGCTCGCATCGCTGATCGAAAAACGCATCCGCGATAGGGTGCCGGTGGCCTATCTCGTTAATCGCGCCTGGTTTGCGGGGCTGGAATTCTACGTTGACGAACGCGTGCTCATTCCACGGTCGCCGCTGGCTGAAGTCATCCTGAATCGATTCGAGCCGTGGGTCAATCCGGACGACATCATCAGAGCACTCGATCTCGGCACCGGAAGCGCGTGCATTGCCGTCGCGATGGCTATGGCATTTCCAAACGCGAAAATTGACGCCATCGAGATCTCGGCTGAGGCGTTGGCCGTGGCGGCTATTAATATCGACAGGCACGAGCTGCAGCAACGCGTCCGGCTCGTTAAGTCCGAGTTTTTCGAGGGGCTCGCCGGAGAGCGCTACGATCTGATCGTCAGCAATCCGCCCTATGTCGATCGACAGGACATGGACAATCTGCCGGCAGAATTCCGGCACGAGCCGGCGGACGGGCTGGCTGCAGGTGACGATGGTCTGGATTCGGTCTTGGCGATCCTGCATGATGCGTCACGTTTCCTCGAGCAAGAAGGACTACTGGTCGTCGAGGTCGGTAACAGCCAGGCGGCGCTGGAGCATCTGCTCCCGGAAGTCGACTTCGTCTGGCTCGAATTTGAGCATGGCGGCAGCGGCGTGTTTTTGCTGCCCAAAGACGAGATTGATCGTCACCAGGATGCCATTGCCAGGGTGGCATCCGAGCGAGTGTAAAAAGATGTCGGGCAACAGCTTCGGAAAAATCTTCACGGTCACGACCTATGGTGAGAGCCATGGCCGTGCACTGGGCTGTATCGTCGATGGTTGCCCGCCCGGAATGCCGCTGGCAGAAGCGGATATCCAGGCCGACCTCGAACGCCGCAGGCCGGGAAAATCGAGACATACGACTCAGCGTAAGGAACCGGATCAGGTTCAGATTCTGTCCGGCACCTTCGAGGGTCTCACGACGGGCACGCCGATTGGCCTCCTGATCGAAAACAAGGATCAGCGCTCGAAGGACTACGGCGATATCAAAGACAAGTTCCGCCCGGGGCACGCGGACTACACCTATCATCAAAAATACGGCATTCGCGACTATCGTGGCGGTGGCCGGTCGTCCGCGAGAGAGACGACGATGCGGGTCGCGGCCGGCGCCATTGCCCGCAAATACCTGAGTGAACGGCTCGGCATCGAGATCCGCGGGTACGTGTCGCAATTGGGGCCGATCGAACTCGAGGCCAAGGACCTGTCGGCTGTCGATGAGAATCCGTTTTTCTGCGCCGATCCGGAAAAAATTCCCGAGCTCGAGAAATTCATGGACCAGTTGCGCGAAGAGGGCGACTCGATAGGTGCGAAAATCAGTGTGCGGGCGACCGGTATCCCGCCAGGCCTTGGCGAGCCCGTATTCGACAAGCTCGAAGCAGACATCGCACGTGGCCTGATGAGCATCAATGCGGTCAAGGGTGTCGAGCTCGGTGCCGGTTTCGCTGCCGTCACGCAGCGGGGAAGCCAGCATCGCGACGAGATGTCGGCAGATGGTTTTAATAAGAATGATGCCGGCGGCACGCTCGGTGGCATCTCGTCCGGGCAGGACCTTTTGGCCAGCATCGCGCTGAAACCCACGTCGAGCATTTCAGTTCCGGGCGCAACCGTCGATAAAAAGGGCATGACCACCGAGATCGTTACGACAGGCAGGCATGACCCCTGTGTGGGGCTGAGAGCGACGCCAATTGCGGAGGCGATGATCGCCCTTGTGCTGATGGACCACTATCTTCGGCATCGCGCGCAAAACGCGGATGTCGCATCGGATACGCCGGTTATTACGCAGAAAGCCAGATAGCATGCCGAATTCATTTGATATTGCAGTCGTTGGCGCGACCGGCATGGTCGGCGAGAGCATGCTGGAGATTCTGTCCCAACGAAAATTTCCTGTTGGCAAAGTGCATGCGCTGGCGAGCGAGCGTTCAGTAGGCAGTGAAGTCAGTTTCGGAAACAGGACACTGCAAGTGCAGGATCTCGCCGATTTCGATTTCTCAACTGCACAAATAGGCCTTTTCTCTGCCGGCGCAAACGTATCGGCCGAGTATGCGCCAAAGGCGACGGCGGCCGGATGTATTGTCATCGATAACACGTCCTGTTTTCGCTACGACGACGACATTCCTTTGATCGTGCCTGAAGTGAATTCGGAAAAGATTTCGGACTACGAATCGACCGGCATTATTGCGAACCCGAATTGCTCAACCATTCAAATGGTCGTTGCGCTAAAACCGATTTACGATGCAGTGGGCATCGAGAGAATTAACGTGTCTACCTATCAAGCCGTGTCCGGTGCCGGTAAAAGCGCTGTCGAAGAACTGGTAAGACAGACCACACTCCTTTTAAACGGACGACCCCTGGAAATAGAGGGCGACGCGAAACAGATCGCCTTTAATGCCGTGCCGCATATCGATCAGTTTCAGGACAATCGCTACACCAAAGAAGAAATGAAAATGGTCTGGGAGACCCGCAAGATTCTTGGCGACGAGAAAATAGCGATCAATCCGACGGCCGTTCGGATTCCGACGTTCTTCGGACATTCTGAGGCGATTCATGTCGAGACCGGATCAAAGATTTCGGCCGAAGAAGTCTGCAATTTGATGCACGAGGCGCCCGGAATCGAGCTCATGGACGGCACCGAAATTGGGCAATACCCGACCGCAGTCACGGAGTCAGCAGGAACCGACCCGGTCTACGTTGGGCGAGTCCGCGAAGACATCAGTCATCCCCTCGGTATCAACCTCTGGGTAGTCACTGACAACATACGTAAGGGCGCTGCTCTAAATAGTGTCCAAATAGCTGAAATATTGGCGAAAAACTATTTATAAGCTATAGTTCGCCCCAAACCTGAGCGGTAGATTTGCCAGCCGGAGGTAAGGCTGCGGACATAACTATCGTCAGGGTGCTTGGGAGCCGGAGAAAAACACTATGTCGCGAAATCTCACCCGTGTATGGCCATTGCTTGTATTGGCATTTGCAAGCGAGGTCTGGGCACTGGGCCTAGGAGATATACGGCTAAGCTCTGCTTTGAATGAGCCTTTAAGAGCAGAAATCGAATTACTCTCGGCGACACCCGAGGAGCTGGATAACCTGACGGTTGCGCTTGCCTCGCAAGAGACGTTTGCGAGATATGGGCTCGACCGCCCGTTGTTCCTGCAGAGCATTGCATTCAAGGTCTTCAAAAGCGGCGCTATTGACGGCAATGTCATCTCAGTCGTGTCACAGGACCCCGTGACCGAGCCATTCGTCACATTTCTTGTTGAAGCAACCTGGTCGCGTGGTCGTTTGCTACGCGAATACACACTGTTGCTTGATCCGCCGACATTCGCTCCACCTCCGGTTCAGGAGTCGGCAGCCGCTGTAGCCGCACCACGGCAATCGACTCAGGCTGACAGCGGCAGAATAGAGCGCCAAATAGAACGCCAACCCGAACCGCAGACTTCGCCGCCACCACCGCGACCGGCACAGCCGTCACAGCCGTCACAGCCGTCACAGCCGTCACAGCCGTCACAGCCTGCGCCAGCCCCGACTCGCTCAGAACCGCCACCTGATCCGGCATCGTTCGATACGACCAGCGGTGGCGATCACCGCGTGCAACGCGGCGAAACCCTGTGGGGTATTGCAGCACGCGTACGCCCAGACAGCCGCCTCACGATGAACCAGACGATGCTGGCGATTTTCGAAGCGAACCCGCAGGCGTTCGCCGGCAACATCAACATCATGTCGGCAGGCGCCGAACTCAGGATTCCCAGTGCCGACGAAGTCTTCAGGATCAATCGCGGTGACGCACTGAGGGAAGCGCAGCGACAAAACAACGAGTGGGGCGGCGTAATGCCTGTTGCCGATACCACCGAGCCAAGCCTTACGCTCGTGCCGCCCGATGACGATCAGACCGGATACGATGAGGGTGCCGGCACATCTCTCGATGATGATGCTGTGGTCGACGAAGATCCGACGGAGACCCGCATACGTGACATCGAAGAAACGCTGGCGGCGCACCAGGATTCCCTGATCGAAATCCAGGATGACGAACTCGCCGCGCTGCGCCAGGAGTTGGCTCGCCTGCGAGGTGAAGAGTATATCGAGCCGGATGTGATTGACGTTGACGCCGATGTGGCTCTGGACGACGACACAACGATCGATACCACGCTCGACCCGGACCTGATCGATGACGATTTGCTTGCCGATGACGCGGACCTGGATGACATCGTCGCTGACGATACCGACACCGCAGTCGATACCGATACCGCGCCACCCCCGGTAGTCGTTTCACAACCGCGAGACGAGCCCGGCATCGTCGATCGTGCCCTTGAATTCGTGTCCGGATTCTGGGGAATCCTGATCGGCGGTCTGTTGGTCGTCCTTGGCGTGCTGGTTTGGTTTGCGCGGCGCGCCGCTCGCAGTGACGACGAAGAATCGACTGGCGTTTGGGACGCCCTGGATGCGGACGACCTCGATGGCGAATCACTGGCCTCGACGGAGAGATTGCGCGCACTCGCGCGTGAGGACGATACCGCGATTGTCGTCGTGGAACAGGAATCCGCGCCGACCCGGGAAGCGGAAGATGCGCCTGGATCGGAGACGATCGAAGCACCAGCGCCGGAGCCGCCCCCTGCGCCCATCGTTGAAGAAGACGCGGCTGAGACAACCGGTGAAAGCGTTGCGCTCGACGACACCTTCAGTAGCGAGACGGCGATCAACCTGGATCAGTCAGATCCCGTCGCCGAAGCTGATTTTCATATGGCCTACGGCCTGTATGACCAGGCGGCCGATCTGATCAATGGCGCACTTGCTGCCGAACCGGAGCGGGAGGACTTACTCGCCAAGCTTTGCGAAATCTATTTCGTCTGGGGTAATCACGACGCGTTTGTCGATGCCTCCAGTCGCCTGCGTACGGTCGTTGGAGACGGGTCCAACGCCGAGTGGGACAAGATCGTCATCATGGGCCAGCAGATTGCCGGCGATCATGAAATGTTCTCCGGCGCCGGCCCGGCAGCGACGCGAGAAGTTGACCTTTCCTTCGAGGGTGCCCTCGACGAGGAAGGCGAACTTGATATGGATCTTGCCATCGCCGGGACAGGCGAAAGCGAAATTATCGATCTCGGCGACGAAGCAGCGGAAGGTGCCGGCGGTGACGAAGGCCTGGACATGCTGTTTGATACGGCCGAAACGGAGGCGCCCGACCTTGAGGATACAGAGGCAGCAACTGCCGACGTTCCGGCGGCGGAGGAGACAGGCCTCACGGCAGAGATGCCAACCACAGAGACCGACCTTGGCGATACCACCGGAGAGGTACCGGCAATAGATGCGACCGGCGAGTCGCCGGCGTTGGATGAAAGTGGCGAGATGCCGGCGATCGATGAGACCGGAGAGGTTCCAGCCGTAGAAGACACAGGCCTCACGGCAGAGATGCCCGCAGCGGGCGAGGAATCAGGTCTCACCGCAGAAATGCCGACGGCCGAGTCACCGATGACCGCGACTGATGCGACCGGCGAGGCGCCGACCATCGAAGAACAGTTCAAGGTCCTCGAAGAGACCGGCGAGCTGCCGGTGATTTCGATCGGCGACGACGAGGCAACCAAACTGGCATCGCTCGACGATGACGACGAAGGACATTCTCCGGATGCGACGGGCGAACTTGAAATCGACGATCTCGGCTTGGATCTGGATGACCTGGCCAAGACCGGTCTCGCATTCGATCTCGAGGACACAGCCGAGCGAGAGGTCTTGCCGCTCGACGATGACCTGGTGGAAACTGGCACCAACGAGGAATTGGAAGATGACCTGGCGGCCACCGGAAGGAATCCGGCGGTAGATACAGACGCCGGCACGGGCATACACGAGGCTCTGGATGTCGCGGACGCACTCGCGGCAACCAATGAAACGGATATTGCTGCAACGGACGACACAAGCAGAAAGTTCACTTTGGACGATATCGAGGACACCGGTATCGGTGCAGCGATCGATACCAGCCTGCTCGACGCGACCGGCCAGACGCAGGTTCTGACTGACGATATGGGCGTCGAAACCGCGAGTGAGATCGAGAACGTCATTTCTGATCAGGACAAAACACTTCTGGCGCCGATGGATGAGGACTCTTCGGATGGCCTGCCTGAGGATGCTGAGACCCTGCTGGCTCCCCTGGATGACGAAGGCGGCGACGAGTCGACGGTCCTTGCCGGATCGGATGATGACTTCGATTTCGCGAAGACCGAAGCATTGCCGAAGGACGTCTTCACAGGCAATAACCCGATGGACGATACCGGCGCGTCGCCTGGCATTGCAGAAACCGACGTGGATCTCGATCTCGATGACCTGACTGCGGCGCTACGTGTTAGTGAAGTCGGTGACACCGTCGATCAACCACGAGAAGACGCCACCGTCGAACATCCGCGACCCAGCGCTGACGATGTAGACCTTGACGAAGATGAGGACCGGGACCCGACTGCGAGGCTGGCGCCGGAGGATGTGTCAGGTGATTTGCACGATGCCCGCACCATGACGGAAGTCGGCACGAAACTCGATCTGGCACGCGCTTACGTCGATATGGGAGACCCGAGCGGTGCTCGCAGCATCCTCGATGAGGTGCTCGACGAGGGCGATGACAGCCAGAAGCAACAGGCACAACAGCTGCTCGATTCGCTGCCCACATAAGTATAAGCGCCAAAGACAAAACATTTCGTGTTGCACTCGGTGTCGAGTACGACGGCACGGCCTATAACGGCTGGCAACGCCAGCGAAACGGTATCGGCATCCAGTCCATCGTTGAAGACGCACTGTCAAGCGTGGCGAACGAGTCGATTGAAACTGTCTGCGCCGGTCGGACCGATGCCGGTGTACACGCAATCGCACAAGTCGTTCACTTCGACACCAGCGCAGAGCGCACTGAGCGCAGCTGGACACTCGGAGCCAACAGCAGTCTTCCCGACGATGTAAACGCGTGCTGGGCGAAGCCTGTCGAACCGGAGTTTCACGCGCGCTTTTCGGCAACGTCGCGAAGTTACCAATACCTGATACTGAACCGGCCGATTCGCTCTGCCCTGAACCGCCACAGGTCGTGGTGGACTTATCAGCCGCTCAATGCAGGGGACATGCAGGAAGCCGCTAACTACCTGCTTGGCGAGCATGACTTCGCTGCATTCCGGGCCGCCGGTTGCCAGGCGTCGACGCCGGTACGAACGATCAGTGATCTCAGCATCACCCGGAACGAGGACTGGATAAGCATCGATGTAACGGCAAACGCATTCCTGCAGCACATGGTCCGCAACATCGCAGGACTCCTGGTTGCAATCGGGCAGGGCTATGAAGATCCGGCCTGGGCCAAGGAAGTGCTGGACAGCCGCGACAGAACGAAGGGCGGCATAGCCGCGCCTGCACATGGATTAACCCTGATCAGGGCCGACTATCCGGAACACTTTGATTTACCTGATTATCGTTTATGATGCCGACCTATGAGCTGGTTTGAAAAATTAATGCCATCCAGAATCAGCACCGAGAAGCGAACGCGCTCGGTGCCCGAAGGCGTCTGGATCAAGTGTCCGCAATGCGATGCCCAGTTGTATCGAACCGAGCTCGAACGCAATCTTTATGTCTGCCCCAAATGCGACCATCATATGCGTATCGGCGCCCGGCGCCGACTCGATTTTTTTCTTGATCCAGATTCGCAGCAGGAGATTGCGGGGGCACTCGAGCCACAGGACCCATTGCGTTTCCGCGACAGTAAAAGATACCGAGACAGAATTTCTCAGGCGCAAAAAAAGACCGGCGAGAAGGACGCACTGGTTGCCGTGACAGGCACGTTGCTCGGCTGTCCGGTCGTTGTTTGTGCGTTCGAGTTTGGCTTCATGGGTGGCTCGATGGGTTCTGTCGTCGGCGAACGATTCTGCAGGGCAGCGCGACACAGTGCGGAGAACAGGAAGCCGTTGATATCATTCTCGGCGAGCGGTGGCGCACGTATGCAGGAGGCGCTTTTTTCGCTGTTACAAATGGCGAAGACATCGGCGGCATTAGCAGTGCTCGGTGAGATGCAAGTTCCGTTCGTCTCTGTATTGACCGATCCGACCACCGGCGGCGTATCCGCAAGTCTTGCCATGTTGGGCGACGTAAATATTGCCGAGCCGAAGGCATTGATCGGCTTCGCCGGACCGCGCGTCATCGAGCAGACCGTTAGGCAGAAATTGCCGGAAGGATTTCAACGCAGCGAGTTTTTACTCGATCATGGCGCCGTCGATATGATCGTCGATCGCCGTGAGCTTCGCGAGCAAGTTTCTGATTTACTTGCAAAATTCGAAAACCGCCCCAAGCCCGTCAGTTAAAGCACAGCGCGCGTATCACCATGGACCAACCCGGTTCTCTGAGCTCCGGTCACGCCTCGTTAGCCGATTGGCTGACGTGGCTCGAGACGCTGTCGCCTGCGGAGATCGATCTCGGGCTCGACCGCGTGCTCGAGGTGCTCGATCGTTTGCAAGTGGCCAGACCCGACCGGGTCATTCATGTCGCCGGTACCAACGGAAAAGGATCGAGCGTTGCAATGCTCGAGGCGCTATTCCTCAAACCTGGGGATCGCATTGGCAGCTACACCTCACCTCATGTCACTCGCTACAACGAACGGATTCGGATAAATGGTGAGCCCGTCAGTGATGCGCAGATTATTGCCGCGTTCGAACGCGTGGAGGCGGTCAGGCAAAGTGTTCCCCTTACTTATTTCGAATACGGAACGCTCGCAGCGATAGTGATTTTCGAATCGAGTCAGGTTGACACCGCCATTCTCGAGGTCGGCATGGGCGGACGTCTCGATGCGGTGAACGCGATCGAACCCGATGCTGGAATCATTACCAATGTTTCGCTCGATCACTGCGTCTGGCTCGGAGAAGACATCGAAAGCATCGCGGTTGAGAAAGCCGGCATTTTGCGTAGCGACAAACCATTCGTATTCGGCGCAGCCGATGTCCCCGATTCGATACTTGTGTCCGCTGAAAAACTGGGAGCCGACTTGCTGCTGCCTGGCAGGGATTTCGAGTACACAAAAGACGCCGACAACAATACCTGGTCATGGTCCGGTCGCCGACTGAAACTGACTGGCTTGGAGATGCCGGCACTGTCCGGCGACATTCAGTTACGAAACGCTGCGGCAGTCCTGGCACTGGTTGAAGCCCTGCTACTCGATGAGCTACTGGATCGGGAACTGCTCAACGGTGCGTTCGGCGGGCTGCAGCTCGCCGGTCGATGCCAGACGATCCGGACGGACAGGAAGTGGCTACTGGATGTTGCGCACAACGCCGAAGCTGCCAGCGTACTCAGTGATCATCTGGCTGACATGGATACATCCGCAAGGACCATCGCCATTATCGGCATGCTGCAGGATAAGGACCTGAGCGGTATTGTTTCGCCGTTACTCGACCACGTCGATTCCTGGATAGCGGTAAGCGCCGATGCGGCACGCGCGCTTCCCGGCAGAGAACTGGCCGCAGGCATCGCTCATCTTTCCGACAAACCCTGCCTGATCGCGGACAGCCCGGCCGAGGCCATGGAGCATGCCCGTGAGCAGACGACGGCTAAGGACCTGATACTCGTGACCGGCTCGTTTTATGTGGTCGGACCAGCCCTTGAATGGCTGAAGAGCAACGCCAGGTGATCGGCTCCGGTGACGCCGAAATGCGACGGCAGATTCGTTTTCCACGTTAGGATATACTCGCGCCGCACGAAGGGGCTGATTGCTTGAAACCGCTAATGGACAGAGGAATGAAGGAGCGCATCATCGGCGCCGTGGTGCTCGTCGTATTTGTGGTGCTAGTGGTTCCCGTATTTCTCGATGGCCCCTCCAGCGATGCCGAAATCATTAGCGAATCAGTGTTGCTGCCCGGCCAAAATGGCCAGAGCCGCCAGACCCAGAAAATCATACTGGAGCGCGACAGAACAGAGCCGGTGCCTGCCAATAATCGCAGCGCCGACAAGCCCGCAGCTACCGGCGCCAGTCAGCCAGTTGCCGAGAAAAAAGTCGCTTCCGCACCTGCCAAGAGTCAGGCGAAGCCCGCGGACAGCAAGACACAGACCAAGGAATCGTCCACAGGCATGTGGGCGGTTCAGCTTGGCAGTTTCTCGAACCAGGTTAATGCGGAACGCCTGGCAGCAGATTTACGCAAGCAAGGCTACGCGGCATTTCTTAGCCAGCTGCAGACCGAAAAGGGCGCTTTGCATCGGGTCAGAATCGGCCCACAAAACAATCGGGACAGCGCCGAGGCGATCGCCGCCAAGCTGACATCTGCCGGCCATAAAGGGCAGGTGGTAACCCACCCATGATGAATAGTGACGCCAAGAAAAATTTTGGATGCGTGCTTTAGGTCTTCTGATAGAATCGCGCCAAACGTCACAGCGAAACTGTGCCGGCCACGAGAAAAAACACTGATTTCTGATGCCGATTGCCGACATAGTCATTGCCGTTGCCATTGTGATATCCATTATCGTCGGCTTCATGCGGGGCTTCATCAAGGAAGCCATTTCCGTCACAACGCTGCTGCTTGCGATCTGGACTTCCCTGCATTTCGGCCACGCTCTGGGCGGAATATCGGAGGGCTGGTTAAGCTCCGAGGACCTTCAGGTCTGGTTCGGCCGCATTCTCATTTTCGTCGTGATATTGGTGATCGGCGGATTGCTCGGATGGAGTCTCTCGAAAATCATTCGCATGTCGGCGTTGAACGGAACCGACCGGATCTTCGGCATGTTATTCGGCTTTTGCCGTGGCGTTGTTTTGATCGCCGTCTTCATCATCGGCGGACAGTTTGCCGGATTCGATAACGATAACTGGTGGTTGAAATCGAGACTGATACCATATGGAAGCTATGTCGCTGACTGGATTCGCGTGATGGCGCCGAAGGGTGTCGATATTTTGCAATCGGACGAATTACCGGATGATCTGGCGAGGATATCCGGCATAAAACCATGAAGGAGCGTTAAAGCATGTGCGGGATCGTAGGGATCTTGGGCAAAAAGTCTGTCAGCCAGGCGATTTACGATGCACTGACGGTATTACAACATCGTGGCCAGGATGCTGCCGGCATCGTCACCTACGGTGATGGCGGGCTTCACGTCAGAAAGAGCAACGGCCTCGTTCGCGACGTGTTTCATCAGAGACATATGGTTCGCTTAACAGGCAATGTCGGCATTGGCCATATTCGCTACCCGACGGCCGGTGGCTCGCAGAATTTCGAGGCACAGCCCTTTTACGTCAATTCGCCTTACGGCATTTGTCTCGCCCACAACGGCAACCTGACGAACTACGATGAGCTCGCCGACCTGCTGACGAGTGAAGATCGGCGACACTTAAGCACCGGCTCGGACTCGGAGGTGTTACTGAACGTATTCGCCCACGAGCTGCAGGAATGTGCGAACGGCCGCCCGGCGCCCGAACAGGTCTTCGAAGCCGTTGAGGCGGTACATCGGCGATGCCGCGGCGGCTATGCGGTCGTCGCGATGGTCATCGGCCACGGTATCGTCGCATTCAGGGACCCGAACGGCATCCGACCTCTGGTTATGGGTGAAAGAGAGACCGAGGCAGGCACCGAATATATGGTGGCGTCGGAGAGCGTGGCATTGAACGTGCTGCAGTTCGGTAATGTGAGAGATATTCAACCTGGCGAAGCCGTATTTATCGACAATGACGGCACATTTCACAGCCATCGATACAGCGGCGCCACGAGTTGTTCGCCCTGTATATTCGAGTATGTCTATTTCGCGCGTCCCGATTCCATTATCGACAAGCTCTCCGTCTACAAAGCGCGGCTGCGCATGGGCGAACAATTGGCCGGCCAGATCGTTCGCGAGTGGCCGGACCACGATATCGACGTGGTGATTCCGATTCCGGATACGAGTCGGACCTCTGCGGTTCAGGTTGCTCACCACCTGGGCGTGAAATACCGCGAAGGCTTCATCAAGAATCGTTACATCGGCAGAACGTTCATTATGCCGGGGCAGGAAGAACGCGCGAAGTCAGTGCGACGCAAACTCAATGCCATCGACCTGGAGTTCCACAACAAAAACGTCCTGCTGGTCGATGACTCCATCGTACGCGGCACGACATCGCGACAGATTATCAAGCTTGCCCGCGAAGCCGGAGCGCGCAGAGTCTATTTCGCCTCGGCAGCACCGCCGGTTCGTTACCCAAATGTATACGGCATCGATATGCCGGCCGCATCCGAGCTCATCGCAAACGGCAGAGACGTGGATGAGATTCGGGAAATCATCGGTGCCGATCGACTAATCTATCAGGACCTGCACGGCCTCATACGCTCGGTGCGCCATGACAATTCCGAGATCAAGGAATTCGACACCTCGTGTTTCTCCGGTGAATACGTGACCGGCGATATCACAAAGGAATACCTGTCGGCGCTTGAGAAAGTGCGCAATGATCAGGCCAAGACTATGCGCAACGCGCGACAAAACGGCTTCGACAATCTGGAGGTCATTGAAGACGAAGAGCAAGAGGCAACTGCAGGACATGATGAAGAGCCGATGAACGATCCCGGCGCCGCAGTCGGCATGTAGCAAGCCCGAATATCTTTCGCCGTAGTATCAAAAAGGATCGGACCGGGGCAGCGCACGGAGCGCACGCAAGACCAACGCCATGAGCATCAAAGTCATGATCATTGACGGACAGGCAGCATTCCGCAGCCTGATCTCTCATCACGTTACCACGCACTGGCCGGATGCCATCGTGTCCGAATACGACCCCATTGTCGCCGGTGATCTGCCGGAGGAGTTTTCGGGAGCCGGCAATGACATTGTTCTGCTCGGCGATGAGCTCGGTAACGAGTTCTCTAAAAAAAAGGGCCTGCAGACCCTCAGGAAATTCCTGAAGACGTCCGGCTTTCCACCGGTTGTCTATTTCAGTACGAGCGACAGTAGCGAAGAGAAGGCAGAGGCCCGAAAACTCGGCGCCGTTGGTTTCTTCGGCCGCGAACGGATCAGCCATGATGCCCTGATCATCGCGCTCGGTCGTATCCTCGTTGATCAACGCCGTATCTCAACGACGAGTTCGCTTTTTGTTGGTGATCTCGCGACGGGTATGCACCCGTTGGTCAAAGGATATCGCTTCATCGAAAAGCTGGCGGTCAGCGAGCACTCCGCAGTTTATCTGGCCGAGAAGGAATCGGAAGGCATTAACGTCATTCTGAAAGTTCTGCGCCAGGTGCCCGATCAATCCGATGGCATAGGCGCCTTCGATCGCTTCCTTCAGGAATACGAGCTGATTGCCGAACTCGAACACCCGAATATCGTGAAGATTTTGGATCTCGGCGTGAGCGACGACCATGCTCATATCGCCATGGAGTATCTGGCGGGCGGTGACCTGAAACAAAAAATACACATGGGCATCAACGAGCAGGACGCTGTGAACTACTTACAGCAGATTGGGGATGCCCTGGCGAAAGTACACAAAGTCGGCGTCCTGCACCGAGACCTGAAACCTGGCAACATCATGCTGCGTGAGGACGGCAGCATCGCGCTAATCGATTTCGGCCTCGCTAAGCGCATGCGCCTGAAGCTCGAGCTGACGGATCACGGCGAGATATTCGGCACGCCTTACTACATGAGCCCGGAGCAGGGCCATGCGAACGAGGTCGACGCTCGCAGCGACATTTACAGCATCGGCGTGATCTTCTACGAGATGCTGACCGGAGAAAAACCCTATTTGTCCGACAACGCCATGGGCATTATTTATAAACACAGCAACGCGCCGATTCCCCTGTTGCCGCCACGACTGTCGCAGTACCAGGCCATCATGAACCTGTTGCTCGCCAAGAAACCGGACGACAGGCTGCAGTCCGCCGATGAGATCAGCGAGTGGCTATGACACACGATATTCCGGATTCGATTGAGCAGTTTTTCGACACGCCGACGCCGAAGGAGTGGTTAGAAGAGGCCAGCAATCGACTCCCCGAGTTGCTACTCGATCATGCCAACTGTGAGCTTAAAGCCGCATCGACAGCCTTGGGATTCATCTATCGTTACTCCGACCGAACCGCACTGTCCGATCGCATGTCGCGACTGGCTCGCGAAGAGCTCCGCCATTTCGAACAGGCCCGGAAAATCATGGATGCAATGGGCATACCCTTCAAACGCCTGTCGGCTAGCAGATATGCAGGCAAATTGCGGCAAGCCGTACGGCGGGAAGAGCCGCACCATCTCCTCGATATGCTCCTGGTCGGTGCATTGATCGAGGCAAGGTCCTGCGAACGATTTGCAGCACTTATCCCCCAGCTACCAAGAGACCTGAGCACGTTTTACTCAGGCCTACTTGCATCAGAAGCCCGACATTTTGAGCATTATCTCGAGTTTGCGAGAAAAGAGGTCGATGTAAGCGACGCTGACTTCAACAACCGACTGGAAGAGCTAAAGTCCCTCGAAGCAAAACTGATTTCGGAGCCCGACGATCAGTTCCGCTTTCATAGCGGCATCCCGGCCTGACAAAAAAATCATTCTCAATCGTCGTACACGACCCGCGACGCTTTCTTGATAATAATTGGCACGACCGGAACATCTCCTTTGAACTTGCCGCCCGGCCCGGTTCGAACCGCCGCAATCTTGTTAATGACTTCAGTGCCTTCAATGACGTAGCCGAACACAGCGTACCCCCAGCCATCCGGACTGGGATCGAGTCGCGTATTTGAGGCTATGTTGATAAAGAATTGGGCGCTGGCCGAATGAGGATCTGAAGTCCTAGCCATTGCAATGGTTCCATACTCATTGCTCATGCCATTTCCGGACTCATTCACGATCACGTTTTTCGGCTCTTTGTCCTCGAAGCCCGGCGTAAATCCACCCCCCTGAATCATGAAATTGGGTATCACACGGTGAAAAATCGTGCCGTCGAAATGACCGCTATCGACCAGGGATAAGAAGTTCCGAACCGTTACCGGCGCTCGTTTGCCCTCCAGTTCGAGAACAATCGTTCCCGCTGTCGTTTCAAATTTGACGTGCGGATGAGCAGGTATCTGGTCCTCGGCATAGGCATAAGCCCAAACGGAAAGAATCAGCAGGATCAAAGTCGTATTTTTCATCGGGTTCCCACGTAATTGACTATCGACCCCCGTATTAAACCAAAATTGACTGAATTCGGGGGCAAACGTATGATCGTGCCCCGCCAGGGCAGGGCAAGGCCCGACCTGGTTGGGAATGGGTCTGGCGACGGGGCATGGCGCAGTCTGGTAGCGCATCTGCTTTGGGAGCAGAGGGTCGGGGGTTCGAATCCCTCTGCCCCGACCACGCTTGATCCGGCAGTGCATAGTTCAGGTATATATTTATTGATCGTGCGCCCGTAGCTCAACCGGATAGAGCACTGGATTTCTAATCCAGTTGTTGCAGGTTCGAGTCCTGCCGGGCGCGCCAGATTATCGATTAGAATAGATTGCAAGTTGAACAATGGTGGGCGTAGCTCAGTTGGTAGAGCCCCGGGTTGTGATCCCGGTCGTCGTGGGTTCGAGTCCCATCGTCCACCCCAATTCGCCCGCGGCGAATTGAAAACAAGAGATTTTATCCAGGGCCTCTAGCTCAATCAGGCAGAGCAACGGACTCTTAATCCGCAGGTTCGGGGTTCGATTCCCCGGGGGCCCACCATATAACTAACTGATCACAATAATAAAAATAGAACTGCCGAGCGGGTGATTGTCTGACGCCGTTGGAGAATGGTGCAAATAAGGTGCACAACGTGCCTTTTGGTGCGAATGACCGTATATGGACTCCTCCTCTTTGCAAGCACTCTGTTGATGACAGACATGGCACGACTGCATACGTATATTCGGCCTCTGTAGTTGGCATACGTTGATGCCGGGCCATAATGGTTTATTCGCGCGTCAGCTCCCAATCGCTTTTTCGTACTTTTCAGTACTCGGACGTTCACGGGTTTGGCCGACGCCGGTTCGACCTGTTTGCCATCAATCAGTTTGCTTAAGCAATCGCTATTGAGTTTCTCCTGTTTTCATCCCGCTCAGCCAACCGCTAAGTTGGGGTCGTAATCGGTTTCATTGCGCAGCATGGCCCAGGCCATGCGTGCAGTTTTGTTCGCCAGTGCTACAGCGGCAACGTTAGGGTGTCGTCGCTTGGCGATGTCGGTTGCCCAGCGACTCAACGGGTCGTCCCGATGTTTTGCTTGTGAGACGACAGCTCTGGCACCGTGGATCAGCTGCGTACGCATGTAAACGTCACCGCGCTTGCTGATGCCGAGTAATCGGTGCTTGTCGCCGGAACTGCTCTGTCTTGGCGTCAGCCCCAACGAAGCTGCCATTTGCCGACCATTGTTGAACTGCTCACCGTTACCGACGGTAGCGACCAGTGCGGTTGCCACGATGGGTCCAACACCGCGCAGCTGTTGCAACCTCTTTGTTACTTCGTTGCTGCGAGCCAGCTTCTCGATTTCTTTATCCAGTTCTTTGAAGCGGTCTTCCAACGTAAGAAGGTCATCCCAGAGACCGTGCAGTAGGCACCGAAAGTTATCGGTCAGGCCGTTCTCGGCATCTTCCAGCCACTCGGGGATCGCTCGCCGTAGTGCGAGTAACGTCTTGGGTGCAACCAGGCCGTACTCGGCCACCAGGCCGCGGATCTGGTTGGCCTTGGCGTTACGATGATCCTTGATCTCGGTGCGGACTCGATGCCTCGCCTGGATATCCTGTTGGTCAACGCTCTTTACCGTGACAAAGCGCATGTGCGGTCGGCTCATTGCCTCGCAGATCGCCTCAGCATCGTTGGCGTCGTTCTTGTTGCTCTTCACGTACGGCTTCACGAACTGCGGCGCAATCAGACGCACCGTGTAGCCTCGAGACTGAAGCTCCCGAGCCCAGTGATGCGCGCCAGTGCACGCTTCCATACCAATCTCGCAGCCAGGCTCCGCCTTGTCCAACAAGGCTTGCAACCATTGACCGCGCCGCAAACGTCGCTTCCAGACCGTCTTACCGTGACGATCAACACCGTGCAACTGATACACATTCTTTGCCAAATCCACACCAATTCTACTAAGCTTCATAACGGACTCCTTCTCTTCCTGTCACTGAAAAAATAAGCTTCTTTCAGTCTGGCACATTGCGATGCCGTTAAGGTGAGGAGGAGTCCATACCATTGCTTTAGCCCCGGAAGCGGACGTTCGTCTATCATTGCCGAAAAGGGCCGCTAATGACTGCGGTTTCAAGTGGTCGGTGCAACACCTAATCTCTAAGTATAGAGAGGAGGATGTTGTACATGAAGCAAAGACGCAGAAGA
>Ga0255058_10000646_pt1 | contig 20105 bp, 14 predicted proteins | sample Cases_109_9_MG_FD_188637 | JGI IMG/M metagenome (GOLD analysis project Ga0255058, IMG submission 188637) | Seawater microbial communities from Amundsen Gulf, Northwest Territories, Canada - Cases_109_9 | ecosystem: Environmental > Aquatic > Marine > Gulf | place: Canada: Northwest Territories... | reverse complement strand
GGCAGTATGGCATAGACATATTTATGACTACATCGGCCCTCTTAAATGGGTTCAAGGTCTGCCAGGTTGCATTAGGATCCAAAGTCCACAAACCAAGCGCACCAAAGCTTGGAGCTATGTTTACCCAAGTTATAACTACCCTTTTTTCAAATATCTCCAAGTTCAGCAACATCTGGATGGATAAAAATAGTAACAAGGAATGTCCGGTCCTTGGCAACTCTAGTTACAAGGAACCACAAGGGCTTTCTGTTGACTACAAGAGTATTAAGAAAGCAAGCTTAGCTGGATTTTTAGAGAATGAAAGATTAATTTCGTCTATCCTCTCACCTGCCCATTATAATATAACCAAGAAGATGTATCTCACAGGGAGATGGAATATCGGACCGGAATTGTGGGCGAAGAAACTCTATGACTTTATCTTTGCATATGAAATGTCAGAGAATAAACACGCTGTAGTGGAGGCCCTGAAACCTCTTTATTTTGCAAGAGTTGCATCTTTTTACAGGCAGACCATGGACATGTCACATCAGGAATCAGAAGAGAAGATAGTAAAGCAAGCCAAACAATTTCAGAGAACGAGAGGATATCTTGTGAAGAAATTTAGTGTAAGAAAATCAAACTTCTCTGACATCGCTACAACCCCTTCCCTTCCTTCTTAGAATCTTCTAATTCTTCTCTAAAGGGTTACCTCTAAAATATTCCAACATATTCCAAGCAACTTCCGTAAAATCAGGAGAACTTTTTTTTTAATGCCTCTAAGCAGAAAGAAAGGGGCTCCAAATAAGCCAATGCCCCTTACCCCGAATTCGTCCTATTGTTTTATCTTCACATATTCTCTACTCCCGATCACATCTCGTCTTTATTAAACGTCTTCAAGCACTCAACTAATTTCTCTACGCAATCCAGCCAGTTTCCACTATGTTACAATTGTCTGTATTAACCTGAACTCTAACTTTAAAGGTGGTACAAATAACGGGGGCAGGTCATGTCAATCAAGAATGGAAACCGTTATCAATATTTAGAAGGCAATTTGTAAAGATGTAAGAACTTGATCATTGTCACTATCCCCTTTTGACTCATTTCTATGTACATAATTGATTTGCAATTTGAAATGGTTTTGTTTTTTAAAATAATTTAGTCCAACTGTTGTATCCTTTTCCTCATTATTATCAGCATCTTCAAATTCCTCGTATTTAAATATGCCCTGAAGTTGAGGTAGAAAGGGTATGAAATATCCGACCTGTGCGTACCAACCTTCTCTTTCCAGTTTTGAATCTTTAGCCTTCATATATTCACCCTTAAATGATAAATCATTGTATTCATACCGAAGTTCTCCACCTAATCTATTTCTATCGGACAGTTCAGTTCCTTTCTTCCCTGTTAAGCCGCTCATTCCTATTTCAAGGCCTTTAAAAGGTTTTAGAACGATGCGTCCCGAGATGTCCTTATAATCGTTCACATCTAGTTGATTTTGACCTTCTCCATTAAATATTCCCAGCCAATAATCTGCATACTTCCATATACCCCTTAACTGTATTCCAATATCCCTCTGATCACCAAATGTTCTGCCAATAAATGAACGCTCAATCGTATCTAGCCTGACAGAGGAACGCAATCCTTCTTCTGTAAGTGGTAGCTTGAACTGACCCACACTTAAGCTATGATGAGGAATATAATTTAGGTCAACATGAAAATCCTGGAGTATCCTGGTCTCTTGATCAATCGAATCAGTATTTAAGTCTAATTCTTTTGATGGGTCTATCATAACCGTCCATGCAACTTCAGGTAATATTTTTCCCCTGAACATTATTTCAGAACGTCGCAATCTGAATGTATCTGCTTTACCTGCTACCTTGCCTGTTGTTTCATCATGTGTATACCAGAGCTGCAAAAGCCCTCCGATCTTAAGTTCACCAAATCCTGTTTTTACTGGTTCGGGGAGTAAACTTTTTCTTGATTTTAGTTTATCAATTTCTTCATGTAAATTCCTAACTTCGTATTTTAATGATTTAATATCTCCTCCCTTTTCTGGGTTATTCTTGTTTTCATTTGTTAGCTTCAAGCGATGATCTTCACTTAATTTCTCCTTTGCTTGCATCTCTGATGTAGAAAACACCAAATTAAATTCTTCTTTGAGAATCTCAGCCTCCATCTCACGGATTTCCTTTTCTGTTATGATCCCCTTCTTAATCAAAATCCTCACAATGGGGTCTCTTTCCTTTGCATCAACTATATTTCCTGATAAAATCATACTAACAAACATAAACAAAACTATTTTCCATAGCATTTTATATACCTCCTCATAAAATTTAGCTGCCATTGGTTCCACTTGGTTAAAAAAGTTAAGTGGTTACCCACCCGTTTTATGACCAAACCATCGTATGAAAGGAGTGGAATAGAATTCTTAGAAATTCTGAGATATTGAACCCTTTTATTCATTTGGTAGCTATACGATTTTTTTAAAGTAATTATCAATCAGGGTTAACGTAATGTTTACATAAATTGCTCAATTAGGATAAAAACATCAGTGTTATTGATTTTGATGGATTATGCTTTGTAGATAGAAAGGAAAGGAAAGGAAAGGAAAGGAAAGGAAAGGAAAGGAACTTGACACTGACAATAACCACAGATGAATAATGATAATAAATGAAAAAAAGTATATATCCCCACTTTTACGAGCGGGGCATTTAAAATGTATTTTTTACCAATATTTAATTAAAGCTAAGGAACTAATTCATCCCCGTGCTTCCGCACGGGGGGTATTCCTGGTGTTTTACATAAGTATTAGCTCTCTTTTTTTACATAAAGTGAAGAACTCCAAATGAGCCCCTCAAAACCTATGCTGAATATATTGAAAGTATCTGATGTTGGGTACACATTGCTTTCGTGCTATAAGGTTTGCCAATTAACCCATCCTTACAAGTTAACGTCCTTTAACTTGTAAATATCGAAATACAAAACTTTAAAAATCCCTTTTTTCGTAGAGCTAACTACAATTGCCTTTGGCTAGAAATCAACCTGGAAACGCATAGCCAACAGATCAGCATTATCATCATCAAGACGAATATCATTCACAAGTCTATCAACATTCGCACGCACATAGTTCAACATGAACCTCGTATTAGGATTAAGATACCAATTGACACCCAGGGTTAAATCCTGAAGTCTGCCACCATCAATTCCTTCATCAGACAAGTCAAGTTCAGAATAGCGTGCAGCCAATTCTATTGCCCCTTTCCCCTTTCCTCTTCCCCAACGAAAATTTTTATTTGGTTTTACACGACTAAACACGCCATTTTCTTTCTTATATTTTCGATTTTCACCAGTTAAGAAATAACTGAAGTAACCATAAAATCCCGAAAAATCAGGATCAGAATCCATACTTCTCTTAAGGTCTACATCAACAAATGAATATTCTCCCTGAAAGGAAAAAGCGCCATAAACAATAGCCAGTTCCGGGTTAAAGCGGCTTGAATATTCAGCATCAAAGCTGCCGGTATCTACAAAGTCGTCTGCCAGATGTGTCTCAGGAGTTGAATCAAAACTTATTGCATTATCAAAGGCATTTTGATATGTGTATGATAATCCAACGTGTACCAGCTTCCTACCATTGTCCTCATATATCGGTAGACCAGTAAGCCGTCCTGAAAAGCTGTAGTTGCCCTCAGTAGAGCTGCCTCCTTCACTATCACCAAAACTATTTGAATTACGGAATATGCCTCCTGCCCAGGTCATACGCTTGTCCAATGCATGGTTGTATAACATAAACCCTGTGTTTCGGCTTGGCGAAAAGACATTGTTCAAGCTTCGTTCCATGAATGTGATGTATTTGCTCGATGTTAGCTCTTCAAGGCTGAAGGGTTCTTTAAAGTGGCCTACCCGAAAATGCCCCAAGTAAGGGATTTTTTTCAATTCCAAATAGACATCCTTAAAGTCTACGTCTCCGCCGGCAAAATCATACTGTGCCTTGAATCCGATATTTTCATAAATATCACCACTCATATATATCCTGGCCCTGCGGAATTCAGTACCATCCACTTGATCTCCAATTGCTCTCTTAACATCATTATCTTCACTAAACCAACCCCAGTCGTTCATTATACGACCACCCAGTTTGAACTTGAATTTACCGTCACCAGTTTTAAAACGTAAACCATTTTTCCAAGAAAAATACTCTGGTGTCAACCCTGCCTTTACCATCTTTTTCCTGGTTTCATCTTTCATCAGGTAATCATCTACTATACGCTCAATTTCATTTTCTTCTCTATAGCTGGGTGTGGGTTTTGCAACAACTTTTTCTTTTGTTTCTATTTTACCTTTTAAGGCATTTATCATTTCCTGCTGCTTCTTTATTGTTTCTTCCATTAATTCTAATTGTTTCTTGAAATCTGAAAGGTCAGAATCCTGGCTACCCTGTGCATTGCCTGCCAGAACTATGCCGGGCTGGAAGGTAAGCGAAATGCTGATGCAAAAAAGAAAAACAACGCCTGTTATCATTATTAAAATAATGTTTTTCATACAATTCTCTCCTTTCTAAAGTGATAAGTCTTTTACATTTCTTAAACTTTCGTATTCCTCATCCAAAATTAAACCTAAAAAATTTACAATTTCTCTGTAATAAGATAATTCCGCATTTTGATTAACTTCATCCTTGAAGCGAGAAAACCACTTGAGAATATGATCCTTAAAAAAAAACTTTTTAACCTCTAAAACGCCTTCATGCTCCTCAGTTAATTTCCTTGTTAAGTATTTGCCTTCAAGCTGCGTCAGTTGTGCAAGAAAAGAAAGTTCTGCACTTAGATGATCAGGGGTATCTTTAAATTTTTCATCCAATACAAAACCAAACTTCTTGTAGATCTTATTTACTTCAATTGTTGATTTCCCCCATAATCTCCCCTCACCACGTTGCAAGGACTCATGGGGTGAAGCCAGTCTCTTCGGTGCCAGGAAAAGCCTTGCATATTCAACTGAAAGCATTTCTGCCTGTTGTTCGAGTGAAAGATGCCTTATGTCTGATAATGGATCAAGCCCATAAGACTTAAATACTTCTTCGTATTCTTCTAAGAGTCTCAGAAATTCTACATCCGGCTCTATAGAAAAGACATTTGCAAACAGCTCATATATCTTTATTTTGCTCTCAAGGACTGAAACATCTTCCTCTGCTTCTTTTTCTTTTATCATATAAAAATCTCGCTTCAGTTAATTTATGTCATACCTTTGAGACAGTTACCACGGTATCATTGCTTCTCCATTGACCGCTTATTGCATCAGGTGCATTCGGGATAATCCAGTTTGGGTGAACGCCTTTTGCCTCATCCCATTCCGGCCCAAATTTACGAACACTACCCTTTTGCCACCAGAGGTTTGAGTTGCTTGTGTTTTCAGGAAATTCTGATCTGCCTGAGGCTACACGTCCATATGCCCAATGGCCGCAATGAAATGACACAGCAATTACCGAAGGATGTATGCCCTCAGTTACGTTTGCCCTTGAGGTAAATTCCTGAGTCTTCGGAATACTGTATCCTCTTTCAGGATAGTCTTTCTCAGCAATATTTACCCTGATCATATCCCCGTCAACAATACCCAGACTTCTTGCAGTTTCAGGATTAATCCAGGCGGGATTCTTGTGGTATATTTCGGACAGCAACTCGCAATTCTGAGAACGGGAATGTATTTGAACATTTACCTTAAAAGATGTCATAACAAGTTCATTCTTAGTCATCAACTTGTGTTCAGGGACCGGCAGGTATGTCGGCATTCCGCTCTTAATATGTTCCAGTACAAATTCATTATGTGTTCCCTTGACTATCGGTGTAAGTTGTGCTGTCAGTTTCCCTTCAGCCTTCTTGATAAATCTGGACCTTAATTCCAGTTTTCCGGACTTGTTTACTTTATCGGGCTTGAACCCTTTGTAAGCCACACCATTAACCATCTGGCCTACATAGCCCTTGTATCCATTCTTTGCTTCAGTATATGACTGGCCTTCCTTTGCCTTTGTATTTTTTGGCTTCCAGACAACATCTGTCTCGTAGTCTACTATAGTATCTTTCAGGTCCTTTTCTTTTAGTTTCTTTTCATGCACATGATAGCTTGGCTTTTTAGATTGGAGAACAACACCGTATTTCTTTATATAATCAAAAAGTGGCTCTACAAGTGGGTTACCATCGACATCGTATAGCTCCTTGTGATGCTTTTCTGCATATTCCTCAGTGTCCTCACACGCCTTTTTGCAATAATCCTCTGCTGTATCAAATGGAAAGTATTTGGCAACATCAGGATTCATAGCCCTTCCCAGTTTTATAACAACATCCTGGAAATCCATGGCTTCACCCAATGGTTTTATGACAGGTTGTCGTACTTGCAGGAATTTTGTTAATGAATAGGCTTGCGGCGCTTCTAATGTCCATCTCTCCAGGTAGGTTGCATCCGGCAAGATGTAATCAGCCAGAGACGTAGACTCACTCATAGACGTGTCGCTGGAAACTATTAAGGGAAGCAGGCTTTCATCCTTCATTATCTCCATGTTTGCGGTACAGTCTCCACTTACATAAGCGGGGTTATATGTATAAAGCATATATATTTTTGGCCTGCGTCCTGTTTTTTTACAGCCTTTCTTTATGTTTTCAAAGACTCTGTGGCTGACATGATGTGTTGGCAGTGCGACATCAAGATCTTCACCATCTGATACATACAGCTTCTTCGCCTTTGGTTTTTTCTTGCCTAGCTCTTTGTCTATTTTCTCTGAATATTTGCTATAAGGTTCCTGCCATTTCCCGGATATCTTCATCTGGGTTCCACCCTTTACCATCATGTTTCCACAAATGGCGTCAAGCATCTTTGCTGCAAATTCCGAGTGAGTGCCGTTATAATGGCCTACAAAACCACGATAAGTTACTAAGGTGGAAGGCTTTATTGTTGCAAATTCAACAGCCAGACGCCTGATCCTCTCCGCAGGTACAGTTGATTCAGCCTCTGCCCACTCCGGGGTATAAGGTTTAAGATGTTGCTTTAACTCATATACGGTTACATTTGTCCACTTATTGATAAATGCCTCATCGTATAGACCCTCCTGCATAATAACATTTGCCATAGCCAAAATAACCGCTGAATCTGCCCCCGGCATTATGGGAATCCACTCATCACTTTTAGCAGCAGTATTAGAAAGTCGCACGTCTACGGTAATAAGTTTAGCTCCTTTCATCTTTCCGTCAATCAGACGTTGAGCTATATAGCTGTGAGATGTATGTGCCTCGTACAAATTAGCGCCCATATTCAGAATAAAACGGCTGTTTTCAACATCGTTGATGTCATAATGCTTACCCACGGAAATTTCCTGACCTGTCCACTTACCGACCTCACAGATCGAAGTATGATTTCCCTTGGTTTTAGATGATATGGCATGCATGAAATTATTAACAGTTCCCTTTATCCTGCTCCTTCCATAGTGGAACATAAAATCCTCCGGATGGCCGCTTGTGTATACTTCATTCATTTTTGATGCAATGTCCGTAATTGCTTCGTCCCACGAAATCCTCTTCCACTTACCCTCACCACGTTTTCCCACTCTTTTCATAGGATAGAGAATCCTATCCGGATCATAAACCTGATTGAATCCAGCCTGCCCTTTAGCACATACACGGCCCCTGTTATTTGGGCCATAAGGATTACCCTCTATTTTGACTATCCTGCCATCTTCCACGTAATTTATAGTTGAGCAGACTGCAACACACTGTAAACACGTAGAAGGCATAGCGTTCATGGATTTGCCGCGTATTGATTTCATTGAGAGTGCAGCCTGTCTGAAATTGTTTGGCAGATCCTTTTCAGGTACATCAGCATACATCCTCTTTAATGCCCTGACAGGAACAGTAGCTGCAAGAAGTGCTGAACTCAGCACTCCAAGCTTTATTAATCTCCTTCGAGTCAATTTTGGTTTAGGTTTTTTCATATTCACCCTCCGTTAAGGTATAATGCATGTAAAAACTCTTTTCCCTGTATACATCAGGGTAAGTATCTAATGTTTTTAAATTGGAAACTGCCAAATCTGAAGCACGAATCCCGAAATACGAAACAATTTTAAAATCACAAATTCGAATGTTCCGTGTCTTGTATTGAATTTATCAAAATGAAATAAAAGATAGAATTTATTATCATTATAGTGTCACTAGTGACTGCTTTTTTGCAGCTATGCTGCACTATGCTAACTGTCCAGCCATGACTAAAATATACCTGAAAATGAATCCTCCCACTAAAATTGGTATTTCTATTAGAAACACAGGAATCGGTTTATCCTTTCTTGTACCACTATAACATATGGCAAGTGTGATAAAGGGAAAAATTAATCCAAAACCTACCACCCCTATCCAGAAATGAAGCCCATAATTATGATTAAAGACAAGAAACGCATTTACGAAATCAGCTTTGCCATGTACCAGAGTGACAATCCAAATAATACTTGTTATTAATTGTGCAAGTATTGAAACGAGTAAGAAAAGCTTTACAATATAATTATTTTGCTTCATTTCTTCTTTGACTCTTTTTGATAAGCACGTTACTAAAAGAACTGCGGCAATACCTGTATTAAGGGATAAGAAAACAGAAACTATGCTGACGGCACCAGCATTCCATAACGGCCTTGCAGTAACAAATGATAGTAGGAATCCTTGATAGATCATAACAAATAAGGCAAAGAATCCAGCAAAGACCCCCACCTTCCATCTAACATTTCTGCTTATATTACAAAATAGCATAACAACAAAGACCGTAGAAACAATTATGAAGCCCACCTGTATAACTCCACCCCATGACATCGTTGAAGTAATGTTAAAACCTGTAACGGACTTATAAATTCGCAAAGGATGACCCATTTCCGCAAGTAGAAACGATAGTGCAGCTGTCATTGCTATCGGCCCCATAATACTACCAACCTTGATTTCTACCATCTGGTCGTTTTTTCTGTGCAACATCAACCCAATAGCATAGAGAAAAGCGCCTATTCCAATCCCTCCTAAAAATAATTCAAGAACTACTTTCCAATCCCAGTACACTAAATGAAAAATATCATATGTGACTTTAGCTTCCATCTAACACCTCCTTAATGAAACCATCACTTATTGAATGTTAATCATATCGTCATTTCAAAGAAGCCGCTCTCTTTTGATACATACTCTCATCCAGACCAATATAAAAAACCTTGGGTTTTGTATTTTGTTCCGGCAATAACACTTTAACAGGGTTATTTGCAATTAATTTGCTTACTTCACTATCTGGGTCGTTCAAATCACCAAAAACTCTTGCCTTTGCATTACATGTGTTTACACATGCAGGTTGTAATCCCTGTTCCACACGCTCAAAACAAAAATTACATTTATTTGCCACTTTTTTTGTGGGATGTTTGAACCGCATCTTGTAAGGACAGGTCTGGGTACAATAACCGCAACCTATGCACCTATCTTCCAATTGTTGCACTATTCCATTTTCATCGTATACAATTGCCGAGGTAGGACAACCTCTTGCGCATGGTGTATTCTCGCAATGATTACACAAAACAGGCAGGAATTGGCGCTTTACATTAGGATACTTCCCCTTTTCAGTCGTAATGACCGCGCTCCTCCATACGCCCAGAGGTACATCGTTTTGGGCCTTACACGCCAAACTACAACCGTGACAACCAAAACATCTCCTAAGGTCAATAACCATTGCCAAACGTTTCTTCGTTTTTAATTTATTTTTGGCATGAAGATTATTCGCAGATAGGGCACCTGCCGCGCCCACTGTAGACGTAATCGCAATCCCACTCTTCTTCAGAAAATCTCTTCGTGGTAACTTTTCTTCTTCACAGGTCACATCTGCTACTTTATCTTTCTTTTCATGCTTCTCGGCCATTCTTTCTACCTCCAAATCTTTCCTTATGCATTAAAATTTGTTTCCTTTGCAGTCTCCTTCAAAGCATCAAATTTTTTAGAGGTGGACATATTCAACACATTTTGCAATGTCCTTGCATACTCCTCCAAATTATTGTTAGTTTCTGTTTAGAACTTACTAAGTTTTTGTACTGAGTGTTAAAGGCTTATAAAATAATGTGTGGCTTTTTAATGTGTTTACTTTAATTGAAGTCTCTGGCTTTTATTTGTAATCATTTCTTTGATTTTGTTTTTTAACTCAGTTAAATCTGAGGATTTGACAATAAAAGCATCGGCAGCCCATGACATAAAATTATCTTTGTAACTGCTATAGGCAGTATGAATAATAATAGGAATATCTTTGTCTTTATTTAAAATCTTGCCCATTGCTTCAAGACCATCCATCTTTGGCATAATTATGTCCATTATGATCAGGTCTAATGGTTGTTCTTGAACTTTTTCTAAAGCTTCTTTACCATCAGCAGCTGCTACAACTTCATAACCTTCAAGGCTCAATTCTTGTTCATAAAGCAAGCGTTGGTTTTTGTAATCCTCTACAATAAGAACAGTAGTCATAGCTTATGGCTTCTTTTTCGAAATGTTACCCAGCCACCTAATTTGAACTTAAACACTTCGTGACATTTGGAATACTGGAAAAATGGATGATAAAGTAATGGACTAATTTTTTACTTATGGTTGTTTCTTTATTTCAATATCTTAGGAGGGTTTATCCATTACTTGATGGTTCTATGCCTGTTTGGTAGGTAATCTAGTGGGTGTTAGAGATTACTAAATGTAGATTAGCACATTAAACATTATGAATCTATAGGGGAAAAAGTAGTCACAAATAGGTATTTTTACCTAGTCGTATCCATTCTTTTGCCATTTGAAATTAGGGAATGAGGAAGTAGGATTAAAGTATAAGACGAAATGGAAAGAATCAGAAGAATGATTGATGTTATAGCATTTTTGTTAGGTTTAAGCCAGTTTGAGAAGGGAATTGAGAAATGGCTGGTATTCTAATACAGGCACCTTAAAAAATATATCTATAACAATATCAACCTGTTCATTGGTTATCCAGCCATTTTCAAATAATATACTTCCTATGGCTCTGTGGGGTTTGTTAGAAAGGCTATCTTCAGCTTGTTCGGCAATTGCCTCTGTTAGTTGTTCCGCAGTTATAAATCCCATATCTACTGCAATCTTACCAAATTGAGGACTGTATCGATTTGAAAGATTTTCTATAAAATCATTTCCCACCTTATATTCCTCCTTTCAGGCGATAAGATATAAAATAAGTGATTTCAAACATTATTATCGGCATATTCTCAGAAATCTTAACCCCCTCCCACACCAAATTATACATGTCCGGCATGAAGGTGTATTAAGTGACCTAGAAGCTTTTAACAAAAAATCTGCAAAAAACAGGAATGAGATTGATGATACATATTTTTTAATTTTCCTGAATTTTTTAAACATTTTAAATATTTTAAAAAATAAATTAGATAGGACTCATAAGTTAACATACTTAGAAGCTAGGGGATTGAGAAATGGTAGGTATTTCAACAGCGCATGCACAATGTCATACTTTCTGAGAATCATTGACAATATTGACAAAAGTTAAGGTTTTGGATTTTTTTTATTTCTACTATTGAAACCTTTTATTTATGGTTTATACTTACAATAGAAGAGTTAATGGGTATCTCACTGGGAGTCTCATTGTTGTTGTTTAATTTAGAAGTATAAGTAAATTGTTTTCTTCATTCTGCAGTTATTATAAGCCTCCCAGTTAACATAAACTAACAGGTTTGTACATTTAGCCAGTGTATAAGCCTGTTTTTTTATATCTACCCCCACCCCAAACCACATCTTGCCTGTTATATCCCTACATACCCTTATGTTTACCCTTCCGGTATTAATATACCCAAACATTTCACTATAATTCTCTATAGTAAATTCGAGAAATTCTGAATCTTCAATAATCAGTTAACTGTTTTCTGTACAAGTTTCCGCTCAAGCGCACACAAATCTCCATTCAACTGTTTGTAGAGAATCCTTTGTAACTTAGCCTCGTTTCCTTGCTCAATCATGGTTTTTGCGAAATCAAGATGTTGTTCTGTATTAAATTCTTTTGCCTTGGGGGTAACTAATTCCAGTAGGCGTTCAAGTTGACTGCGTTTGGCAATAATTTCTCCTGTCTCTGGTTCAATCATATCAGCGTCGAGTCCATGTCTAACCGCTGACCACCAATTTTGTTCAAGGTAACCTGGATGGAAAATACTTGCTGGTTTTCCTGCAATAAAATTGTCCTGGTAGGTAGCTACAGCAGCCTGTAAGATAGCAGCAAGCGCTCCAATACGGCGAACAGATGTAGGGAGATCAAAGATTCTAAACTCAACAGTACCAAGTGGTGGTTGAGGACGTATGATCCACCATAAGTCGCCAGGCCGAGTTATATCACCTGTAGCCAGGAGCTTTTCATAATAAACGACAAGCTCTGAAAAAGATTTAAATGGTGGAGCAAATTTGGTTCTGGGCATGGAGTGAAAAAGATGCGCCCGTATTGAGTCCAATCCGGTATCAATGCCCCCATAGTAGGGAGAGTTTGCTGAAAGGGTTAATAAAGGATATGTCCATCGTTTCATTTCGTTCATTACGTAAATCGCAATTTCTTCATTTTTTACTCCGACATGTATGTGTAGTCCAAAGGCGAGCATACGATGGGCAATATACCCATAATTATCACGAACCCATCTATAATGTTCATTGTCTACAAAAGGTTGTTTCCTCCAATCAGCAAAAGGATGGCTTCCACTGGCGACAAGGTTTATGTTGAGCTTCTCGCAACTCTCTGCAAGAAGAACTCTTCCTTCAGCTATATTCTTGATGAGGCCATCTACAGTCGGATAAACACCTGTACGATTCTCTAAGACGCACTGAAAGAGTTCATAACATACTCTTTTTTGCATCTCGGTATCAAGATGCGCCATAACCTCATTAACAGAAGGAGTAAGATCTGCTGTTTCCGGATCTATTAAATGGAATTCTTCCTCTACTCCCAGCGTGGGAAAGTCATTTTTTTTGAAAGGTTTCATGACATTCTAAATAATCATTATATTTGAAGCATCAAATGTAGTTTTGAAACAGCAGAATTGTCAGATAATTCATATACTTAATAATTATCTATAGCAAAGGCAAGAAAAAATTGCTGAGGAGAAACAAAGGTTTGAACAACTGATAGCTGACAATAATCACAGATTCGATACTTGGCTGGATAATGCGGAAAACCTCTTTTCTTTTGCAGAAACAGCAAAGAAACGGTTTGAAACTGGTAATTTGGTAGAAAAAAGAGAGATACTTGCTTGCTTAGGTTCGAACCTCACTTTAACGGACAGGAAACTCAGTATTCAGCTACAACAACCACTTTCTATCTTCACTAAATATGCACCTGAACTAAAACCACTTCACAACAGGCTAGAACCTCTTCAAAAACAATCAGAACAAGAGGTTATTGAAGTTTTATACGCAGGAAATGAAAAGATGGGTGAGCGAGGGGATTCGAACCCCCGACCCTCAGGACCACAACCTGATGCTCTAACCAACTGAGCTACGCCCACCACATAAAAGTTAAAGATTAACATACGCCAGGAGGGATTTGAACCCCCGACCCTCGGATTAGAAATCCGATGCTCTATCCAACTGAGCTACTGGCGCTTCTTTTCTGAACTACTTACATACCAACGACTACCAACTACAATTAAAAAATGGTCGGGGCGAGAGGATTTGAACCTCCGACCTCCTGCTCCCAAGGCAGGCGCGCTAAGCCAAGCTGCGCTACGCCCCGAATACGTTTTGAAATACTAATTCAGGATTTAAAAGCTTCTTACAAAAGATAACAGTCATAAGCCGTCGACTGAAAATGCGAAAGCTCCTAGGATATAAAATAGGACAACATTTTTCAAGAAAAAAGAAGTGAAGGTTATTATAGCCTAAATCATTCCTGCTTATCTTTATCTCTCCATGCAATTCTCCTTCCCAACTATTGAATTCACTGACTTCATAATTCTCCTTTATTTTTAGAATTGCTAACAGGTCAGGTTCATCTTTTTGTCAGGGTTCTTTAATTATTCTCTGATATCTTCGTCAATGTATCAATAATAGTTGCTGGCTCCATACGTAACTTATAATCTGTTTGAGCCTGCATGGCTCGCACAATTCCATTTTTATCAATGACAAAACTACCAGGTACAGGTAAGACATTACGTCCTTTACCATTAAAGGCTTCGATATCCAGTCCATGACTTTTATATACAGCTGACAAATCATCAGGCAACTCAAAATAAAGTTTATAATCCTTCATTACTTTACTATCTATATCGCTCAAAACTTCAAAAGGATAACCGTCTTTCTTGATTTGTTCTGCTGATTTATCCGGTGTTTGTGGTGTAATGGTAATTAATTGAGCGCCATATCTTCTAAACTGTGGCAGGCTTTTTTGTAAAACATGCAAATGAATATTACAGAACGGACACCAGGCACCACGATAAAATACAAGGACAACCGGACCTTTTTTAAGTTTGTCTTTCAAGTTTACCTCTTTGCCAAACGCATTTTTCAAAATAAAGTCCGGAGCCTTTTCACCAACCTTAATACCCGGATCAGGCAAACTACCGGCCAGGGATTTACCGGCTTTTTCCATAATCGCTTTGTCTTTTTCAGAAAATGATGATTTGGAGGCTTTCGATTTTTCCATAAATTGGTTAAACGATTCTTGATAGCTGGGAATCGATTCAAATGCATGAACTACATGAACCACATGAAACATCATTAATAACGGGATTAATAACGAATAACGCATGAATTTCTCCTTTTCTATTTTTGGTTAAAGGCATAAGCAGACTTGCCCCCTTCGCACTACTTACACCCAATCATCATTCTCATTATCAAACTTATACCAGTAGCGTTGAAGAAAAAAAGCAATAACGATGGCATATAAAACAGTTACGCAAAAACTATAGAATGCCCATGGCGGGAACCCGAAGATATGCTCCGGCCTGAACCTGGTAAAAAACCATGGAACTGTCGCAATCAAAAGAAACGCTGATATTAAACATAATCTAAACTTTGTCATATTAATATCCTAGCACATTAGGGTTAGACCTTTAAAGCAGAATACGCAATATTGTCAGTCGGCCTCTTGCAGACCGAAAGGACTCCAATTGATAGAAAATTTGCGGCAAGCCCCCAGACGCCCGCATGTATGCCCCATGGTCTTGCCATGATGGGTATTCCCATATTATTTGCAAACATTAGAAACAGTGTAATACTGACACCAATTATAAGACCTGTCAGAATAGTAGAACCCCGCATGGACTTAATATGCAGTCCCAGAAAAATGGCAGGAGCTACCTGGCATAAGATTTCAAGTTTGATTTCAGTCAATCTCCATATTGTCTGCGGAAGGCTTGTCGCAAGATATGCCGTAAACGCCATAATAATCCAGGAAAAGACCTTGCCCATTGTAGTTAAGTGTGATTGGGATTTGCCAGGACAAATTCGTCTGTATATATCCTGCGTAAAGAGGGAAGATATTGCAAGGAGGGCAGAATCCACAGTAGACATTATGGCCGCAACTGCAGCAGAAAGAAAAAGGACTATAAAGATTCCCATTCCCGGAATATGTTCCGCCATGTCGTTTAATATAAACAGCGTAATCCGTTCACTGCTCTGTCGATCCAGCCCCGGTAATTGCACTACACCCACTATTCCCACAACGACCATGAAAAATGTTGTAACAATGGGCATGAAGACCATGATCTGAAACGAACGCCTTAAAGTTCTCGCGTCTTTGGCGGCATAGATACGCTGAATGGCTTGCGGATAGATGGAGATGCCGAAGAATATAATTATTAACGTACTAAGCCACAATCGTTTTTGTGAAAGGTCAGGAGGGCTCCATAAATCCGGACGGGTTGAAATAAGGGCTTCTGCCGTAGCCGACAACCCTCCATATTGATACTCAATTCCGGCAAATATAAATATAACCCCGGCAATAAGCAGAATACCCTGGATAACATCTGTCCATGCAACACTGCGCAACCCCCCAAGTGTCTCATAAACAACCATAATAACGGATAAGGCAATCACCCCCTGTGCAAATGACACACGCCCTCCCGTGGATGCTTCAACAATGTATCCAATTGCTTTCAGGTTAGAGAGTATGTAATTGCCAAGTGCTATGATACAGATAACGGCAACGAATAATGTCAAGACATTAGACCTGAATCTGTTCTGTATATAATCTCCAACAGTTATGTATCCGTATTTTTTCGACAGGCGATGTAGTTTTGGCGCGTATATCAGATAGGCCCCTATAACCGACATCATAAACGTTACGCCGACGAGGAAAACATATCCGCTTCTATATGACATACCCGCAAAGCCGATCAGGGTATGACCGCTATATTGGGTTGCGTAAAGGGTAAGGAAAAGAACGAAAAGCCCCATTCCCCGCCCGCTTAAATAGAAATCAGACAGAGAATTTTCCTTACGCGCAAGCCGTCCGATAACGCCTACTATAAGAAGAGACATTAAATACACACCCATAAAGATAATGCCGCCTGTGTCAAGAAGCGCTGCATTTGTCATTTAAATATCCGCTAAAATTATTTTATGGCGTCCTTAAAAACAATAATTTGTCCGGCAATTGAGAAGGCTGAAAAGTATAGGAGTGTATGCTTTAGAAATGCTTTACAATATAAGAAATATTGATCCCAATTTGATTTATTGCCAGGGGAATAAATCACAAATCAAGATGTGACCCCAGACCCGTCCATGAGATTGTTAGAAAATACCCCTCTTAATAACAGAAGCAACAATCCTTTACCTATACATAGTCATCTAAGTTGAATTCTTGCCAGATATCAGGATGTTCTTTCTTTAACTTATCTTGACCATATTTATTAATTATGAACCAACATCTCATGTGATATTTATCAAATTCAAAAGATTCATTATGGTATTTATCAAGATGCGTATCTACAATATATCGAGAAAGCTCTATTATAATTGGTAAATATGTTGATTTAATTACATCAAATTGATCTTCGAAGGACAATTTCCCTTTGCCAGGCTGCATTACATATGCAGAATCAAATTCTCTACATTTAGACATTTCATTCGAATCTTCGGCAAGAAACCATAGCAATATAACAGGAGTATAAAATTCATTTGATGCACTCTTGGTCTTTTTAATAAGTAAATCTTTGTTTTTTATGGCATGGGCAAAGTAATAAGCAGATGTTTTACTCAGCTTATAAATTGTTTTCTTGCTACATAAACTCGATGGAACATTCGTATTTAATCCTCTAAGACCTCCTTTTATATACTGATGAACCGGAATTATAATGCTATGCTTAATCTTAGCATTATAACTCTTAAATAAATTCATATATTTTTCTCTAGCACATAAAATATCATAGATTGTCTGACTAATTAGAATTTGACCTTCATCAGCAATATCCATAATTCTACTCGCAAAGTTTATCCCCGATCCTGCCACATTAGTTCTTCCATTGATATCTTCAATAACATTATCAACGTTTTCATTAATGCCTATTCTTACACCAAACTGACGCATTTTATCGTTTTGATTTTCATTGTATTCTTGTATCTTGGCCAAAACATCAAGAGAAATGAGCATATGAATGTCATAAGATAACTCTCCTCTCATAGCTAAACATATACCATCACCTGTCGGTATAAAAATAATATTATCTTCCTGAAGGCAATTATTTTGTACAGATTCTTTTACAATTCTGTTTAACTCCTTTATAACATCAGACTGAGCTTCGACACTTCTCTTTGTGAACTTTACGATATCTAAAAATATATATTTAAAACTTGCTGTAAGTTCTGACATGATAATTTCTTATTTTATTCCTAATAGTTAAATAGACGGCATCTGTCTATTCCCAAAAACACGAATGGAATAGTATATTCAGTAAAATTTTACGTCAAGATAATTCTTTTATGAATGTTTGGGGAAATTGTGTAGTGTCTTAATACAGAAAGGTAGCTTTTTGGGCAAATTCTATTATCTTTGCAGGAAAGATGCCCAGATGAAATGTGCCCCAAACGGATATTATAAGGGCAGCAATCATGAATGGTGTGAGTGAAAGTGGTGCGAATTCACGCTCAGGTTTCTTCATATACATTACGACCGTTACTCTTAAATAATAGTAAACGGCTATAACGCTATTAAGCACTCCTATTACGGCAAGGACGATGTATCCTGATTTAATAGCGGCGCTGAAGATGTAAAATTTCCCTATAAATCCCGCCAACGGCGGAATACCGGCCAGTGAAAACATAAAGATCATCATCGTTAGCGCCAAAAGAGGATGCTTATAGCCGAGACCGTTATAGTCACTGATCATAAGGTTCTCCTCTCCTTTTCTCCCAAGCACGATTACGACTGCAAATGCTCCAAGATTCATAAATACATAAGCCAACATATAAAAGAGCATACTTGCCGTTCCCAGACCATTACCGGCAATAATGGCAATAAGCACATAACCCGCATGCGCTATGCTGGAGTATGCCAGCATTCTTTTTATGTTTGTCTGCGCAATGGCCACAATATTTCCGACCGTCATCGTAAGGACAGCCAGAACCCATAGAATCATGGACCACTTTGGCTCTAAACCAGGCAGTGATACTAAAAATACTCTGAAGAAGGCTGCAAATGCGGCGGCCTTTGCCCCTACTGACATAAAGGCCGTAATTGAAGTAGGCGCCCCCTCGTAAACGTCAGGTGCCCATTTATGAAACGGTACGGCAGCAATCTTGAACCCAAAACCTATAATAAGCAGGCAGATACCCAAAATAATCATAGGGCTTGACAGCACAGGATTGTCTGCAAGAAATGCTGCAATCTCTTTTATGTTTGTAGTGCCGGTTGCACCGTACAACATGGCAATACCATAAAGGAGAAAACCTGTTGCAAAGGCTCCGAGTAAAAAGTATTTCAAGGATGCCTCATTTGAATCTAAACGATTACGCCTGAAGCCTACCAGCACATAAAGCGAAATGGACATTATCTCTAACCCAAGAAAGATCGTTATCAGGTCAGAACCACCGGCCATTAACATCATGCCCATAGTGGCAAACAGTATCAGCGTATAGTATTCGCCATAGTTAATGCCCTCCTGCTCTACATAACTTACTGACATAAGGATAACGATAGCCGTACTGACAAGAAATATGAAGTTAAAGAATACGGAATAATTATCTACTACAAAGGTATCGCTAAATGAATATACGGGGTTACCGGCTTGTGTGAACGTAACAATACCAGCCAGAATAATACCGATCAAGCTTAAGTACGCCAGTTTATCCCTCATAACCTTCTTAAAAAACACATCTGCCATGAGCACGACTATACCGCAGATAGTCACAATAAGGATAGGCGTTATACTTTTAATATCAAATGGTGGAATTACTATTTCCATAAATTAATCTACCTCTATCGTATGCTCTATGTTTTCGTCTTCTTTAATGGCATACATGGTTTCGTTCTTTTTAATTCTGTTCAAAGTCACTTTATATTTCTCATCCACCTGTGTCAGGAGGTGGTTTACGGATACGTCCAGTCGTGATATCAAGGGTTTTGGATAAATGCCGATCCAGAAAATAAGTATCACAATCGGCAGTAATATAGCCCATTCACGCTTGTTCAGGTCTTTCAGCTTTTGATTTTCCGGATTTGATAGTTTGTTAAACATAACCCTTTGAAACATCCAGAGCATATAGCAAGCTGATAGAATGACACCTGTCGTTGCCAGGACCGCATACAGCACATTCGCCTTAAACGTTCCGACCAATATCAAGAACTCACCGACAAAACCATTCATGCCCGGTAAGCCTATAGAAGATAGCGTGGCAATCATAAAGAAGACTGCAAATACCGGCATTCGCTTTGTCAGGCCGCCAAAATCAGCGATCATCCTTGTATGCCTTCTTTCATATATCATTCCGACCATTAAGAATAATGCCCCGGTACTCAAGCCGTGATTAATCATCTGGAGGATACCGCCTTCCATCCCCTGGAGATTAAACACAAAGATACCGAGCATTACGAACCCCAGATGGCTTACACTGGAATACGCAACCAGTTTCTTAAGGTCTGTCTGTACCATTGCT
>Ga0255058_10000645_pt1 | contig 20122 bp, 17 predicted proteins | sample Cases_109_9_MG_FD_188637 | JGI IMG/M metagenome (GOLD analysis project Ga0255058, IMG submission 188637) | Seawater microbial communities from Amundsen Gulf, Northwest Territories, Canada - Cases_109_9 | ecosystem: Environmental > Aquatic > Marine > Gulf | place: Canada: Northwest Territories... | reverse complement strand
CAAATTTGGTGAACCTCTCAATCGACCCTGCCGCCGATTCTCTCAGGCAGGATCCCCGGTTCGATGAGCTGATGAAGAAGCTGGGGTTGCATTAGGCTGTGTTCTCTTTACTTCAGCGGGGCGGTTCGTTCGGGGCCGCCCCCGCTGCATCTGGCCCCTCCACGCTCCGGATCTCGTCCTCGTAGAGCCGCATCCATACGCCCTCGAAGGTACCAGCCCCGCACTGTCTTGCTTATGCTGAAATCGATGAAACGGGATCGACTGCCCCGTCTCTGAGGTAAGCGTGGTTCCTGCCCGAGCAGATCGAGTGTGTCCCTCGACCGACCTCAGCACGATCACGCAGCCCGTTATTCCTATTGGCAGCCTGAGGACAGCCATGAGCTTCGGTCGCGTCGTCTCCCGGATCCTTCCCGTCGCTTTGTTGACGCTTCCCCTCTTGAGCTGCTCCGGCTCGGCGTCCGACTCTCCGGTCCTCACTGCCGAGCTGCCCCTCCACCTCGAGGACCATCTCGACGCGGCAACGATCGAGGGCTCCGAGGTTCCAGCCGAGGTACCAGAGGCAGTCGAGTGGCGATTCGATGAGCCGCAGCCGGAGTGGACTTCGGAAGGCCTCCCGGCTTTTCTGAGGCCGGTTCAGACGCGCACCGAGGATGCTTTGCGCCTGAGCGTGCGGGCGAGCATCCCCCAGGAGATCGAGGGAGGGGAGCCGGTTGGCTTCATCTACGTCGATCTGCCCGATTGGAAGCGTGAGGACTGGGGGTACGTCCTCGTGCGCGCCCGTGCCTCAGAGAAGGTTCGGCAACTTCGACTCGCGTTCAACCTACGCGAGGACCCGGAATCCCAGGATAACCCCTTCGGCTTTAGCGGCGAGTTCGTTGACGTAATCAACGACGGCTCGGTACAGACCTACCTGCTGCGGGCCGACTGGTCGCTTCCGTGGGAGGGAGCTTGGGAGGGCCCGTGGCAGCAACTCGCCATCGGGATCAATGCCGAGGAGCCGGCGGGCATCGACATTCTCTCTGTGAGCGTTATCCCCAAGGAGGCCAACTACGCCGCTGCGTCGGCGGCCGTGCGAACGGAGGTCCGCACGAGCGCGCATCGCCGCACCCTCTACACCCATGCACCGGGACGGATCGAGTACCGGGTCCGAGTACCCGAAGCCGGCCGGCTCGACCTGGGCCTCGGGGTGCTGCGGGACGATGACCCGGTAGCTTTCCGGATTACCGCGAGTTCCGAGGGCACCGAGGCCCTGCTCGAGGAGACCTACACCGACAAGGCGCGCTGGGCTCAACGCTCGGTGGACCTCTCCGACCTGGCGGGGCAGACGGTGACCCTGACGCTCGAGGCGGAGAGCGAGAAAGCAGGCACCGTGGCGCTGTGGGCCGCCCCGACGCTGACGGGCGGTCGCAGCACCGAGAAGCCAAACGTCATCTTCTACATCATCGACGGCGGTGCGGCCGATTACATGAGCGTCTACGGCTATAACCGCCGCACCACCCCGAATCTCGAGCGGCTGGCGGCCGAGGGCGCGGTCTTCGAGCACGCCTACAGCAACTCGACTTGGACGAGGCCGTCCACGGCCTCGTTCATGACCTCCCTGCACAGCAGTGTGCTGGGCGGCAATCGGGGTTGGGCTGCTAATCCGGTGCCGGAGCAGGCCGTGACGATGGCGGAGCACATGCACCGGGCCGGCTACCAGACGGCGGTGTTCGTCTCGAACCCGTATGCCGGTACCCTGAGCAACCTTGAGCGCGGAGTTGATGTGTTCCGGCAGGCCCTCGTCGGTCCCCCCTCACATTCTTCGGCTGCGTTGCAACAGGACTACTGGCGGTGGCGCGAGGCGTACCCTGCTGAACCTTATTGGGTGCACTTCCAGACCACCGACGTGCACACGAAGTGGGACCAAACGCGGGATGCGCCCGCCCCGTTCGCTGGCCTTTTTAGCACTCCCGAGCTGCGCGAGACGTACTACGAGTGGGAGCGACAGCTGGCGGCGGCAGCCGGCTTTAGTCACGTACCGTGGCTTAGCCTCGAAGCCCTCGACAAGACCGGCATCAACTACGCGGCCTTCTTCAATGCTGGCCGCGACCTCTATGACGAGACCATGGCCCACCAGGACTATCAGATCGGCCAACTGGTGGACCGCCTCAAGGAGCGTGGCGAGTGGGAGCACACGCTGCTCATCGTCGCCGCGGATCATGGCAGCGCATCGGCCCACCTCCCTGACCCGTTCCCGCCGGGCTGGGGACCCATGTTCAGATCCACCGTAACCCGAATCCCGTTGATCGTGGTCTGGCCGGAGCGCATCGCGCCGGGCCAACGCTTCAACCAACCCGTCTCGATGATCGACATGCTGCCCACGATTCTCGACCTTTCTGGCTTGCCGATGCCTGAAGTGATGCAGGGGCAGTCCCTGGCCCCCTTGCTGCTGGGGGAGGAGGGCTGGGAGGCGCGGCCGGTGATCCTCGACGAGTTCGGGATCGAGGGTACAGGTGAGTTGAGCGGTTACATCGAGGTCATCGACGGGCAGTGGGGCGCGTCGCTACTTATAGACCCGAGCCCGTCGGGTCGTCTGCACACGCTGTCGGATATGCCCAAGAGCCGTTTTGGCGATTACGAGCACTCGCGCCATAGGCGTCCTGTGCCCCTGCTGCTCTACGACCTCTGGAACGATCCCTATACGCAGCACAGCCTGCATGAGGAGCGGCCCGACCTGGTGGAGAAGTACACCGAGTTGCTCGAGGCGCAGTGGGAAGCGCACCAGGCGCTCGCTCAACGCTTCACCCCTGGTGGCGAGGTGGCGCTGACTCCCGAACAGCTTGAGACGCTCCGCGCTCTCGGCTATATCCAGTGAGGGTTACGACGGAGCTGCAGCCCGCTCCCGCAGCTCGTTCAACCCCTCTGCCAACCTGAGGACAGCATGAATCTCCGTCGCGTCGTCTCTCGGATTCTTCCCCTCGCCTTTCTCACACTTCTGCTCGGCGGCTGCTCCGGCTCGACGTCCGATTCCCCGGTCCTCACGGCGGAGCTGCCCCTCCACCTCGAGGAGCATTTCGAAGCGGCGACTCTCGTCGGTTCCGAGGTGCCGGCGGAGGTGCCGACCGCGGTCGAGTGGCGCTTCGATGAGCCGCAGCCGGATTGGAGGCCGGCCATGCCTTGGAACCCGACGCTCGGGCCGGCGGAAGTCACGCGCATCGATGACGCCCTGCGTGTGACGTTGACCGAAGCCACGCGAGACACCAGCCGCCGCGGCAACGAGGTAGGTGCCGGCTTGTACGTCGATGTTCCCGACTGGCGACCGGAGGAGTGGGCCTACGTCCTGGTCCGCGCGCGAGCCTGGGAGGAAGCCGAAGAGATCGGTCTCGGGTTCAACCTGAAGGAGGGTTCAGGGACAACTTCCGACGATCGATTTCCATTCCGTTTCTTCGGTGAGTTTGTAGACATGTTCAACGACGGCTCGGTGCAGACCTACCTGCTGCGTGCCGATTGGTCGGGGGGACAGTGGGAGGGTCCGTGGCAGCAGCTGGGCCTCTGGGTCGATGCCAAGGAGCCGACCAACGTCGATATCCTCTCGGTACAGTTGATCCCTAAGGAGGTCAACTACAGCACCGCGGCCGCGGGGGTGAGAACGGAGGTCCGAGACCGGGCCCGTCGGCGCACCCTCTACACGCATACGCCAGGGCGGCTGGAGTACCGGGTCCGGGTGCCGGAAGCTGGCCGGCTCGATTTGGGGCTCGGGGTGCTGCGGAACGACCCGGTGACCTTCCGGATCACGGCCGAACAGGACGGCGTCGAGGTCGAGACGCTGCTTCAAGAGACATATGGCGATAAGGAGCACTGGGCACACCGCTCGGTGGATCTGTCAGGCCTGGCGGGAGAGACCGTGACTTTGTCGCTCGAGGCCGACGCGGAGAAGCCGGGCACTGTTGCGCTCTGGGCAGCGCCGACCTTGACCGGAGCGACTGCCGGCGACCGGCCCAACGTCATCTTTTACGTCATCGACGGGGCCGGGGCCGATTACATGAGCCTATACGGCTACGCCCGCCGCACGACCCCCAACATCGATCGACTGGCCGCAGAAGGCGCGATGTTCGAGCGGGCCTACAGCAACTCCAGCTGGACCAAGCCCTCTACGGCCTCGTTCATGACCTCGCTGCAGCACAGCGTGCTGGGCGGCTTGAACTGGACGGACCAGGTGCCCGAGCAGGCCACGACGATGGCCGAGCATTTTCACGGCGCGAGCTACCAAACGGGGGTGTTCATCGCCAATCCCAACGCCGGGACCCTTAGCGGCCTCGAGCGCAGCGTGGACACGATGCAGGAGAGCTGGGAAGAATTCACGTACTTCGGCGAGGAGAACCACAAGGAATCGTCGAGGTTTCTTCACGAGGCTTTCTTCGATTGGCGCGGATTGTACCCGGGATCACCCTACTGGGTGCACTTCCAAACGACCGACATCCATGAGGATTTTCCGTCCGTGGCGCCCTTCTCCGGACTCTTCGTCGGTCCCGAACAAAAGAAGACGTGGGCGGAGTGGAATGATCACCTGCGCGAGGCGGGCGGTCACGCCATTTACTCGGAAGCGTACGAGAGGACGAGCCTGAGCCGTGTCGAGTTCTTCACCCTCCATCAGGCGATGTACGACGAGGCCATGGCCCACAACGACTACCAGATTGGTCGTTTGGTGGAGCGGCTCAAGGCGGAAGGGGAATGGGAGAACACGCTGCTCATCATCGGCGGTGACCACAGTACGCGTGCTGCGATGGACGACATGGGCATAGCGATCCTGGACTCGCTGCCGCCGCGCTGGGGTCAACCCATGCTGAGACCATCGATCACGAGGGTGCCGCTCATCTTCGTGTGGTCGGGCCACATCGCTCCGGGTCAGCGGATCAGCCAGCCCGTCTCCATGATCGATGTCCTACCCACCGTGCTCGACCTCGTGGGCCTACCGATGCCCGAGATCCTGCAGGGGCAGTCCTTGGCCCCGCTCCTTCACGGCCAGGAAGGCTGGGAGCCTCGACCCGTGATTCTCGACCAGTTTGAAGTGGACCACGAGACCGGAGAGTTTAGCGGCCTCATCGAGGTCATCGACGGCCGGTGGGGAGCGTCGCTGGAGATCAATCCGGATCCTGATCGGGAGCCCGATCGACAGCGCCCGGTCCCCCTGCTCGTGTACGATTTGTGGAGTGATCCCGTCGCCGTGCACAGCCTGCATCAGGAGAGGCCCGATTTAGTGCAGAAGTACACCGCCTTCCTCGAGGCGCAGTGGGAAGCGCACCAGGCGCTTGCGAAACACTTCACGCCGTCGGGCGCGGTGGCGCTGACCCAGGAGCAGCTCGCCACCCTTCGGGCGCTCGGGTACATCCAGTAGGGGTGGTGATCACGAGGCGGGAGCGGCGCGGTTTCGATAGAGATCGGGATTAACCGCGGCTGCCATGGCATGGATGTCGAGATCTTTGTCCAGGAAACCCGCGACCCGGCGTGCCGTCTCTTCGGGGTCGGCGAGGGCGTCGCGGTACTGGATCTCGATCGATTCAAAGCACGGCCGATCGGACAGCAATCTGCGCGACTGGGCGACGTGGCCAACAAAGAGCCGACGCATTCTCTCATTATCGGTGTCGGACGGCTCGCCGCGGCTGACAAGCATCTTCGACTGGGAAGCCAGGACTTCGGCGAGGTCTCGCTGCATGAACACGACTCTATAGTTGAGGTCTTGTGGCAGGTACCGCAGCAGGTAGGCGATGATCTTGACGACGCTCCCGCGCGCAGCCCTCAGCCAGCTCGTGTCGCCGCTCTTGTCCAGCTCCTTCACACGCTCGAGCTCGTAGTAGCCTTGAGGGTTGCTCTCGTCTGCCTGGCGCAGGTAATCTGAAACGATTGGCATCCCGCCCGACTCGAGCATCTGCATCATCATGGAGGTACCCGATCTCGGAAGTCCTGAGACGATGACAACGGGTTCCCCGAACCGGATTCGCCGGTAGATTCGTTGGACGGACACGTGAGAAAGAATAACGCACCGGCAGGATCGGGAGCGACGTCCCTTCCCGGCGCCCCGGGCGTCCTCGCTGCGGCCGGCCTGGCCCTCGCGTTACTCCTGTCGCTGCCGACGCCGGCCCTGGCCTACGTAGGCCCCGGTGCCGGCTTCGTCTTCCTGACTTCGTTCCTCGCACTCCTCGCCACCGGGATACTGGCGCTGACGTCGCTGGTCCTCTGGCCCTTCCGCATGGCCTGGAGGCTTATCCGGCGGGCGGGCGATGCCAAGCCGAGGATCCGCCGGCTGATCATCGTCGGCTTGGACGGCCAAGACCCCGAGCTCACCGATCGATTCATGCGAGAGGGGCGCCTGCCGAATTTTCAGCGGCTGGCCGAAGAGGGTTGCTATCATCGCTTGGCGACGACCTTTCCCTCGGTCTCTCCGGTGGCTTGGTCTTCTTTCTCGACGGGAACGCACCCCGCCAAGCACAACATCTTCGATTTCCTGGACCGCGACCGTAGGACCTATCTTCCGCTGCTCTCCTCCGTGCGGATCGGGCGAGTGAAACGAGTGCTCCGGTTGGGCCGGCTTCGTCTCCCGCTGGGCAAACCTGAGATGCGGCTTCTGCGAAAATCGCGGCCGTTCTGGTCGGTGTTGGGAGCGCGAGGCTTCTGGACCACGGTTCTGCGCGTGCCGATCACCTTCCCGCCGGATCGCTTCTACGGCGCGCAGCTGGCAGCGATGTGCGTCCCCGATCTTCAGGGCACCCAGGGGACCTTCACTCTCTTCACGACACGCCGGCCCGTGAAGGGATTCAAGGAGGGTGGGACGCGGGTCTCGCTGGGTGGCGACGGAGATCTGGATGGGAATGGGGATCGCTTCGAGACGGCACTCCAGGGGCCCGATAACGAGCTCGTCGACGGAAGCCCACCCCTCACTCTCCCCCTGGCGATCGACCTCGACCGACAGAATCGTGAGGCCCGGCTCCAGGTGAACGGCCGGACGCTGGAGCTGGGAGTGGGCGAGCTCTCCGACTGGATCGAGCTGAGCTTTAGGGCTGCACCGGGGATCAAGGTCCGCGGGATCTGTCGGATGATGGTTACGGAGATGGACGAACACTTCTCGCTCTACACGACGCCGATCAACATCGATCCCGAGAAGCCCGCGATGCCGATCTCGCACCCGTCCTACTATGCTGTATATCTGGCCAAGAAGCTGGGCAAGTTCGCCACATTGGGCCTTGCCGAAGACACATGGGCGCTGAACGAGGGTGTGATCGACGACCGGACCTTCCTGCGACTTACGTACGACATCGATCGCGAGCGGGAGAAGATGTTCTTCGCTGCGTTGGAAAAGCTCCGCCGCGGCGCACTGGTTTGCGTCTTCGATGCGACCGACCGCATCCAGCACATGTTCTGGCGGTACCTCGAGCCCGACCATCCGGCCGCCAGGAACGGAGCCGAGGCGCCGGAGCGAGACGCGATCGCCGACCTCTACGAGCACAACGACGCCCTGGTGGGCCGCATACGAGAGCGGCTCGGTGATGGGGACGTGCTCATGGTCCTTTCCGACCACGGGTTTGCCTCGTTTCGCCGCGGCATCAACCTGAACGCCTGGCTATACGCCAACGGCTACCTCGCGTTGAAGGACGGGGGCGACGGGAGCGAGGAGTGGCTGCGAGACGTGGACTGGTCGCGCACCCGGGCCTACGCCCTGGGTCTCACGGGCCTATTCCTCAACGTCAAGGGCCGCGAGGCGAAGGGGATCGTCAAGGCAGGCGAGGAGGCGGAGGCTCTCAAGCGGGAGCTAATCGGAAAGCTCAGCGGCTTGCTTGATGAGGAGAGGGAAGAGACGGCGATTCAAGAGGTGTTCGACCCCACCTCTCTCTACTCCGGGCCCTACCTGAAGAACGGGCCGGACGCGCTGATCGGGTACAACGCCGGCTACCGGATCTCGTGGGACGGTGCGACCGGTGTGGTTGCGGGCCCCATCTTCACGGACAACGTGAAGCCCTGGAGCGGAGACCACGGCATCGACCCCCGGCTCGTGCCGGGTGTCTTGTTCTCCGACCGCCCGATCGATGGCGACGATCCCGCTCTTATCGACGTCGCGCCGAGCGCCCTCTGGCTCTTCGGCATCCAGCCGCCAGCCTACATGGACGGCAAGGTGCTGTTCTCGGAGGACTCTCCGGCGGAGGCCGACCTATGAGGAAGGTTGTCGTCCGAGGATGGTCGCTCGCTCTGGCCCTGGCCGCGGGGGGCTGCTCCGGCGAGAGCGGACCCGTCGGCAAGCGCGTGGTGGTGCTCGGCTTCGATGGGATGGACTTTGGCGTGACCAGCCGGCTCATCGAAGAGGGCCGGCTGCCCAATATGGCCCGGCTCGCCGAGACGGGAGGCTTCTCGCCGCTGCAGACCTCCATTCCGCCTCAAAGCCCCGTAGCCTGGTCCGACTTCATAACCGGATTGGATGCCGGGGGACACGGTATCTTCGACTTCATCCACCGCGAACCAGCGACAATGCTTCCCTACCTGTCGACCTCTCGCACCGAGCCGGCGGGTCGGGTCGTCCGGATCGGCTCCTGGCAGATCCCCTTGAGCGGCGGAAACGTAGAGCTCCTGCGGCGCGGCACGCCGTTCTGGGAGGTGCTCGAGCGGGCGGGAGTACCGACATGGATCATCCGGATGCCGGCGAATTTTCCGCCCTCCGGCTCGGCCGCGCGCGAGCTCAGCGGGATGGGCACGCCGGATATCCTCGGCACCTACGGCACCTTCTCCTATTACACGACCGCCGCCGAGCGCATCAAGGAGGATCCCTCGGGCGGAGCCGTGTATCCCGTCGAGGTGGAAGACGACGTCGTGCACGCGAGCCTCGTCGGGCCGCCCAACCCCTTCCGGGTCGACGGGGAGCCGACGCGGGCAGAGTTCCGCGTGCATGTGGATCCGGAGCGGCCGGTAGCGAAGCTCGTCCTCGGCGACCGGGAGGTGATCCTACGGGAGGGCGAGTGGAGTCCCTGGATGCCGGTGGACTTCAAGCTGCTGCCGTTCCAGGGGATCAAGGGCGAGAGCCGATTCTTCCTCAGGAGGGTTCGGCCGGAGTTCGAGCTCTACGCGACTCCAGTCAACCTGGACCCGCTCGACCCAGCGATGCCGATCTCCACGCCCAAGGGTTTCTCGGCGGATCTCGCTCGCGCGGTCGGACCCTACTACACCCAGGGCATGCCGGAGGACACCAAGGCCCTTACGTCGGACGTGCTGAACCAGGCGGAGTTCGTCGAGCAGGCGGAGCTGGTCGCTGACGAGTTCCAGAGGATGTACGAGCACCTGCTGGATGATTTCAAGGACGGGCTGCTCTTCTACTACTTCGGGTTCATCGATCAGGTATCGCACGTTTTGTGGCACACGACGGATCCGGAGCACCCGGTGCACGACCCGGAGCGGGATGCCCCCTTCGCGGGCGTGATCGAGCAGCAATACCTAAGAGCCGACTCGATCGTCGGCAGGACGCTGGCTGAACTCGGCGACGACGGCATGCTGATCGTGATGTCGGATCACGGGTTCACCTCATGGCGACGCTCGTTCAACCTGAACACGTGGCTCAAGGAGAACGGGTACCTTTCCCTCGTCGACCCGGCACGCCAGGGCGAGGCGGATTACTTCGGCAATGTGAACTGGTCCCGAACCCAGGCCTACGCGCTCGGCTTCAGCGGCCTTTACGTGAACCTGCGTGGGAGGGAGCTCTTTGGGATCGTGCCCGAGAATCAGCGGCAAATGCTGCTCGACGAAATCGCGCGCGGGCTGCTTCGGGTTACCGATCCTGCGACTGACGAGCCGGCGATCACCAAGGTGTATCCGCGCGATCGGACTTTCGCCGACGGGCCGTTCCGCGAGGCCGGACCCGACCTGATCGTGGGTTACGCCAAGGGCGTGAGGGCCTCCGATGACACATCCCTCGGCAGGGTTCCGCGCGCCATGATCGTCGACAATCGGGAAAAGTGGAGTGGCGACCATATCATGGATCACGAGGCCGTGCCGGGCGTGCTCCTCTCCAGCCACCCTCTCGCTCTCCCGGCACGGTCGCTTCGCGAGCTGAGGGCGGCCCTGTTGGCCGAGTTCGGCATCGACGAGAGCGAGGAGAGGACGGACACGAAATGATGCGCCGAGCAGTAGAGACGGTGTGGTCCCTGAAGCGGGAGGATCGAAAGTGTTCGGATCGAGTGTGAAGCTCGACAAGGACTTGCTGCGGCGGGTGAAGCGCTACGCGGACTATGCGGGTTACTCGTCGGTCGAGGAGTTCGTCACGCACGCCCTCGAGAAAGAGCTGGCCGTACTGGAGGACGCTGATTCGGAAGAGGAGATTCGAAAGCGGCTCAAGGGGTTGGGCTACATCTCGTGACGCTGCTCAACCGCCTGCTCAGCGGGGGCTTCGACCTGCTCCTCGTGCCGTTTCGAGATTTACCGCCTATTCTCGCCCTCGCCGTCTTGGCTCTCGTCACCAGCATCGGCATGCTGATCGTCTTCAAGGCTACCTCGAACCAGGAGAAGCTGGCCACCGTCAAGCGGCTTCAGCATGCAGGCATCTACGAGATCCGGCTCTTTCGAGATGATGCTCGGACGATCGGGCGAGCGCAGCTCGACATCCTTAAGCACAGCGTGCGCTACATGGGCCACTCCCTTCCACCGATGCTCTGGATGCTGATCCCCCTCTTCATCGTCGTTGCGCAACTCCAGTTTCGGTTCGGCTACACAGGGCTCGAGCCGGGCGAGCTAGCCATCGTTAAGGCGCGGCTGGCCGAAGGTGCGGCCGTCGCTTCGCTCTCCCTGGAGCCGACTCCCGGCGTCGCGGTCGACGCGCCCATGCTCTGGATTCCTTCCACCGACGAGGCGAATTGGCGGATTCGGATCCTGGAGCCCGGGAGACATGCCGTTCGAGTCACGGCAGACGGGGAGCGGCTGGAGAAGATCGTGGACGCCACCCAAGGCGTCGTGAGACGCTCCCCGGTTCGTGCCTCGAGCAGCTTCTTCGAGCAGCTGATCTACCCGGCGGAGCCGCCTCTTCCGCGGGCGGCACCCCTCCGCTCGATCACCGTCGAATATCCGGAGCTTAGGGTATCCATGCTGGGCTGGGAGATGCACTGGCTGGTCGCGTTCCTCATCTTCACGCTGGTCTTCACGCTGCTGCTACGAACGCCGCTTGGGGTGACGATCTGAGACGAGCGGCATCGCGGCGCGGCGTTCAGGAGCCGTCGTTCAGGTACCGAGCCGCAGAGCGGCGGGCTCAAACACTGGGCGGTTCCTTCAGGGCCGCCCCTTAGCGCACCTGGCCCCTCCACGCTCCTGATCTCGTCCTCGTGGAGCCGCATTTCTTTGCGCCACGGTTGTTCCTCCGGGTTCTTCCACGCTCCTGATCTCGTCCTTCGGAGAACAGTAATAGAAATCCAAGCTGAAACATACTTAACCGTATGTTTTCAATACACTTGCGTACGGTATAGTCCTCGAGCTTAGACTTCCCGCCGCCTAACGGCCGCCGAGCAGCGCCCTGTCTCTACACACAAGAGGACCAAGCGATGGCTGAACCGTGCGAGCACTGCGGAAAACCCGCTGGGCTGGCTTACTCAACGCGCGACCTAGCGGGTCGACACCTACACATTAGCTGCTACAACGGGCTATACCCTGAGGGCGAAGGAGGGGAAGCTGAGAAAAGGTTGGTGTTGCACCGAACGCGACGGCGTCGCGTAACGGTCGGCGTCGCTCTGATCTTAGCGGGATTAGCGGCGACCATCAGTAGTTACGAGGCCGGCAACCCCGGTGCGATCTACATCGTCTGGTTGGGAATCGTTCTCGCGGGGCTTTATTTGTTGCTGCGGTCACCGAAGCCTGTGCCACAACCGGGACGACGTGGAGATGATCGTGGACCGGACCCCTAGCGGAAATGGCCACCGCCGCCGACAACCAGATCGGCGAGAATCTTCTGCTCGGGTTCCGTGACGCGCTAGGACGGACCGGCAGCCCGGATACGGGTGCGGGTTCAGGGCGGTTCCTTCGAGCCGTCCTTCTCGCATCTAGGCTTGATGACCAGCCGAGTACTCGCGGCCGTCCGCGAACCGGACCTTGATGTCCCACTGTCCGCCCAAGGCTTCCACGAACTCCGTGAACCGGCCGATCGACATGTCGGCCTTCCGCTCCATCTTCGAGACAGCCGGCCGCTGCACTCCCATCTGCTCGGCCACCTCCCGCTGCGTGAGTCCGCGTTCCAGCCGCATTGATCTCAGTGTGATGGCCATAACCCCGCAGATAGGCTGAAGAACCAGCGAGGGATTTTTTTATTTTTTTTCAACATTGTTGGCAGTTGTCCGCCGCCGGTAAGCTGCTGCCTGAAGCTACGGGTTCCGGTCAAGAACCAGTCTGGCCGCGCCCACAGGTGCCAGCCTGTAACAGGTTTTGGATGCCTGACGTACTGATCCGGCTAGGTTCACCCCGCATGTACCATCCGGGTGCCCTGGGGGGCTGCCGGCCGGCCTGCTCGAAGGCGTCTGGGAGCGGGAGGTGTTTATCGGGGCCGCTGAGCGCGGAGGTGCCAGCCCTGCCTGGCGATCAGGATGCCGGTCAGGCCTCCAAAGAGGATTCCGGCAGGGACGACGTACGGCGCGTCCATCGATCGGAGGCCGCCCTTCGCGAAGAACACAACCAGGGCGAAAAGAAGCCCGTAGACAGCGCCAACTCCAGCCCCCCGCAGCCAGGTCGCTCCGGGTCTCAGAGCGAGGCCAACCATCACGGCCACAAGGATCCCCTTCAGGATCGCGGCGATCAGAATCTCGACCGGATAGGGCTCGCCGGGCGCGAAGAAGATACCCACTCCGTCTAGCGCTCCGACTACAGCTCCGATCGCGACTACCCGAGGGACGTTCAATAGCCGAGCGTTCACACCTCTATGCCGAAAGGCCACATGGGGGGTTGCCGGGTGCGCGTGCTCGGGCTAGGCGAGGTCCCTCCTCTTCTCTTCGAACTCCTCCCCGTCGATCTCTCCACGAGCGTAGCGCCGCTTCAGGATCTCGAGCGCACTCTCTTCTGTGGATCTCTCCGAAACGTCGCGTCCTTCGAGCAGACGCCAAATGAGTACGCCGATCAGCACGAGAATGCCGACCCAAAACAGCATCATGATTAGACCCATGCCCCACCAACCGCCCATCATGCCGTGCATCCAACCCCAGCCGCTCCTGGTCCCTTGAGCCGCGAGCGTTGCGAGCGCGCCCGGCGCCGTCATCGCAGTTATCATCGATTCACTCTCCTTTGTCCGAAGTCCTCCGCACACGCACGTGCCGCCAAGGAGGTCAATCGCGCGGCTTCCAGGCCGGCAGCCGGCGGTAGGCAGGTTCAGTCTTTCCCGAGCTCACCTCGTCCTCGCGAAGCCGATCGACGAGCCACTGCCACCACTCCACCCAGCGATCATACGACTGTTCCTCTCTTACGTCCTCGACCCAGACGCGAAGCTTCTTCCACATGGCGAGCGTGAGCCCGCTGGCTTGCTCTCGAAAGACCCCGAAAGAAGCCACACCGCGATACACCATGAACCCGCTGGTCTCGCCCATGGCGCCGATCATGATTGCCGCATCCGCGTACTCCTGGCCCATCTCACGCAGAGCCTTCAAGCTCACTCCATCCGGGACCTCACTCAGAAGGCGGAAGGCCTCGATAAACTCCCGGCTCTGGAGAGAGCGCACGATTTCGATCGCAGCCACATCCCGTCGTTGCTGACGGAGTTGGCGGATCTGCCAAATCGCGAAGACTACACCTCCAACGACGGCAGCACCCCCGAGGATCTCCGCTACGTTGGCCAGTGTTTGAAGCTCAACAGCATTCATGAATCCTCCTTGCGGTGCGATCGTGCGACATTCGACACATAGAACTAGCTCTGCGCCTTCACTCTACAACCCTTGTCTGGCGGCCCTGTGCGCCGTAAACAGCGCGAGACTGACCCACCATCTGACCCACAAGCAGGATAGGCAGAGGGCCACCCGTACTCTATCTCGTTGCTTGGTATTTGCTTCCGGGAATTCACCCCTGTATATCGACCGGGTGGCCACGGGGGGCTGCCGGGGGGCTGCCGGGGTGCCTGCCGGACAGCGCGTGGGAGTTCACCCCTGTATACCGACGGGGCCGGCCTGGGGGGCTGCCGGGCCTGCCTGCCTGACGGCGCGCGTGGGAGCAGAGGGGGTTGCCGGGTCGCCTGCTCGAGGGCGCGCGGGAGTCGGGCCTGGCTAACGGCTAATCGCTCCGCGTCGTTCTCTTCGGCACGTGGCGACTTCGCCTCGGCGAGCGTTCGTGCCTCCTCCTCAACCTCCGCGCGACCCGCCCCATTGCGGCCGGCTAAGCGGCAGCGCTAGAGCCTTCACTGCCAGTAGGGGTTATGCTGCCGTAGCGCACTCCCCGCCTGAAGCGGAACCCGAGCATGGAGACGTCTCGTGCTGATTGCAAGACGATCATTCCCGTTAATCCTGCTGGTATTCTCGGTCCCGGCTTTGGCGCAGCAGGAAGACCGCGTTTTTGAGCGATCCGTATATGCCATCCCGTCATGGGATAGGGCCGTGGAAGCCACCGACGTAGAAAGGTACTCGACGGCTGACGAGTATGTTGCGGCTGCGCTGGACGATCGCTACGTCCTGGAGAAACTCCGCTATCGCAGTGACGGCCTTGCCGTGATGGCATACCTGTACCGTCCGAGCAACGACACACCAACCAAGCGCCCGGTTATCGTGTTCAACCGTGGGAGCTACATCAGGGGGGACATCGCACCCGAATTGCTGCCCATGTTTCACCGTCTGGCGGACGCCGGCTTCACGATTGTGGCCCCGATGTATCGCGGGAGCGACGGCGGCGAGGGACACGACGAGATGGGAGGTGCAGATCTCAACGATCTCATGAACGTTGCTGGGCTGTTGAGCGGCCTGGACTCGCTGGACGCGCAGAATGTCTTTTTGTACGGCGAATCCCGCGGAGGAATGTGGTGTTCCAGGCCATCAGGGATGGCTTCCCGGTACGTGCCGCCGCCACCTTTGGAGGATTCACAGATCTCGAGGCCTTGGCATCGACCCAGCAGGGAACGGCCATGGCGGAATCGATTTGGCCCAACTTCGACGAACAGCGAGCCCAGATCATCGCGCGCAGATCCGCAATCCAATGGCCGGAGAAGCTAAACATTCCGCTGTTGCTCATGCACGGAAGCAATGACAGGTCGGTGTCTCCAGCCCAGACGCTGCTTCTGGCGATAGAGCTTGGCAAGGCGCAAGAAGAGTTCGGCGTGATCGTCTTTCCTGGCGGGAATCACACACTGGTGCAGGAGCGTGTAGAGCGCGATCGGCACGCAGTTGAGTTCTTCCGGCGGTACATAGTCAAATAGCCGTTCGCTAAGCAGTTCACCCCCGCCAGCGAAGGCCCGGCCCTGGGGGGCCTGCCGGCCGGCCTGCTCGAAGGCGCGTGGGAGCGGGTGAATAGGCGCCGGGGCGGCGCTTCACCGTTATGCCGCTCCGACCTCTTCTTCAGCTCGGAAGAGTTCATAGACTTCCGGATCGAAAACGTTGGCGGACCGTATTTCAGCTACGGGGATGACGATCTGGAAATCCTCGGCGTGTGTCAGGAGGAAGCCTGGCTCCTTTTCCAGTAGCTGCTGATAGACCTTTGTGTAATTGGCTGTGAATCGGAAGACTTGCGACGACGTGTCGCGATAGCCGCTCGCCGTCGGCAAAACAGTTACGTATTTGCGCTCGTAGGCAGGATCGAAATTTCGTGTAATAAAGCCGATGTAGAATTTTCCGCTCTTGGTTGTGATGGACACCTGTCTTGTATCATTCAGCGCACCGTCGAACAGAACCTCGAGATAGTCCCCCCACTCCTTGATCGCTCGCCTGAGCTCGGCGTCGCGCCTAAAGACCCAGTTAAGGGGCATCCAAAATGCGCAGCCGAAAGCGAAGGCCAGGACCGACGTGCCTGAATATTGGAAAGGTACAGCTTGTCGCCAACGTTCCGTGACAGCTGAAGGCTCACTCCTTATATGCCAAGGGGGTGGCCTGGGGGGCTGCCGGCCTGGCTGCTCGAAGGCGCGTGGCTGCGGGTGAAAGGGCGGCGTGCTCCTGGTACCAGGCGACCGCGTCGCGGACGGTCTGCTCGAGGGGGGCCTGGGGCATGCCCAGCTCCTCTACGGCTCGGCGCGGGTCGAAGAACATGCGGCGGCGCGCCATCTTGACCCCGTTGACGGGTACCCCAGGGGGGCGCTGGGTGATGTTCGCCACCAGGGTGCTCACGGCGCCGGCCATCCAGGCCACGCCGTAGGGGATCTTGAACCGGGGAGGCTTCCGGCCGGTGACCCGGCCCACGACCTCGAGGAACTCCTTGAGGGTCTTGTTGCCGTCCAGGTTGCCCAGGATGTAGCGGCGCCCCGACTGGCCCTTGTGGTACGCCAGCACGTGGCCCCGGGCCACGTCGCGCACGTCCACGAAGTTGAGGCCGGTGTCCATGTAGAAGGGCATGCGCCCCTCCAGGAAGTCGACGATGATCTTGCCGGTCGGTGTCGGCTTAATGTCGCCGGGGCCCATCACCGAGGCTGGGTTGACGATGACCACGTCCTGGCCCGCTCGCGCGGCCTCCAGGGCCACCTTCTCGGCCTCGAACTTGGTGCGCTTGTAGTCGCCGCACAAATCCTTGCGCGTGGCCACCGTCTCCTCGTTGGCCAGGTCCCCTTCGGGCGCTTGTCCCACGCACGCCACACTGCTCGTGTAGACGGTCCGCTGGACGTCCTCCTCGCGCGCCAGGCCCAGGACGCGCCGGGTGCCCTCGATGTTGACCTCCTGGAACAGGCGCGGCGTGTTGGACCACAGGGCGTAGTACGCCGCCGCGTGGAACACGGCGTCGCAGCCCCGGATGGCCGCCCGCAGGGAGGCCTCGTTGCGCAGGTCGCCCTCGACCCAGGTCACGGCCACGTCATCCAGGAGCTCTCGCGGCGAGCCAGACCGCGCCAGGCAGCGCACGGTCCAGCCGTCCTCAACGAGGGCGCGAGCAACATGACTCCCGATGAAGCCGGTGGCGCCGGTCACGAGCGCTTCCATCGGTCCTCCCCTTCTTGAGTGGGCCGCCTGGGCGTAGCGCGTCCCCGCCCAGGCGGGCCACCAGGGCTTTCATCGAAAGGCATTCGGGAACCCCTACAGGATAGGCTGTCGGCCGCCTGTGCGCCCCCGTAGCGGCCGTTTCTGCCTGCACGAACCCGAAGGACGCCACATAGGCTCGCCCCGTCCGCGAGGGCGCTGAGACGGCCATTCCGTACTCTTTCGCACGGCGGCGGGGTGGCTGCGTAGAGTGCGGAAGCCGCATTCCGCAGTCCCCCAGCTCGGAGGCCCGCATGAACGTCTCGGACGAGACCCGCCGCACGGTTCGGTGGGTGCTCCTCGGGTTGCTGGCTGTACAGGTTCTAATTGTCCCCTGGAACGCCCCGGTGATGGGAGGCATGGCTTGGACCTCTTCGCTGCAATACGCGCCCATCTTTGCGCCACCGTAGCCCACCGCTCCTCTTGCACCTCGGGCCACGATTGACATGGGCCGGTTGCTCATTCAGCTCGTGGTGACGGGAGGAGCGGCCGTGGCCTGGATGGCTTTCACCAGGCCTAAAGCCACATGATGAATAGCACTCGAGTCCGGCGGCGGGGCCAGGCGCATCTTCTCACGGCTGCCACCACAGTATCGCTGGCCTGGCTATCTGCGTGCGCCAGCCGTGGGACGTCTGGCAGGTATTACTGCCCTGAGAGCGCAATTGGCGGCGAGTCCATTTGGTATCTGGCAGGCACGATCTACGAAAAGACGGGCAACGAGATCCGAATGTCTGACTACTCCGTTTGGCGTGTCGATAGGATGCCATACGGCGTGACTGCCTTCTCCGAAGCCGGAATCGTGGCTTCGGACACCGCTGGACCGGGCCTGGCATATTTCAGCGGAGGGAACACGGCGGACGTGGTGCCCGTGCGCGGCAGTCCAATATGGCGACGAGGACACCTCGTGAGAGTGTCATCGGTGGACACGGATGCGTTCTTTCTGCGCACCAGTGATGGGCGGTCCTGGGAGGTAAACGAGTTCGACCGCTTTACCGCGCAGATGTGGTTCGGGCCCTTCCCGGCTGCGGTCCACGAGAGCAACCTTCTCCTGACGAACCTCGACCGAATCGAAGAGGTGGGAGTGGCCCCCCTATGCCCCGGCGTCTCAGAGGGTCGAATTCGAGCGTTGACTGACGATTACCCATAGAAGACGAGAGGCCCTACCCGTCTGGCCGGGCCTCTCGCGTCTAGAGCGGGATCTGTAGCCCGCCGATTTGGATCACGATCATCGCTACCTCCGTGTTCACCTTGTCAACGTCCACGGTAAGCGCGGCTTTCAACCGGGAATCAACCGTTCAAAGGGCGGCCAGGCGATCGCCGATCAGGTCTTCGTGGTTCTCGACCCGGTATTCCACCACTTCGCTACGGTGTCTGATGTCGCCAAGGTGGCCGTAGACGCGTTCCACTAGCGCCGTCCCGCCGTGCCCCATCTCTTTCGCCACCGTATACGTGGAGACGGGAATCCACTCGACCCGCTCGCCTCCGTCTTCCTTTGTATTGACGCGCTTTTCCGCCGTCTGTAGCCGGGCAGCGCAGTAAGTGTGTCGGAACATACGGGACCGGATTTCGGCCGCCTTCCAGCCGGCCCGCTCGGCAATCGCGGCCAGGGGTTTACGGAAGTGGTGCAGCATCGCACCGGTGCGGGGGCTTGGGAACAACAGCCCGTCGCCCAAGGGAGCATCACCGCCGAAGATGTATTCCTGCAAGATTCCGCCGAGCTGCGGCCAGAGCGGCATGTGCCGGGCAGCGTGCTTCGTCTTGAGCCGGCGGTGAGGATGCACACGGAAGGTCACTCGCCTTCGGTCGAAGGAGATGTCTGCCACCTCAAGCCCTAGGACCTCACGCTTTCGTCCGCCCGTGAGCAAGTACGTGGCTATGAGCGGGTACATGAACGGCAGCGGGTCCCGGTGCTCTTTGCGGGGCCTGTAGCGGCGGGCGGCCTCGAGCAGCAGCGCGGCGTCGTGTACTTCAAGCCAGTCCGCTTCGCCCGGCTGCCCCCTGGGCTTGTCCATCATCGCGGCGACGGGGTTGAAACCCGGTAGCACGCGACTCTCGCTCGTAGCACGCATGTACAGGTTCGAGAGCGCGTTCAGGTAATGGCGGACGGTACCAGGGCTAAGCGTGCCGCCCATGCGGTTAGGGCGCTTCTTCAGCCACTCGACGTATGCTTGAAGGTCTTGAACGCGGATTGTGGCTAGGTCCCTGTCCGCCCCGAAGAAATCAACGGCCCGCTGAAGGCGCGTCTCTAGCTCAGCGACGTGCGAGCGGGTGACTTTGCCGGATTGGGCCTTCAGAACAAGGTGATGGCTCGCGTACTCGCCTAAGTGGGCAGGGGCTTCGATACTGAGCAGCACGCGGTTGCGGCTGGCCTGTGCGAGTTGTTTGATGCGCTCGGCAGCAAGCACTTCCGCGACCTCGCGGTCGGTGGTCGCCACTCGTTCGCCGGGTGGGACCAGGGGCTCGCGCTTGCCACCGAGCGCACGGAAATCGCCCCAGTAGCGGTCCCCGCGTGTGTAGATTCGACTTCTTTTCCGTGCCACTTTGAGCCCCCGAAATGGCCAAGAAAGGGTCGTAATGTCACACTGAGTGACACATTCAATCTACTCAAGGGGCACGGCTAACGGAAGGCTGTGTCGTAACTAACCCTATTACAGCGGCTTACAACAGTGGAGCCGACCGGGATCGAACCGGTGACCTCCTGCTTGCAAAGCAGGTGCTCTCCCAGCTGAGCTACGGCCCCGTGGTTGCTCGTAACCTCCCCGAGCCCTTCAAGTTGCGTTCCCGCCGACGGCAGACCGGTTCCGCTGCTTGGGGCTGTTCGTGGGGCTGTAGAGCTTGTCATCATGCCGACGGTGTCGCCTCGTCGGCCTGCCCCTAGAAGCGGTAACACTTGATAAGTTAGATCATGGCCCGAATCGGGGCAGCCGGCGGTCCCTGTAGCCGGGGCTGCCGAGCCCACTGCGGACGTGGCCGGATGGCCTCGGGTGCCGGTGGTCGGTAGCCGAGCGCACTGT
>Ga0255058_10000643_pt1 | contig 20125 bp, 19 predicted proteins | sample Cases_109_9_MG_FD_188637 | JGI IMG/M metagenome (GOLD analysis project Ga0255058, IMG submission 188637) | Seawater microbial communities from Amundsen Gulf, Northwest Territories, Canada - Cases_109_9 | ecosystem: Environmental > Aquatic > Marine > Gulf | place: Canada: Northwest Territories... | reverse complement strand
GATTCATGATAAGAACAAGGATATTTATGACCTTTCCTCATTAATTTTGGCCAAAAATGCCAGGGTTAATAGCCTTACGGCAAAGAAAGGGAAAATCCTACAGAAGATAGCAGGTTTAAAACAAATATTCTCAGGACTTGAAAAAGAGAGGAGCTATCTGGTGGCTTCCGATGAAATCAGCGCCAAAATAGAAAAAGAAAATAACATCAAAATCGCAAAATTAACAAATGACCTTTTGGCTAAAGAAAGGGAGATTGAGAATCTCCTTTCCAAGAGAAAGAAGAACTCCCAGAAAGTAGAGGTTTTGGGTAAAATAACTACAAAAAATCAGAAGAAAGCTGATGAAATAAGCGCCAAAAAGAAAAAGGAATCAGCAAAACGTCAAGAAATTTATGAAAATCTCCTCAAAAAATTAAATAATGAGATTGAAAAGGGATATATTAAGGTATCACACGAAAAAGACCAAATCATGGTAACCATCATTGCCAATGTGCTTTTCGGCTCTGGAAAAGCAAAAATTAAGCAAAGTGGGCTTGAAGTATTAAGCGCAGTTGGAGACATTTTTAAAGAAGTGGGAGAAAAGCTTATCCAGGTAAAGGGGCATTCCGATAATATGCCTATAGGAGCAAGCTTGAAGAATATTTTCCCCTCAAACTGGGAGTTGTCCGTTGCAAGAGCCACCAATGTTGCCCGTTATCTACAGGAAGAGGTAGAGATACCACCAGAAATTATTTCTGCTACGGGTTACTCAGAGTACCAACCCATTACGTCCAATGATACACCTGAAGGGAGAACGCAAAATAGAAGAATAGAAATAGTTCTTCTTCCCTTAAATACTTAGGAAGTATCATAGCGGATTTGGACAAATATTCATTTCCCTAATGTGGAGACAAAAAGCTTTTTGTTTTCAAAAGGATTAAATTAATTTCATTAATCTTTCCATTCTGAAGAATTGAAGAGTATTTTGAAAGCGAGAGGAATGGACAGGGTTGACATGCATTCCAAAAAGGTGTGAAGCACAGGAACAATCTGAGGAGCCAAAACCTTTTATTTCCCAATCTGAAACCTGTTTCAAGGCCATGGCAACTGTGCACTCCAAATTATCTTCTGACCGTATGGGTATAATAGAAATTACTTTGGATTTTGCTCTAAGATAATCAATATGCCAAAAGAAATTTTTTCTTAACCTTTTATGTCTTGCCATTCTTTTTGAAAGATTTTTCATTCCTGATCCTACATAAACATAATACCCACTTTGGAAAATAATATTTCCAAGACTCCCTATTTCCACTAAAACCTTTTGGGAAAGCAGAAGTATGACAAGGTAACACCCTCCATCTCTAGCCTCCTTTTCAAGTAATTCCCAAGGAACCTTTAAAAGTCTAACATTTGAAGTAAGGAAAAAATTTTTATTCCAACTAATGGAGAGGGGAATGATCAAAATCTCTTCCCTCGCTGAATAAAGAACATGGGCAAACTCCAGATCTGTATGATAATCAGGAATAAAAAAATCAGCCTCTGGCGAATCAACAAGAAATAAAACGGCTCCTTTAATGTTTTTACGAGAAAGGCTAGTAAGCTCCTCTATGTGCCTTTTTCCTCTTTGCGTAGGCGCATCTGGAAACATGGCAATTTTTCCGCAGGAAAGAGTGCATGACTTCACTTCAAGGAGAAATTCCAGAGGTCCTTTTTTTAGAAGTAGGTCAAACCTTGAGTTTCCTTTTTTTACTTCTTTTTTTATCACCCTGGCGCCTTCAAGCCCGGGAACCAAACCTTTTTCAATGAGAAAAGAAACCACATCATTTGCCTTATGAGTATGAAGAACCACAGGCCGGTTTTTTTTTGGACGGCGACGACTGTGTATGGAATCTTCCTATTATCTCTGTTTGTCTTTTCAAGGTACACTTGCGCCTCTGGCAAAAGCAACTCCCACAACCTGCCCGGATTCGGCAAATAAGCCGTAATTTTTTTGCCTTTGAATTCGCATATAATGGTGAAACGGTTTGGCCTTGTAATGAAAACAGCCTTTTCAGTATTTTTAAATAAACGAAATGGTAAAACTTTTTTTGAAGACATTGCCAAAAAATACCCCTCCTAATGAAAACTTCTCAAATATTAAAAATCTTATCGCAAGGAATGGAAGATATTGATCATTTTATTAAGAAAATAAAATAGGATTGCAAAAAAGAAATCCTGTATCAGAGTTAAAATCAGGAAAGATTAAAATAATAATCAGTCGGGAGGCAAAGTTAGAGGAGGTTGGTTAGGCAATCGCCCGGAGAGTTTAGATCAAAAGTAGTTGAAATCAAATGAAAGGAGCCTTTCTTTGAATGCAAGATTCAAGTTAACAAAAAATCATTACTTCTTAACAAACCGTCCACCAAAGCTGGAAGCATATTTTGAGCGAAGATCATTCATTAACTCAGTTGTAATTATCTTTATATTATTTTCAGAGGCATGTTTTTCCAAACCTAACTTCGCAATGCTCCTGGCAAAGAAGGGAATTTTTTTTAAACGTTCCTCGGCTTCTTTAGTCCAGGTCACTTTATTGCCAGCATCAGAATTATCTTTTGAATTATCATCGAGGCCAAACTGCAGGGCTGTGGCAATATTAATGACATGGTTATTGCCTTTAACGGGCTCATAATTACACCAGGGATCCTCGCCAAAGGTATTGTTATTGATAGATAAAGCTCTGGCCCGGCAGCCTCCGCATAAAAGCTTAAATTCGCAATACTCGCATTTCCCCTCATAAATAGGCGCGCGCAATTGCTTAAACAATGCGGAATTGGACCAGATATCTTTGAAGCTTGCGTCTGTAACGTTTCCGGCGCTATTGGGCATGTATGGGCATGGGGTGACATCGCCTTCGGGGCTAATCCGGCAGTAATTTGTTCCAGCGCGGCATCCTCCCACATAACCTTTTAATAAAGGAGAATTTTGATCCACCTGGTAGGCGATTCTTTTAAAGTGGGGCGCGCATTTGGCTCGCACCATCATTCCATCGTAATTCCCATGGACTTTATAAATATATGATAATATCTCCTCATACTGCTCCGGATTGATATCCGTCATCTTTTCTCCCCTGCCTGTGCAGACCAGGAAAAATAGATAGAAGCCGGAAGCCCCCAATTCGTGGGAGAAATCTATCATTTTGGGTATTTCAGTGTAATTTTCTTTTGTAATAGTGGTTTGTATTTGGAAATCAAGTCCATATTTCCTGGCGGCTTCAATCCCTTTGATAGTTTTTCCCCAGGCGCCATCCATCCCTCGCAAACGGTCATGAACATGGGATTGGATGGAGTCTAAACTTACACCTATGCCTTTTATCCCCGCATCAATCATTTTTGGGAGAGTAATGTCATTGAGCAAAAGGCCGTTTGTTCCCATTACCACCATAAACCCTTTTCGTTCAGCATAACGGGCAATATCAAAAATATCTTCCCTGAGAAGAGGCTCTCCGCCGGTGAGAATTAGGCAGGCATTTGGATTGACTTCCGCCATCTGGTCTATAAGTTTTTTAGATTCTGATAAGGAGAGTTCATCTACAACATCTCCCTCTAAAAAAGCGGCATCCAGATAGCAATGGGAGCAGCGCAGGTTACATCTCTTGGTGAGGTTCCAGGATATAACATAAGTTTCAAAAGCCATAGTTGGTTAATTGCGACACATTCCAGAACCGCATGCTCCGGCATCATATCCGCAAGACGGGGTGGCGCAGGAAGGATCTACAGATTTGGAGGAGGAACTAATAGCGGCAAAGGAAGAAAAACCTTTTTCTAAATTTTTGCTTTTGCATTGGGGGCACGAAATTTCCTTCCCCTTTCCATATACCAAAACATCAAAGTGATGTGAGCATTTCTTGCATGTAAATTCGTAAATAGGCATAAGAGTAAATTATTTAAAGTAATATTTAGTTATAAAATATATAAGATTATACCATAAGCGACGAGGCGCCGCAAACAGAAGGAGCTGCCGCACCGGTGAGCTAATAAAAAAAAATCGCTAAAAAAACAAGCTTTTACAGTGTAATGGCATAACTCTCACTACACTGCGCCTTATAATTAACCCCCATTGCGGCAAACTTCGTAGAAAAAAATCAGGAGATATCCTTTGCCATCAAATAATGAAAAAGAAAAATTATTATTCATTTAGGGCTGCGCCCTGTTTATTGTTTTCTCCTCTCAACATTTCAAAAAGCAAATACTCTTGTTTAGCTTCTTTTTCTTTCTTTAATTTTTCGTACACAAAACCAAGGCTGTAATGCGGGTCCGAATATAGGGGATCTAATTCAATAGCTTTTTTATATTCTTCTATGGCCTTCTCATTCATATCTTTCATCGTGTAAATTCCGCCAAGGGAATAATGGGCAAGGGAATTGATGGGGTCTGCTGCTATAGCCTTTTTAAAGGATGATATAGCCTTATTATATTTCTGTTGCTCTGTGAATTTGATTCCTTCGCCTATGTAATCAAGGGCTGTTTTATTTGTATCTCCACTCCCGCAGGAACTAAGAATGCAAATTAAAAAAACGAGAAGGAATTTTTGGACATAATAATTCATGATAAATTTATTTAATTTCCCCTTTTTTATAATTTATTTTTTTCTTCTTAATGAACCAACCTTTCCTGCATTTTAGATATTTTTTCATCTATTGTGATTAAGCCATCTTTCATATGGATAATTCTTTTGGCGTGTTGCGCTGCGTTAAGGTCATGAGTAACCATAATTATTGTTTTTCCTGCATGATGCAGCATATCGAAAATGGCGAGAATTTCCTTGCCTGATTTGCTGTCTAAATTCCCTGTGGGTTCATCGGCCAGCAAAATAGAGGGCTCGCAAATCAATGCTCTAGCGATTGTTACTCTTTGTTGCTCTCCTCCTGATAGCTCTCCCGGGGTATGGGTTATTCTTTCTCCTAAACCCACCAACTGAAGCTCTTTTTCAGCTCTTTCCCTTGCGTCTGCTGGATATTCCTTTCTATAAATCAGCGGGAGCATAACATTATTGATAGCGCTAACTCCAGATAATAAGTTGTATGCCTGGAAGATAAATCCAATTTTATTGTTGCGTATGGCCGACAGCTGGCTATCATTAAGCCCGCCAACCTCTTCGCCATCCAAAAGATAAGAACCGCTTGTTGGAGTATCAAGGCAACCTATAACATTCATTAGGGTGCTTTTACCCGCTCCGGATGGGGCCATAATGGAAACATATTCCCCTTTATTAATTGACAATGATACCCCTCTCAGGACTTTAACTTCTAATTTGCCTCTTTTATAAACTTTCGTTAAATTCCTTAGATCAATCACTTTCCTCCTCCGGCAAAAATTTTTGAATGATCAAATCCGGAAGATTGCTTATCTGAAATGAGGACCTCATCCCCAAGTTTTAAACCCTCTTTAATTTCAACAAATCCTTCATCTCTCCAGCCAACCTTAACATTTTTCTTTATGGGATAACTCTTTTTCGTGGAATTGCCTGATTTGCCTTTTTTTACCAGCACAAAACTATTATTTCCTTTGCGTTTTATCGCATTTTTGGGCACCACAAGCGCGTCTTTACGTTGGCCTATGACTATTTTTACATTTGTCGTCATCTCCGGCCGCAATTTCATCATTGCGGAATCAGGAATATCAATTATCACCTCATAATTAACAACATTTTCTTGAATTACTGCCTTAGGATAGATTTCTTTTACAACCCCCTTGAATATTGCGCCTGGATAAGTATCCACCGTAAATTCAGATTCCTGGCCATTTTCCACATTTCCAATATCTGTTTCATCCACAAATGCTGTAATCTGTAATCTTTTCAGATCTATTATATTTACAAAAGTTGGCGAGTTCAGGCCTGAAGCCACGGTTTCCCCTTCTTGCGTGGAGATGGAAGCTATCACCCCTGAAATTGGAGATTTGATTGAAGCATATGAGAGATCGATTTTTATTTCTTGCAGGTTTGCTGTGGCCTGGGATACCTTTAATTTGGCAAGGACCAGGTTATTTTTAAACTTCGTTTTATTGTAATCCACATCCGTTTCTAACTCATTAATGTTTGCTATAGCCTGGGCTACTTTAGTTCGCGCGAGTTTCAAATCATTGTCAAATTTTGTTTCCGTAAAAATAAGGTTTGCTTCTTCTAAGCGAAGTTCAGCATTAAAAACTTCCATTTCCTTCAATGATGAGTCAAATTTTTCGGCTGAAACAACTCCTTTTTTCAAAAGAGACTTATCTCTTTTATAATTAGCTTCCGCAAGCTTAAGTTTATGCAAAACCGCGTCAAATTGAGCCTTTAATTTTTTGATTTCTTTTGGAGTTTCTTTTTCTATGGCCTCCAGCCTGGCATTTTCCGCGTCAAGATTAGCCCTGCCCTGTTCGACCTTAGCCTGCAATTTTTTTATTTCTTTGGGAGTTTCATTTCCTATGGCCTCCAGTCTCGCCCTTTCCGCGTTTAAATTAGCTTTTGCCTGATCTACTCTTGCTTTAATATCATCGTGCTCAACAATTGCGATAATATCATTTTTTTTGACGTTGTCGCCTACCTTAACAAACAAACGCTCTACTTTGCCGGAAACTCTTGCGCCAACCTTCACTTCAGCTCCAACCATCGGTTTTACAGTCCCTGTGGCCAGTATGGTTTTTTTCATATCCCTTTTTTCAACCACAGCAGTTTTAAATTTCAAATTTGATTTATTATTCTTTCCAAAATACCCAAAACAAGAATAAACAAAACCTGCAAGGAATAAAAACAGCGCTAAATATAACAAAAATTTTTTCATCCTGTTCCCCAATGCAAATTTCCTTAGTCTTATCATTTATTTAATAAATATTGGAAGAATTCCTGAAGGCGTTCTTTGGATTCCAACCTCAGAAAAATAAAAACAAAGAAAGGCTCGCATTATACTATGACACTGTAAAACCTTCTTTTTTGAACAAGTTTTTTCGTTTATTCTCCAGGACGGAAGCCCTATTTGGTTGCGGCCCCCTGGCCGCTTTATGTGTTTATAAAGAAAGAAAAAAACCTCCAAGACAGCTTTTTTTAATTTTATCATACTATCCTGGTTAATTCTATTGCATGAAACTCTCACCACATATAAAGAATTTTCGCCATTTTATTTCGATGAATACCTGTGGAGCAGCGGAAAGCAACGACATCCTTTCCATTCCATTTTTTCCCTTTTACTTTCTTAGGCTATTTACTATAATGAATGGGTCAATATTTTTGAACGGTATAGGGAAAAGCATTATGTCAGGACACTCTAAATGGGCGAGTATTAAACACAAAAAAGCGGCTGTTGACGCAAAACGGGGAAAAGCTTTTACGAAGATAATAAAAGAGATAACCGTGGCGGCCCGAATTGGCGGAGGAGGAGATCCAGGCTCTAATCCTCGTTTGAGAGCAGCCATTCAATCGGCTAAATCTGTTAATATGCCTCAAGATAATATTCAACGGGCTATAAAAAAAGGAACCGGAGAACTCCCGGGAGTCCACTACGAAGAACATACTTACGAGGGATACGGTCCTGCTGGAATCGCCATAATGGTGGAAGTATTAACGGATAACAAAAACCGCACCGTTGCGGAGTTAAGGAAAATTTTTTCAAAAAATGGCGGGAATTTGGCTGAAACAGGTTGCGTAAACTGGATGTTTCACCAAAAAGGACTGATTCTGGTGGATTCCGATAAAGTGGATGAGGAAGAACTAATGTTAATTGCCATTGAGGCTGGAGCCGATGATATTAAAGCCGAGGAAAAATCTTTTGAAATCATTGCTTCCCCGCCGGTCTTTGAAAAAGTCAAAAATGCGTTGAAAAAAAACAACATTTCCTTAAACATGGCAGAAATAACGATGATCCCTGAGACCACCATTAAAGTGGAAGGAAAACAGGCTCAACAGGCAATAAAATTAATGGAAGACCTTGAAGATCACGACGATATCCAGAAATCCTACGCAAATTTTGACATTTGTGATAAGGACCTCGCTGAAGCAGGTTAATGAAAGAAATTTAGTAACCTTTCAGCCACCGCAAAAACGCAAAGAACGCAAAGAGACCAATAGCTGAAAAGAAAAGATCAATGTTTAAAAGAAATTATTGGAGCCGCTATTGAAGCTCATCGGCATTTGGGGCCTGGCCTGTTAGAATCAACTTATGAAGAATGTTTATGCCGAGAACTTGCTACACATGGGCTCTCTTTTGAAAGGCAAAAGCCTCTTAGCGTTTTGTGCAAAGATGTAAATTTGGATTGCGGTTATCGCCTTAATATTGCTGTAGAAGGCTTGGTTATTATAGAGTTAATGGCTGTCGATAGCATTCAACCAATTCATGAAGCCCAACTCTTGACATGTTTAAAGCTGTCCAGCTTAAACCTGGGAATTTTACTAAACTTTAATGTTGCCATGAGGAAAAACGGTATTAAAAAAATAGTCCATACTTGCTAATTTTTTCTTTGCGCCTTTGCGGTAAACTATTACGAAATTTATTGCGCCTTATGAATGCAATTTTGCTTTAAACAAAATCCTCCTCCTATTCAGATATTAAATTTTTTCAAATAGAAATTCTAAAACAGTGTAATTTATGCGAATACTGGGAATAGATCCAGGCAGTAATATTACGGGCTACGGCATCATTGAAAAAAACGGCCAAGAATTACATACCCTCAAGTGGGGAGCAATACGAGCAAAAAAAAATGATCCTTTCCCGGAGAAATTAAAACGAATCTATGATTCTCTAAGAGTAGTTATCAATTCTTACGGACCTTCCACAGCAGCAATTGAAAATATCTTCTTTGCTAAAAATCCAAATAGCGCTTTAAAATTGGGTCATGTCAGGGGAGCGGCTATCCTGGCTAGCGTTAATTCCGGCCTTGAAATAGCGGAGTACACACCTTTAGAAATTAAGCTCTCTATAACCGGCTATGGCAGGGCTGATAAAAACCAGGTGCAAAGTATGGTTACAAAATTATTATGTTTAAAAAAAGATCCAACGCCCTTTGACGCATCAGACGCGCTTGCCGTAGCCATTTGCCACCTCCATTCAGCTCCTTTTAATAATAAAGTAAACCCCGTTAGAGAACTATGATCTCTAACGGCAAAAGATGGCGGCATTGAACCACCATCTCTGAAGGAATTATTTATACCACCGACAGGAGTCGGTGACTTTTTCTAACGGGGTAAAGTTATGATTGCCAGAATTAGAGGGACATTGGTTTTAAAATCCACTAATTTTTTAATTGTGGATGTTAACGGAGTTGGTTATAGAATATTTGTCCCTTTGTCCACATACTATGCTCTGCCTAAACTGGGAGAAATTCTCCAGCTTTTAACCGTTACCATTGTAAGAGAGGACGTTTTTAATCTTTTTGGTTTTTTCACTCAAAAAGAAAAAGATATCTTCAATCATTTAATAAGCGTTTCAAAAATTGGTCCGAAATTGGGATTAAATATTTTGTCGGGAATGTCCGCTGAGGAGCTCAAAGAAGCCATTAAACTTGGAGATATTGAGAAATTAAACTCTATCCCCGGTATTGGAAGAAAAACGGCTGAAAGAATTGTTCTTGAATTGAAAGAGAAAGTAAGCAAGGCTCTTGCCGATCAACCTGATGGAATCCATGATATCCCATCAGCTAAACCCGAAATTGAAGACGCCCTTTCTGCCCTAATAAACCTTGGATACAAAAAACATTTAGCGGAAACAGCGGTTAAAAAAGCTAAAGCGGATTTAAAAATAAACACCTCTGATAACAGTTCTACCTTGGAAAATCTGATAAAAGGAGCATTAAAAATTCTATCGGGCAAACCTTGAAGGAAAACAGTTGATGGTAAGTATTCCCTATATATTTAAACAGTAATTAATCGCTGATTCTGAAACTTATGGAAAGACATTATGACCAATCCTAATCTTTTGCCCAATGAAGATCAATCGGTGGCTCCCTCTGAGGATGAAGTTTCCATTGAAACAGGCATTCGCCCAAAAACCCTTGAAGAGTATATTGGCCAGTCAAAAATCAAGGAAAACCTAAAGGTTTTTATCCAGGCAGCCAGGGAAAGATCCGAGCCGTTGGATCACGTGCTTCTTTATGGCCCTCCAGGCCTGGGTAAAACCACTTTATCCAATATCCTTGCCCATGAAATGGGGGCAAACCTCAACTCCACCTCCGGCCCTGTGATTGAGAAAGCCGGTGATCTGGCGGCTTTGTTAACCAATTTAAATGAGGGAGATTTTCTATTTATTGATGAGCTACACAGATTGAATTCTGTGGTTGAGGAAATTTTATACCCAGCCATGGAAGATTTCCATGTGAATATTATCATAGGGCAAGGTCCCAGCGCTAGGACAGTCAAATTAAAAATACCAAAGTTCACTCTGGTAGGGGCCACAACCCGGGCTGGAATGCTTACCTTTCCCTTGCGGGACAGGTTTGGCATTGTGGACCGATTGGACTATTACAGCGAGGATGAACTAAAATTGATTGTGAACCGTTCCGCGTCAATTCTGAAAATAGGAATTGACGACTCAGGAGCCTTTGAGATAGCCCGGAGATCCAGGGGGACTCCCAGAATCGCAAATAGATTGCTTAGAAGGGTCAGGGACTTTGCCCAGGTAGAGAAAAAGGAAGAAATAACTAAACAGATAGCGGACAAGGCCCTAAATGCATTGGAGGTTGATGAAAAGGGGCTCGACAAAATGGATAGGGCCATATTACTTTTGATTATAGAGAAATTTTCAGGCGGACCTGTTGGAATTGATACCATTGCGACAGCAATTAATGAAGAAAAAAATACTATCGAAGATGTATATGAACCCTATTTAATTCAGAAAGGGTATTTATTTAGAACCCCGCGGGGCAGAATCGCTTCCATGCGGTCCTATGAACACCTGGGATTAAAATATAAAAAAGGAGCCACCCAGGAGCCCTTGTTTTGATATCAGCGCAAAAATATTATATTCCAAAGAAATACAAGAATAAGGTTAAATCTTTATTATCCACAAATTTCTACAAATTAATTAATACATGTCATTCATATTTAATTGACTCCATTTTCCCCTATAATTAAAATTAACTATACCTAATTAATAAGGGAGGAAACCCCATGAGTAACTTTTTGATAAAAAAGGAATGATGATAGTTCCGGCAAAAGAGGGAGCACACCTTCAACCCCATGGTAAGCTGGTGGCCCTCGAACTATACTGCCCTAATAAACACAATTTTATTACTCCCCGAGCCATGTTTGGAACTCACAAAGGGGTAGAGCTTATTGTCAGGCAAGGCGGCAAAGAAGGGAAAATTGCCTTCAGCGCAGTCTGCAATGATTTTTCCCGTGTGACCTTTGATATTGAACTCCAGGACGGAGAAAAGGTGGAACTCTTTTGTTGTGAATGTCGCGAAAAAATCCCGGTTCATTCACAATGCACGTGCGGGGGAGATCTTGTCGCCTTTTTTAGGACTAAGGAATGTGATTTCTCGGAAGCGCTGGGCATTTGTGACGTTGTTGGGTGCCCCAACGCGCATATAATTGAAAGGGACCAGTTGATTCAAATTTCAAGATATAATCTGTTTTAGCAAGATAGGGTTAATCCTGAATGGTCCAAAGGCTTCCTTGATCAGACTGAATAGTTACTGTTTATCTATAACCCAGTCAGTCAGTTAACTGACCTGGCTCAATGGTTTTCAATTCTGTTTTTGCTTGTTCTAGGACCGTAGTCTTCGCCGCGCAGTTTCCGCATAGCTTCATCAATTAAAATCCTTTATGGCTTTAATTTCGAATCCCATATCTTTTGCCAGGCTATTCAATTTATCAATTCTTTTTTGGGAGCCAGGGTGGGTGGAAAAATGGCTGGAAATTCCAAAGACAAATTTGCTTTCCCCCTCTTTCATGGCTTCAAAAAATTCGGTGGCTCCGCCTATATGGCCCAAGTGGCAGTTCAGAGCATGCAACGCGGTTTCATCGGCTTTGCTTTCCCGGCTCTGAGAGTATTTGGCCTGCCCAAGAGCGCTTGTGGGGACGAGCATTTGAGAAAGATCGGAATTGGCCCCCGTTAATAGCACAGATAAAGTAGCAAGAACCATGCCTCTTCCCAACAAACGCAAGTGATCGCGATTTTTAAAGTGGCCTAATTCATGGGCCAAAACAAAAGTGAGCCCATTTTTAGATTTTACCTTTTCTAAAAGCCCGGAAAAAATCACAATATTTCCTCCCGGAAAAGCAAGAGCATTCGCTTCTTTCGATTTTACAAGGCTGACTTTTAAAGGGTAGGAAATTCCAACGCATTCACTAAGAGAGTCGACAATTCCTTGCAGGACCCCCTGTTTTTCAGGGGAAGACGCATCATCCATTTCCCAGATAAATTTGGCTCTGGAAAAAAGTTGGGCTTCTCTTTCCGGAGAAATATGGTCCACCGCAAAATCGACAAGAAAGCCCAGAGACCAATAAGCGAGAAGAATAAAACCCGCCACTCCGGAAATTAACAACAAAAACTCTCTTAATGGGTGGTTGTGGGAAACATTGACGTTGTTTTCGGGCAAAGACGATTGATACCGCATCAGACGCTAAGAAGGGGATTGAGATTCATAATAAATGGCGGTGCCGTATGCCAGAACCTCAACAGAGCCAATAGAATTTTTCCTGCCTTTAGAAATAGAGGATGTTTCAATGCGCAGATTTATAATTTGGTCCGCTTGCGGACAACTCTCTTTTAATCTTAAAATAGCCTCTCGCCTTGCGCGGTCGAGCAAAGTTTCGTAAGACTGCACAGTTCCTCCAAAAAAATTGCGCAGTCCCGCAAGAATGCGCTTGAAATAGTCCACCGAGATAACCACGCTCCCCCTGGCCAGATGCGAACGTTCAATGGGTGGAATTTCCCCAATAGGTTTTTTGAATGAGGTAGCCGGAAGATTAAGGAACTTCTTTTCTCTTTTTATAATGGAAGCGTAGTGACTTTTCTCTGCCCATTTGCCAAAAAAATATCCTAGGGAGAGAAGAATAATAAAAATAATCAGATCGGGCATTTTCTTTACCCCGTTAGAGGAAGCCACCGACTCCTGTCGGTGGTATAGATCATTCCTTATAGATGGTGGTTCAATGCCACCATCTTTAGCCGTTAGAGAACATTGTTCTCTAACGGGGTTTACTCCACCGTAACGGCCGTTCCGTAAACATAAATTTCCGCCGCTCCCGCGGCCACAGAGGATGTTGAAAAACGAACATTCACTATCGCGTTGGCTCCCATTTGTTGGGCCTGAGATTTCATGCGGTCTATTGCCTGTTCGCGGGATTCTTCGAGGAGTTCTGTATACCCCTTCAGCTCGCCCCCAAAAATATTTTTAAGGCCCGCCATAATATCACGCCCCGCGTGCTTTGCCCGAACGGTGCTTCCTGAAACAACGCCATGACAGGTGATTATGGGTTTGCCAGGAATTTCTTCGATATTAGTCAAAAACATAGAGACTCCTTTCGTTGTTCAGATTGAAAAAAATGGGTGGATAGATTTGTTTTCTCATACCCCACCAAATCAAAAAGAAAAACAAAAAAATAAATGGACTGGAAAAATTAAAAATATAAAGGGTCTCGAATTTAAACAAAATTATAATAACAGATAAAAAAATAAATTTAAAGGCTGTTGTTTCCCATAAATTTTTCAGAAAATTTTTGTTATTGATGGAGTTCATTTCTTCGAAAATACTGGCTCCTTTTTCAGCGGCCGGCCTTCCCTACTAAGAGGAAATGGGCGTCATTCGGAGGGTTGAAATTGAAGCTCTCCGCGGCAAGCCGCGCAGAAGACACTTGCTAAACATTTTCACCGCTATGCATTTGAATGCAGCGGATTGGATTTTTTTTGACAGGCCAAACCTGAAGAGCTTTCTCCGATTTCCGGGATAGGCTGTGGGATTTTTGGGTGCGGAGAAGGAGACCTTATCCCGTTAGAGATTACGGAAACAGCTGGTAAAATAATGCGCCTACTTTTAAAACTATCTTGGGTCGTTCCCTATCTCTAAGGGGGTTTAATTTCTTTCCAAAAGACCGGCTATATTTTGATTCAGCTCTTTGGAATTAATTGGGAAAATAACAATTTTTGAATTGCGTATCACTACCAACCTGTACATTCTTTCATTGCCTTCTGTTGAGGAGGGATTAATTGTAATCAAAATAGGCACATTAACACTTTTTTTCAATTGACTTAGATGATGCAACAATTGCTCGTCCGCATTATTTTTAATATTTACTATAACAATAACCAGATTAAATTGTTGAATATTTTTTTTATTAATCTCAAAATTTTTTGTGCGCGTAGTCACAGCATATCCTTTGGCAATCAGATCCTGGTATAAAGGGTTATCCTGGGGAGAAGATTCATCCACAATTAATATTTTGCTCAAATTAGAATTTGAAATATCTCTATTCTGATTTTCTGAATGCGTTTCAGGCTGTGACTTTGAGACCGAATCATTGTCTAAAGCGTTATCATAGGATGAAGTTGTATTCGCGCTTAAATCTTTGATTAGGTCAGAACTGACAATGCTGTCATATTGCCTGCTTTTATAATTTTTAGATTCTGGGGTCTCAACCTTATCATTCTCCAAAGAAACATCCTGGACTGAAGATTCCTCCATAACTAAATCCTTGAACTCGGCAGAACTTAAAATATTGCCATATTCCTCGTCATCAAGATTTTCAAGCTGTGGCTTGGCAACCTGTTCATTATCCTCAGGATGATCTTGCGGTAAAATTTCATCCTCAACTAAATCCTTTCCTGAGTCGGAATTTATTAAGTTGGCATATCCCTCTTCTTTGCTATTTTCAGGCCTAAACAAAACATCACTTTCTGAACATTGATAAAATGATTTATCAGTTTTGTCCAGATGTTCTGAAGCGTTTCCATGGAAATTAATGTCTTTAACTATGGAATTAACAATAGTTTTTGAAATATTATTTTCATTAAAAGCAAAAGCGGTGTCTAAGGATAGCTTGCAAATGCGATTAATCTCCCTTGGAATGCCGTTGGTGGCCTCACAGATTAAATCGATCGCCGCTTTGGTAAAAACAGCTTTATTGTCACAACCAGCGACCCTGAGCCTGTGGTAAATATAATCCTTTATCTCTTCATCAGGTAGATGTTTCAGATGGTATCTCAGACTTACCCTCTGGTCAAACTGGGGAAGAGACTTTATTCGCCCTCTGAGTTCCGGCTGTCCTATTAACACAATCGTCAAATAATTTTCAACTTCGCTGCATATATTGGTAAGATTTTTAATCTTATCCAGGGTTTCATTTTTGAGTTGTTGAGCTTCATCCATCAATATTACCAGGTGGCGTTTTTTTTCTATAACAATTTTGACTAAAAGCTCCTTAAGCATATTCATAGCCGTATATTCGTCATTTTCTTTCATATCCACCTTGATGTTTTTAAGCTGACTGAGAATCTCAATCAAAGTTGGATGGAAGGGAAAACAGGAATTTTCAATGCTCACCACCTGGAAATTTTCATTCAGAAGCTGATGCTCCAGAGCGGTTTTAGTAATTGTCTTTCCGCATCCGATTTCTCCGGTTAAGATGCCAATATTCATATTCCCGTCTCGGATGACATATAGGAGTCTGTCTAAGGCTTCAGAGTGGTTTTGGCTTGGAAAGAAAAACTTTGAATTTCTTGTGCTTTCAAAGGGTTTTTCCCTTAATTGCCAATAATTCAATATATCCATAGTAATAGATGCCCTTACCAAGAATGATAAAATAGGCAGATTAAATAATATTATTATACAAAAAAACAAAAAATAATATACATTTCTAAAAGTATTTATCTGTCATCATAAATTCACTCAAGGAATTTATTTAATACAGCGCATGGGAATCTGTCTTCTTTCCATTAAATTTTTCCTGTTCATATTTTTGTGGCCAAAGGAGTTGCCCGATGGATATCTTATACTTTAAATAAAAATTTTTGACTTGACACATTGTTTTAACCTTTATTTATAGACTAAACAAGAAATGGTATGAAATCTTTATTTCTGCAATTTGTTTTGCCTACCCCCTTTAGATCTCCCGGAAACATAATGGAAAAGATTTTTTAGGCTAAAAAGGTTTGGCAACTCTTCCCTATCTCCAAGGATATGAAATTATTAATTTATAGAATAGCCCCTCAGGCTCAAACTATAAATCTGAAATTTTTTTCCTCAAAAGCTTAATAGGGGAATTTTTTAAAAAAATAATAGTCGCCTGGTTCTGAAAATGTGCGTTTTATTGTCTATTCGACCAACGCAAAAGCAAACAGAGGATGTCCTCGCAGGTTTTAAACCATCAAATTAATTTGCTATAATAATATAAAAACGAATTAGTGAATGGATAATTAAAGGGCGCTCCAAAACAAACTAAGGGGAATGCGCTGGCTAAACTGTTTCAGACACAATGGCCAAGAACTTTTGATAACGACGCAATAAGGAGATATTTTGTGAGTACGAAAGAGGATTTATGCTTGCTTTCAGAAGAAGGCATTTTAGACATCCATGGGGAGCCATATCCTAATGTTCCATTCCGAGATGTCTCAGTAGTCGCTGGAGCTGCGTGTCAAAAGCAACTAGCTGTTATTGTCGATAAGCGCAAAGTGTGGACCCTATCATCAGGGAAATGGCATCAAGCTGTTTCCACAGACATCAAGTTGAACTGTCTTTGTTGGACCCCTGACCAACGGTTATTAGTGGGAACGGAAAACGCGCGAATTGCCTGGGTTTCCAGGGGAGCGCTCGAATTCATCGACAGCTTTGATGATCTGCCAGAACGAAACCTCTGGATTACCCCCTGGGGGGGACCGCCAGATGTTCGTTCTCTTGCAATTTCTAAGGATGGAATTATATTTGCTAATATTCATGTGGGATGGATTGTTCGCTCTAAAGACGGTGGTAAAACCTGGCAAAACCTCCGTAAGGGTTTGGAAATGGACGTGCACCAGGTTGCAACCCACCCATCAAATCCAGCGATTGTATTTGCCGCCACCGCCGAAGGCTTTTTTTTCAGCAAAAACTATGGAGAAACATTTATTCATGAAAAAAGCGGTATGCCCTACTATTACCAGAGGGCTTGCGCTTGCTTCATTGAAAAAGATGTATATTTGGTTTCAACTTCCCGAGGGCCGCATGACCAAGCGGATGCGCGATTGTACCGGAGCGTGGATTCGGGAAAAAACTGGCAATTAGTGAAGGGTTTACCCGATAAAATCGGCAAAAATATTAACACCTATCAAATAATTATAACCCCCGACGGCGGGGCTTTAACGATTGTGGAAGACACATTTTTATTTGAAACCAAGGATTGGGGAAAAAACTGGGAAGAAGCCGGGAATAGTTACCCGAAATTGTATGGCGCATTAGTTGTCCCCGGTAACCGCTGAATAAAAAAAATAAATCAGAGAATCTAATCAAAACGCAATGCCCAAAGGTGTCTTTCCCCTGACCTTTGTTAGCTCAAATATTAGCATTTAATTTCAAATAAAGAGGAGGATCTATGCGTTGGAAACAATTTTTTACTCCTGTGCAATCCATTAACTCAAGTCAGGGGAAACAGCTTATTTCAGAGCGGTCTTTGGATAGCATAACCATTTTAGATGTGCGTCAGCACGGTGAGTATGAGGAAGAACATTTGCCAGGCGCAAAGCTGATTCCCCTTCCTGAATTGAATGATAGGGTCGGTGAGCTGGATGTGAACAAAGAAATAATGGTGTATTGCGCCGTCGGAGGGCGTAGCAGAGTAGCTGCTCAAATGCTTGTTGAAAAAGGTTTTAAAAATGTGTTCAATCTCTCAGGGGGCATTAAAGGGTGGGACAGCGAAATTGCATTTGGCAGTGTAGACCAGGGTTTAGAGTTGGTTACAGGGAACGAAACAGCGAGTGAAACACTTATTCTCGCATATTCTCTTGAAACTGGCCTGCTTGATTTTTATACTTCGATGGCGCCAAAAGTAAATAATCTGGAGGCAAAAAAGCTTTTTAATTTACTCTCCCGGATAGAGATCAAACACCAGAAATCTATATTCAATGAATACCGCAAGATAACTGGGAACCTGGACTCACAGGAAAATTTTGAAAAAAATATAGTTATTCGCGCCATTGAAGGAGGCTTGACAACCCAAGAATATATAAACCTTTTTAAACCAAACTGGGAATCTCCAACCGAAATTATTGGAATCGCTATGTCAATAGAGGCGCAAGCCCTGGATTTGTACCAAAGAGCCTCTGAGAGAACTGTTAATAAAGCTTGCAAACATGTTCTGTCTCAGATTGCGACTGAAGAACGGTCTCACCTGGCTCAGCTTGGAAAGGTTTTAGAAAGCATCACTGACAATGAAAACCCGCATTAATAGCCCGCCTGGAGAGTTATTTTTGAGAAAGTCCTCAGCTTAATCGCTCTCTTATAATTCTTTTAACTTTTTACAAGCGCTTAGCAAGCGCCCCTCTCGCTTTTTATCGAGGAGAGCTTCCATGGAATTTAAAATGGCAAGGGTAATAAAATAATGTTTTACCTTAATCTTGCACGCAAAAGTTTGCTGGAGTTGCAAGGCTTCAAGCGCGCCGACGTAACGCTTTACTTCAAGCGCTTGATAACGCAGCATATCCGGTGAAATTTTGCGCCTTTAGGTGATGGATTTTTAAAAAATTAAAATCATATTAGGGTTAACCTATTGGGTTATGATTATTTTTTATTTATTTTTGCGGAAGTAGTTATAATAGCTGCGCCAAACAGTATAAATTCCCTTTTTAAAAATCCATCATGCAAGATTCAGGTTTTATATAGAAGAAGGGGCATCTGTGGTGGTAATAAAATACTTTAGACTTTCACTTTCCTGAATTTTATTTGCAAACCAAATTGCGTCCTTCTTGTTTTTAAATCGGTCAATTTGGACTTTATACCAGAACTTTTTGCCATTCCCAACCTGGGCCATATATGCCTCATATCCTTTTCCCTCAAGTTTCTCAACTAGTGTTGTTGCGTTATCTTTCTCAAGGAAGGATCCAACTTGAATTGTATAGGCTGCCCCTTTATTATTAGAAAAATAATTTTCCATATTCATAATATATTTTTCAGCAGAAGCAATTAAAACTCTTTGGTCCATTATGTCCTCTTCTTTGGCGGAAGAAGGATTTTTTAAAAGTTTGGTGATATTCTTGGATAGATTATTTGCCAGATCGGTCAGGTTGTCCTTTTTAGCGAGAAACATTAAAGGACTAACACCCGCGGCAACCATTCCCATTGGCAACTTCATCAATCCTTCATATTCCCGATCTAATTGCTCGCATTTCCACAACAACTCACCAGTGCGCGCATCAACCAATTTAAGTTCAAGCCCTGTGGTAACAGTCGAATATAGGATAGCGTATAATTTATTCCATTTCGTTACTTTGCCATATAACAAAACATCCGCCCCTAAAGCCTCTCCAAGTTTTTGAGGAGGCAAGTCTAAAAGTAGATGGGAACCATTATTCCAACCGTTTTTTTCCAGAGTTCCGTCCACCAGAAACCTTTCAATAAGATCTAAACGCGTATCCATAAGGGAAACGTGAAGCGCTTCACGAAAAAATCGCGCGCCTTCTTGTTCGCCTTCCAAAGGCAAAATGGCCAGTTTTAGAGGAGGCAATTTGTCCAGACCAGCCAATTTAATTGATATCTTTACCTTTTGGCGCGGTGAAGCGCAAGCCGTTAAAATGACAAGCAAGGATGCAACAAAGAACTGCCGTAAAACTTTTCCTTCCCTAATCACTCTCATAAAGACCTCCCCTTCCTATTAAGATTAACAACCCGGGCGGTTTTGCTTCCTAATGCTTATTTTGACTGCTATCTGAAAATGATTTTATAAAAATACTTCCTAACCACTCAGGTGTTTAGACTGAAGACTGAAGGTAATCAAGTATCTCTTATGCCCGCCTCCTTTGAGAAGTCAAACTATATAGCTCTTCTCTTGGAAAACTTGCGGTGAGCCCGATAAACTAATGCCGCTACACCGTCAGCTAACTCAAAGACCCTAAGTTTGTGTGATCACCCATTCAGCCTTTAACCTTCAGCCTATTCACCTGAGTAGTTTCAAAAATTGTTTTAATAAAAAGCTGGATCAAACCTTGCCATTACCTTTTCATAAATTTTCTTAC
>Ga0255058_10000642_pt1 | contig 20132 bp, 19 predicted proteins | sample Cases_109_9_MG_FD_188637 | JGI IMG/M metagenome (GOLD analysis project Ga0255058, IMG submission 188637) | Seawater microbial communities from Amundsen Gulf, Northwest Territories, Canada - Cases_109_9 | ecosystem: Environmental > Aquatic > Marine > Gulf | place: Canada: Northwest Territories... | reverse complement strand
AGGTCGCTAAGAAGCGGAAAGTAACAGCAAGGAGAAAACCGGCGAAGAAGCGCCGTGTTGCGAAAAAGAAAACCGCTAGGAAGAAGAAACGGAAGGTAAAGAAAAAAGCCAAGAAGAAGACCAAGCGCAAAGCAAAGAAGAGAACTAAGAGAAAGGCCAAGAAGAAGGCCAAGCGCAAGACTAAGAGAAAGGCCAAGAAGAAGGCCAAGCGCAAGACTAAGAGAAAGGCCAAGAAGAAGGCCAAGCGCAAGACTAAAAGGAAGGCCAGGAAGAAGGCCTCCCGTAGGAGAAGGCGCTAGCCGCTCGGCCGCTGGGAAGGGAGGTGGCTCATTCACCGTAGCTAGCGTGAACGAGATTTCCTCAGCCTTCTTCCAAGCAAGTAAGAGTGCCCGCAAATGCGGGCACTTTTCGTTTTGGGTGCATGTCGTCCTCACTATCGGCATCTCGGCAAAATTCGCGCCGGACATGGTAGTTCCATGATTGATCGGCTAAGCTCACGTCCCAATGTGGTTCGGATCAACCTGAACGACTTCGACGTTTCCCCGGAAGCATAGCTGGGACGTATGGATCCATCGGCAAAAAAACGTAATGCCGCGGAAGCTTCGCTGGAATTCATCCAGCCAGGGATGATCGTCGGTGTCGGTACCGGATCAACCGTCAACTTCCTGATAGAGCTGCTACCGACGGTAGGAGATCGAATTGACCGCCTTGTCTCGAGCTCGACCGAGTCCTCTGCCCTGCTGGAAAGGCAGGGTTTCGAAGTTTCGACACTGAACGAAGTCGGCGATATTGACGTCTACATAGATGGCGCTGACGAGGCCAACAAACACCTGCAACTTATCAAGGGAGGCGGCGGAGCACTCACGCGGGAGAAGGTACTCGCGGGCGCGGCACGGCGTTTCGTATGCATCGTCGATGAGAGCAAGCTGGTTGGCATGCTTGGCGCGTTCCCTTTGCCGATCGAGGTGCTGCCAATGGCGCAGGCATTCGTCGAACGCAAGCTCCTGAAGTTACGCGGGCAACCTGTCTTGCGTCACGGTGTTGTGACGGATAATGGCAACCACATCCTGGATGTGCGTGATTTGATGATCACCAACCCACTGGAAATGGAAAATCGTCTCAACCAAATACCGGGTGTGCTGACTGTGGGAATATTTGCACAGCGACCGGCCGATATTTTGTTGATCGGTGGTGAAACAGGCGTTCGTGAGATACGAATTTAGACGCGGGTTTTTTTGGCTGGGGGACCAGGATTCGAACCTGGGTTGACGGAGTCAGAGTCCGTAGTCCTACCGCTAGACGATCCCCCAAATTTGTTTCGGGTCCAACCTGGGTTGACTCGCGCCTTCCCTGGCGCTCGCCCTGCGGGCGCACTGCGTGCGTCCAAATCGGCAATCCTGCCGATTTGTGACGTAGTCAGAGTCCGTAGGCCTACCGCTAGACGATCCCCCAAATGGGTCGGACCGAAGCCTGTGCGCCTAGCGCTTGGAGTACTGCGTCGCCCGGCGGGCTTTTCTGAGACCGACTTTCTTGCGTTCGACTTCCCGCGCATCGCGGGTTACGAAGCCTGCCTTCCGCAACGGCGAGCGTAGTGACTCATCGTATTGCATCAGTGCACGCGTAAGGCCGTGACGAATGGCTCCAGCCTGGCCAGTCGTGCCGCCACCCCGAACTGTTACCGTAATGTCGAACTGGTCTTTCAGGTTCATCAGCTCGAGCGGCTGGCGCACAATCATTTGCGCCGTCTTGCGGCCGAAAAATGTTTCGAGCGACCGATTGTTGACTTTGATGTCGCCGTTGCCTGACCTCATGTAGACACGCGCCGTCGAAGTCTTGCGACGACCGGTACCGTAAAAAACTGTCTCACTCATCTATTGGCCTCTGTTCTGCCGCTCACGCCCTCAGGCGTTGACTTCCAGTGGAATCGGCTGCTGCGCAGCGTGACTGTGTTCCGGACCCGCGAATACGCGCAGCTTGGACAGCATTTTGCGGCCCAGCGGTCCGCGCGGAAGCATGCCCTTGACCGCGAACTGCAGTGCGCGCTCGGGCGCTTCGGCAAGCAAGTTCTCCAGCGAAATGGACTTCAGGTTGCCGATGTAACCTGTGTGGCGATGGTACATCTTGTTCTTTAGCTTGTTGCCCGTAACCCGGATCTTTTCCGCATTGACAACAACGATGTAATCGCCCGTGTCGACATGCGGCGTGTATTCAGGCTTGTGCTTGCCACGCAGGCGGAGCGCAAGTTCAGTCGACAGGCGACCGAGGGTCTTGCCCGTGGCATCGACCACGTACCAATCGCGCCGTACCTCCGCAGGTTTGGCAGAAAACGTCTTCATTATCTCTGGTTTCCGTCGGGAATCAGTTTGTCGTTCGGCCGTGCAGCATTTCGATACTGGTGCCGCTGTCGTCCTCCGCCACGGTATCACAGTGCCGGACTGCCGAAAGGCGCGAGATTTTACTTGAGGCCCGGGCCCAATGCAAACAATTCCGGCAATTGTCGAGCTGTCGGGACGCGCTTTCGATTGACCACTTTTCTTTTATTTTTCAGTTATCTATATGATATCCGGCCGAAACGTCACGGTGGCGCGGCGGCGCTAAGACGTGTATTCGAGCGACACCGCCGTGTAAGTGTCGGTTTTCTCGGTCAGCGGCGGGACAACACTGTCGTTCTTAATGGTATACGAGACCACGGGCGCGAAATTGCCGACAAACCGAATCCGCCCTGCTCTGCCTGCACATTGCTATAATCTTAAGAATGCAAAGCCGACGCTTGACGCCACTCGATCGCCTGCTATCCGGCGTAAATAAAGCGCTGCGCACGGTCGCAGCGCCGGCCGGGCGGACAGCCCGCGAAAATCCGGCAAAAGGCGTTGACGCTGGCGAACTCAGCCAAAGCGAGCAGTCGCATGCAGCCGGGTTGATGCGCGTCAATCACGCCGGCGAGGTCGCGGCACAAGGCTTGTACCAGGGGCATGCCCTCGTTGCTCGCGATCACAGCGTCGAGGCACAGTTGCAACGTGCCGCTGACGAAGAATTCGATCATCTTGCCTGGTGTGAACAACGCCTCACTGAGCTCGGTGAGGTACCGAGCAGGCTCAGCCCGCTGTGGTTTGCAGGCGCATATGCAATCGGCGCCGCAAGCGGCATGTTTGGCGATCGCTGGAGTCTCGGCTTTATCGCCGAGACGGAACGACAGGTTTGCGTTCACCTGGAAGGTCATTTCGAGTGCTTGCCCGAGGCCGACGCGAGAAGCCGTGCGATCGTGAAGCAGATGCGCGACGAAGAAGCAGAACACGGTGAAAATGCGATGGATGCCGGCGCCGCCGAATTGCCACGACCATTGAAGCGCCTGATGCAACTCACCTCCAGGATCATGACCACCACGGCCTATCGGCTGTGAAATATTACACAAACGCGCGATGACACCAGGCGAATGACCCACGTTTCCAGATAAAACACGGACTTAGCTTGCCCTTCTCGGCGAACTGTATTAAAAGGGGGGCGCTTGAGCGGTGAGGATCTATCAATGCAGACAACAGCAAAGACCCTGAGCGATGTACCGGCCATCAATCGATTTCTCAGCTACTGCCGAGTGCGTACCGTCCCCTCCAAGACCGTGATGATTCACGCCGGCGACCTGCCGGACGTGCTGTATTACATTGTCGATGGATCCGTCGAAGTCATGATCGAAGATGAAGACGGCAACGAGATGGTCCTGGCCTACCTGAACAAGGGTCAGTTTTTCGGCGAAATGGGCCTTTTCTACGAACAACCGACTCGCAGCGCGTGGGTGAGAACACGCACCGAGTGCGAAATTGCCGAGATGACCTATCCACGATTTCGACAGATCGCCAGTGAGAGCCCAGGGCTTGTGTTTGAGCTGGCCACACAACTGGCAACACGATTGGATCGGACGAATCGCAAGCTCGGCGATCTGGCGTTCGTCGACGTGACCGGTCGAGTGGCGCACGCAATCATGGATTTGTGCAATGAGCCCGACGCAATGACGCATCCCGACGGCATGCAGATCAAGGTCAGCCGCCAGGAGTTGAGTCGTCTCGTAGGTTGTTCGCGCGAAATGGCCGGTCGCGTGCTCAAGGTTCTCGAAGAGCAGGGATTAGTGACCGCAAGCGGCAAGACCATCGTAGTCTACGGCGCGCGGCCAAATCGCAAGCTTTAGGCCAGTACACCGTCAAGGTAGTATCGATGGAGTGCCAGCACACTCTGAAGAAGTCGCCCATCAGGCGGCTTTTTTGATTTCGGCCTTCATCGCGGCGATTGTCGCCGCGTAATCGTCGCTGCCGAAAATCGCCGAACCGGCAACGAACGTATCAGCACCGGCACCGGCAATATCGCCGATATTGTCCAAGTTGACACCGCCGTCGACTTCCAGCCGAATCTCATGGCCGCTCGCAGCAATGATCTGCCGAGCCTCACGCAATTTGCCGAGCGCTGCCGGGATGAATTGCTGTCCGCCGAATCCCGGGTTGACGGACATGATGAGCACCATGTCAACCTTGTCGATGACATGTTCGAGCCAGCTCAATGGCGTGGCAGGATTGAATACGAGGCCGGCCTTGCAGCCCTGATCGCGAATGAGTCCCAGTGAGCGATCGACGTGACGGCTGGCCTCGGGATGAAACGTGATATAACTTGCGCCGGCCGTGGCAAAGTCAGGAATGATGCGGTCTACCGGCTCGACCATCAGGTGGACATCGATTTCTGCCTCGATGCCGTCGGCGCGCAGAGCCTCGCAGATCAGCGGCCCGATCGTCAGATTCGGGACGAAATGATTGTCCATGACATCGAAATGTACGATGTCAGCGCCTGCATCGAGCACGGCCCTGACGTCGTCACCAAGTCGCGCAAAATTTGCAGATAGAATCGAGGGTGCAATGAGTGGCGTCACGGTCATGTCCTTTTTTGGCTCACAAATGTACCTGAGACTCAGCCGTACCGATAGCACTAGCGAATCGAACGGCGAGCTTTGAGCATCTCATAGGCGCTGCGCACTTCGCGTGTGCGGCGTTCCGCCTCTGCTATGACCGCAGCGTCGGGATTGCTCGCAACGAGCTTATCCGGATGATTCTTGTTCATGAGTCGACGATAGGACTTCTTGATCTCGTCATTGGTCGCGGATTCCGACATGCCCAGCGCCCGGTAGGCATCGCGGACGCGCTCTGCGTCCACATTGCCGGCCGGCGAGCGTCGAAAACCCTTTTGTGCCCGAATCATGGCCTCTAGCTGTGCGAGTTCGACGCGACCGACGTCGAGTTCGGTGCAGACCGTCCAGATCATCGCCCGCTCCCGCTGGTCCAGCCGGCTCTTGGCCAGGGACACTTCAAGCAGCAGGCGCACAAATAACATGCGCAGGTCGGAACGACGCGCGTGCACGCGCCGCAACTCGCGCAATGTTTGTACGAGCTGAAATCCAGGTTGCTTCCCGGAATCGAACCAGTCGATCGCATTTCGGATCTGGGCCGGGCCCAGGCCCAGGCGATGCATGATCGCGCGCGCCGCGCGAATTTCGTCCTCGCTCACGCGACCGTCCGACCGTGCAAGGTGGCCCATGCATTGAAACAGTGCGCGCACCAGGCCATCGGGCAAGCGACCGATACCGGCGCCCTGTCTCTCGAACGATTGATAGCGGGCCGCAAAACCGCGATCAAACTGGTGACCGAAAAAGAGGCCGAGCACCACGAACCAGGGTTTGAGAGTTGCGAGGCCCGCCAAAGTGCCAATGATTTTGCCCCAGTACAATTCGATTCCTGCGTTCCGGCCGAGCTTCAATCCTAACGTCTGGCGGGTGGTATTCCTATTTGATTGCTTGCCTCATTATCAGCGAACGGCGATCATCCGCCGTTGCCACCGCATTTGGGCGATTATCAATGCACACGGCCGATGCATTATTCGAGTCCTCTATTCCGAGCCTGCCGTTGATCGGCCGGGGCAAGGTTCGTGATATCTACGGTGTAGACGGTGATCACTTGCTGATGGTTACGACTGACAGGCTGTCGGCTTTCGATGTTGTCTTGCCGGATCCCGTGCCGGGCAAGGGCGAGGTGCTGACGCAAATCTCTCTGTTCTGGTTCCACATGATGGCTGACATCGTAGACAATCAGTTAACAGCGCTTACTGTCGATGACGTCATCGATGACGCCGAACTCAGAGACCAGTTGCGCACGCGTGCGCTCGTCGTCAAACGATTGCAGCCATTGCCCATTGAAGCCGTCGTCCGTGGCTACCTGATCGGCTCGGGTTGGCGGGACTACCTCGACACCGGTCAACTATGCGGCATTGACCTGCCGAGCGGCATGCGCCAGGCGGAACCCTTGCCAGAGATACTGTTCACGCCAGCTAGCAAGGCCGCAGCCGGCGAGCACGACGAAAACATCGACTTTGCTAATGTCGCTCGCCTGGTCGGAACGAAACTTGCGGAACAAGTACGTGACGTTTCCATTCAAATCTATGAACGCGCAGCAGCCTTTGCGCTTGAGCGTGACATCATCATCGCCGACACGAAATTCGAATTCGGACTCGACACCAAAGGGCATCTGCATTTGATCGATGAAGTTTTGACGCCAGATTCGTCTCGTTTCTGGCCCGTCGATCAGTACGAGTCCGGCATCAGCCCGCCGAGTTTTGACAAACAATTTGTGCGCGACTACCTCGAAACACTTTCCTGGGCCAAAACGGCGCCGGGTCCGAGACTACCGGCCGCGGTACTGCAGCAGACGAGCGACAAATATCGTGAGGCGCTCGTCAGATTGAGCGACATTCAGGTTCATGGCTGACGCGGCAGCCGGCCGGCCATGTACAATGCACATGCACACGAAATCGCTTTACTTTGAATAATGGCTCACGACTTCGTCGAAAAATTGAATCGAGTTATCTGGGGAGATGCGTTGTACACGCACGGCTTGCCCGGGCGTATCACAAGTACCATTTTGCGGTACTGCTACGCAGTGATGCGCGACCTGGTGTCCGGGCAGTTGACCTTGCGGGCGATGAGTCTCGTATACACGACGTTGCTGTCGATTGTCCCGCTAATTGCCTTGAGCTTTTCCGTGCTCAAGGGCTTCGGCGTCCACGAACAACTCGAAGAATACATGTACGCGCTGCTCGCCCCGCTCGGTGACAAAGGTGTGGAAATCACTGACAACGTCATGCAGCTCGTCTACAGCGTCAATGGCAGTGTACTTGGTGGCATCAGTCTCGCGTTTTTTATCTACACGGCCATTTCGATGGTGCAAAAGGTCGAGGAGAGTTTCAACTACGTCTGGTATGTACCTAAATCCAGGAGTTTTGCAAAACGTTTCACCGAATACATGTTCGTACTGTTGATTGGGCCGATCTTCATTGTCATTGCGCTCGGTATGATTACCTCGTTGCAAAATGAAACATTAGTCCAGTACCTGCTCAAGAACGAGTTTCTGGGGCCCGTGTTTGTTGCGACCAGCAAATTGACGCCGTATCTTCTTGTCACCGCTGTATTCACGTTCCTGTATGCCTACATGCCGAACACGCAAGTCCGCATACGCTCGGCCCTTGTCGGCGGCGTTACGGGTGGCTTTCTCTGGGCCAGCATCAGCGCCATATTTGCAGCATTTATCGTCACCTCGGCACGCACGCAAGCAATTTACGCCAGTTTTGCGATCGCGATTACGGTTTTAATCTGGCTGTACCTGAACTGGCTCGTCCTGTTGATCGGTGCACAGCTTGCATTCTATTTTCAGAATCCCGCTTACTTGCGCATCGGTCGCCGCGATCCGCGGCTCTCCAACTCGATGCGCGAGCGCCTGGCACTGAATATCATGTTCCTGGTTGGACGTGCGTTTCGAAATCCGGGGCAGATCGTCAACGTCGCTACATTGAGTGAGACGGTCAAGATGCCGTCGATCACACTCGCGCCGATTATCGCCGGGTTGGAAAGCGACGGCTTGCTAACGTCGAACGACAATGAAGAATTGCTGCCGGGCCGGGAAATGGCGCGCATCGGGCTCGACGATATACTCGCGGTTGTTCGCGCCAGGGGCGAAACGGGTTCGCATCGCGATCCCGACTGGGCGATTGAAATCGACAGCTTGGGTCAGCAACTCGACAGCGCACTGTTGACGACGGTCGCCGGGCGCACGTTGTCAGACTTGCTGGATCAGGCCGACGAGTGACAGGCGGCTAGCTACCGGCAATCGTCATGTCATCAACCAGCAAAGATCCGCAACGTATGCCGCCGCGTATGTCCTGATCGTTGCCAATCGCTGTAATTCTCCGGTACAGGTCGCGCAGATTGCCCGCAATCGTGACCTCGTGCACCGGGTAGCAAATCTCGCCGTTTTCAACCCAGTGACCCACCGCGCCGCGAGAATAGTCCCCGGTGACGGCATTAACGCCGTGGCCGATCAGCTCTTCGACGATGAGCCCCCTGCCCATTTCCTTGAGCAACGATTCGAAATCATCGGCGTTGCCGGGCACGACGAGATTTTGTGCGCCGCCAGCATTGGCTGTCGTTTCCAGTCCCAGGCGCCGTGCGGAATAGCTGCCCAGAATATAGCCTTGAAGAACGCCGTCCGTGACTATGTCCCGATCGTACGTTGCAACACCCTCGGCATCGTATGGCGCGCTGGCCATCGCCTTGGGTATGTGCGGCCGCTCCTCGATTCGTACGAACTCCGGGAATATCTGCTCGCCAACAGCGTCGAGCAGAAATGACGAACGCCGGTACTGGGCGCCGCCTGCTATCGCACCAATAGCATGACCGATAAAACCACGTGCAACCTCGGGTATGAACAACACAGGCGCGCGTGTCGTCTTTACTTTTCGTGCGCCGAGCCGATCGACGGCACGGCGACCTGCCTTCGCACCGATTTGTTCAACGGGCTCGAGCTCCACGCTGTCACGTGCCGCACTGTAATAGTAGTCACGTTGCATATCCCCGTCGGCCTCACCGAGTACGATGCAACTGATGCTGTGACTGGTCTTTGCAAAGCTGCCGATGAAGCCGTGCGTGTTGCCATAGGTGCGGACGCCCCGGTTACTCGACACGGTCGCGCCTTCGGAATTCTTGATGCGCTTGTCGAACCCGAGCGCCGATTTTTCGCAGGCGATGGCAAGATCGATCGCTACGCCAGCGTCGATCGGCCATGGGTGATCGAGTTGCAGATCCGGCACAGCAGCACACATCATTCCTGCATCGGCAAGCCCGGCATGCTGATCCTCGGCCGTATACTTCGCAAACGCACATGCTTTGCTGACAGCTTCGCATATTGCCGCCGAACTGATGTCCGACGTACTGGCGCTACCCTTGCGCAAGTCACGGTAGACCGTAACAGCGATGCCGCGATCATTCGTGTATTCGATATTTTCGACTTCACCGAGTCGCGCCGTCACCGACAATCCAATGTGATGACTGGCTGAAACTTCGGCCTGGTCAGCGCCGAGTCGCTGCGCCTCTTCGAGGGCTTGTCGCACCAGGGACTCGAGTTCCTGAGACCCGAGCGATTCACGCTTTGCCAACGCACTCACTATTCGCTACTACCTTTGCATGTTCACTTGATGGGCTGGTGCACGTGATAGACTGGCGCCGCAGCCGACAACATCCGTCCGCCGAGTAGCTTAGCCGTTGACAGAATCAAAGCCCAGCAAAAGCGCGAAAAAACGCAAGCACCTGGCACTGCAGCAGCTGGGCGAAAAACTGATTGAATTGAGCGCCGAAGAGCTTGATCGAATGCCCCTGAACGACGGACTGCGCGAGGCAGTACGCGAAGCAACGAGCATCAAGTCCCGCAGCGCATTGCGGCGCCAAAAACAACTGATAGGCAAACTGATGGGCATGATCGACCCCGAGCCCGTCAGTACAGCGCTTGCGCATCAGGGCGCTGCCGAGCGCTTGCGCAAGCGCGTATTCGCCGATGCCGAACGATGGCGGGACCGCATTGTCAGCGATGGACACGCAGCCGTCGACGCCTTTCGAGCCCAGACAGGAAGTTCGGACGACCGCCTGATGGCGTTGGTTGGCGAACTTCGAACCGCATCGGGCGATTCTGCCGAACGCAGCATTCGCCGTCAGATTTTCCGGCTGGTCCACGAGACGCTGTTGCTTCACATGCGAGATGATAGAATTTCGCAATGAGTCACGAAGTCGGCATCATCATGGGCTCCCGTTCAGACTGGGATACCATGCGGCACGCGAGCGAAACACTTGACGCGCTCGATGTTGCACATGATGTGCGCGTGGTCTCCGCGCACCGTACGCCGGACCTGCTATTCGAGTATGCAGAAACGGCCGTCGAGCGCGGAATGAAAGTCATCATTGCCGGCGCGGGCGGTGCCGCCCATCTGCCGGGCATGGCTGCCGCGAAAACACGTGTGCCGGTACTTGGCGTACCCGTGCAGTCAAGGGCATTGCAGGGCCACGACTCGTTGCTGTCTATCGTGCAGATGCCTGCAGGCGTACCGGTCGCGACGATGGCGATCGGCAAGGCGGGCGCAATCAATGCTGCATTGCTCGCCGCGGCAATTCTTGCGGTCAATGATGAGCGCGTCGCATCGGCTCTTGACCTGTACCGACAGAATCAAACCGACAAGATCCTCGCCGATCCCGACCCGAGAAGCTAGTGCCCTGTCCCGCAAATTCGCTGCGAGCTTACGGGACAGGGCACTAGACCCGGACGCGATGCGTATCGGCATTATCGGCGCCGGACAACTCGGCCAGATGCTCGGAATTGCAGCGCGCGATCTGGACATTGAATGCCGCTTTCTCGACCCGGCCCCTGCGCCACCGGCCGCTAGCGTCGGTCCGGTTATCTCACGACCCTTCGACGACGCGGATGCACTCGCAACGTTGGCCGACGATTGCGACATTGTCACTTATGAGTTCGAAAATGTTCCGGTCGAGGCCCTGCTTCAAATTGCAGGTCGCGTTACCGTGAACCCGCCGCCCGAGGCTCTACGAATTTCCCAGGATCGTTTAGCCGAGAAAAACTTGTTCGATAGTTTGGAAATACCCTTGGCGCAATATCGTGCGATTGATTCGCTCGCAATTCTTGAGGATGCGGCTTCTTCGATAGGCTTGCCACTGCTTGTGAAAACACGACGAGGAGGTTACGACGGCAAGGGCCAGTTTCTCATCCAGAAAGAAAACGACATCGGCAAAGCCTGGCAACAACTCGGTGCGCATGCGCTGATCGCCGAACAGTGGATCGCATTCGACTATGAAGTCTCGGTGATCGGTGTTCGTAACGCTGACGGCCACATTGCCATTTACCCTTTGACGCGCAACGAGCACTTCGCTGGCATCTTGCGCCGCTCTCGCGCACCCGTCGATGCACCGCAGCTTATGAAACTTGCCGACCAATACATTACAAAACTTTTGAACCACTTGAATTATGTTGGCGTGCTTGCGCTCGAACTTTTTGTCACAGGCGAACGCTTGCTCGCAAACGAATTTGCACCGCGCGTTCATAATTCCGGACATTGGACAATTGAAGGGTCTGCAACGAGTCAATTTGCGAATCACCTGCATGCCATAAGTGGACAACGACTCGGCCCAACCAACTGCCGCGGCCATTCCGGCATGCTGAATCTGATCGGCAGTGTTCCGGAGGCGGCGCGACGAATCAGAGATCCTCATTGCCGCTTACATGATTATGAGAAAGCAGCGCGTCCAGGCCGAAAGGTCGGCCACATTACAGTCGTCGCCGACACGGTCGGCGAGCGCGACCGGTTGTTGGACCACGTCGATAAGGTCGTGGCAGGCTCGACGATGCCGCAAAAAGCCTCGAAATAGCCCTCCGGCTGTAAAAGCAGGTACACTGAGTCCAGGAGCGTCGCAGCCGCGCAGCAATTAATAACGATAACGCGGCAGTATCTTCGAACCAATAACATGTCCTATCTTGATCACTTCAAGCTGAATAAGCAGCCGTTCAGACTGACACCAGAACCCGGCTTCGTTTACTGGAGCAAGCAACATGCACGGGCGAAAGCGTACATGGAGTCAACGATCTGGCTTGCGGATGGCTTCGTCGTCATCACGGGCGATATCGGTTCCGGCAAGACGACATTGCTAAAGTCATTTCTCGCACAACTCGACGACGATGTTGTTTGCGCCATGGTTTCGCAAACGCAGTTGACGCCGACACAATTTCTGCAAGCGGTGCTCACCGAGTTCGGCTTCAAGCCATTCAACAAGCGCAAAGTCGAGTTGCTACATGTACTCAACATGTTTTTGATTGAGCAATACTCAAGCGGCAAGAAAGTCTTGTTGATCGTCGACGAGGCGCAAAACCTGAGCCGGAGAGTGTTGGAGGAAATCCGCATGCTTGCCGCCGTTGAACCGCATGGAGACAAGATTCTGCGTATTGTCCTGGCCGGACATGCAGACTTCAGAAACACTCTGGATTCTGCCGAACTCAAACAGCTTTTGCAGCGCGTGCGCCTTCGTTTTCATATTGAACCGCTGAATCGTCCGGAAATGCACGAGTACATCGACCACCGTCTCACAGTTGCTGGTTGTGGCCCGAACAAGATATTTGCCGAGGCATCATACGAAACCCTGTATCGCTATACCGGCGGCCTGCCTCGACTGATTAATATCCTGTGCGACGCGGCATTGCTGCATGCATTCTCGGACGACGATGACGTCGTAATGAATGATCACGTCATGTCCGCGGTTGCGGAACTCAATTGGAATGAGCACGAGAGCACGACTGGGCGTTTTACTCAACTCCGGGAAATCGCACATCGGCCCGTGGCAGCATCGTGCGTCACTGAAATTGAGGTTCGAGAAGATGGCCGAACCGTTGCCGTGCATTCCTTCCCGATGGGCCGCATTATCCTCGGGCGCTCACCAGACAACGAAATCTACATGAAGAGCAAGTTCGTAAGCCGTCATCATGCCCAATTAGTGAGCGACGACAATGGTTGCCTCATTGAGGATCTGAATAGCACGAATGGTGTTTTCATTGGGGAAAAACAGGTCAAGATACACCGCCTGCGTGACGGCGATATCGTTTCACTTGGCGTGCACGAACTCGTCTATCGGGATCTGCGCGCAGTCAGGAACAGCGGCGACGAGGGCGCGAAACAGGATGCTAGTGGTTCTGCCGTTGACCACCGCGACGATCAGTCAGGCGAGAGTCACGCCGTTTGAGAAGAACGACGAGTCCTGCGACGAGGCAAAAAAGACCGAGTACGAAACAGATTGTCGGCCAATACCAGTTGTTGACGTACATCGACGCGCCCAGCGCGATTGCGCCGACGAACAGGTAAAAATAGGGCAGCACTTCGTAAAGCGGTTTTGAGACCCACATAACGCCTGATTCTCTGACCTGATCCGACCCATTGTCCATAGCCACCGGCTCTGCGTCCAGTCGCCAGGGCGACGGACCTGCCAATGCGCATAGCCATGAGGATCAGGTTGCTACCACCGCCCTGTCGCCGGCGGCATCAGGATCAGGCAATCCCGATAAGACTCAGTAGCCTCGACAAAATCGAATCGTTCATACCGTCTACGGCCAGATCGGGCTCAAAATCGGTGCTCTCAGTGCGAAAACCCTGTATGCGCGTCTGCGAAGCGGCGTCCAGATCTTGTTCTGTTATTGTGTTTTCGAGTGCCATGAGTCGGGTTCCTTCCTGAGACTCGTGAACACTACAGCAACGATATGTCGAATGAAGTGAGGCGCCTCACAGAGTCCACTGTGACCTGGCGATTTCGGCTTTATGTCAAGCGCGGTGTCTACCGAACGAACGCTGGTGCGCACGACCGACCGGCATGTCATCAACCTCAGGACCTTTGTGACGCTGTACGAGTAGCCGTTATGCCATCATTCTTGTCGCGATCTTCACGAGATTTGGCCAAGCATCAGGCCATCATTCTTGTCGCGATCTTCACGAAGTGCCACCAACCGTTAGCTCGTCGATTTTCAGTGTCGGCTGGCCGACGCCAACGGGCACTGACTGCCCGTCCTTGCCGCAAGTGCCAACGCCACTGTCGAGTTCGAGATCATTCCCGACCATCGAAATTTTCGCGAGCGCTTCGGGCCCGTCGCCAATCAGCATCGCGCCCTTGACGGGCGCCGTGATTTTGCCTTTCTCGATCAGGTAGGCCTCACTCGCCGAGAACACGAACTTGCCGGACGTAATATCGACCTGACCACCACCGAAGTTTGGCGCGTAAAGCCCTTTTTCAACCGACGCGATAATCTCCTCCGGATCGTGCGCGCCGGCCAACATGTAAGTGTTCGTCATGCGCGGCATTGGCGCATGAGCAAACGATTCGCGCCGACCGTTACCCGTCGGCGCAACGCCCATCAGGCGGGCATTCAGCTTGTCCTGCATGTAGGCGCGCAATACGCCATTTTCGACAAGTACGTTGTACTGTCCCGGCGTGCCTTCGTCATCGATCGTGAGCGAGCCGCGCCGATTCGGCATTGTCCCGTCATCGACAATCGTGCAGAGCTTTGATGCAACCTGTTGCCCGACTTTGCCGGAGAATGCGGATGTGCCCTTGCGGTTGAAGTCACCTTCGAGCCCGTGACCCACGGCTTCGTGTAACAGAATCCCGGGCCAGCCGGGTCCGAGCACGACGGGCATCGTCCCCGCCGGTGCCGGCACGGCGTTCATTTGCACGACCGCCTGCCGTACGGCTTCGCGAGCGTAGTCCATAGGCAGGTCCCCGCGCAGAAAATAGCCGAGGTCTGCGCGCGCACCACCACCCCCATAACCCTGCTCCCGGTGCCCATTGTGCTCGAGGATCACGCTGACGTTGAAACGTACCAGCGGTCTGACATCGGCGGCCAGCGTGCCGTCTGTGGCAGCGACGAGGACAAGGTCCTGGCTGCTTGTCATACTGACAATGACTTGTTCGATGCGCTGATCGAGCGCACGGGTTTTTTCATCGATTGCGGCGATCAGCGCTGTTTTCTGCTTGTCGTCGATACTCGTGGTTGGGTCCGCGACCGGATAGAGCAGCGGTGACTCGCCGCGTTGCCAGGCCTGCAGTTGCTTCGCCTGTCCCTGCCGCGCGATGGCGCGAGCCGCCTCTGCAGCCTGCTTGAGCGCCGGCAGCAAGAGCTCGTCGGAGTATGCGAACCCTGTCTTTTCGCCACTGACGGCGCGTACGCCCACGCCCTGGTCGAGACTGAAACTGCCTTCGCGGATGATGCCGTCTTCCAGCGTCCAGCTTTCCTGGCGGCTGACCTGAAAATACAGATCGGCATAGTCAGCGCCGCCCTGCATGATTCCATCCAGGGTAGTGCTCAGGTGTCGCTCCTCGAGACCTGCGGGCTCGAGCATGCGGGTCATCACCGCATTGATCGTATTGTGTTTGGTGTCATTCAACTCAGAGTTCTCTTCTACCGAAAATTTACAGGCGTCGATTCGCCAGCACCGGAAATTCGCTGCGCAGCTTACGCGTCATATCCGCATCGATCTCAGCCGCAATATGACAGTTTCCTTCTGCCTGCTCTGCAAGAATCCGGCCCCAGGGATCGACGATCAGCGAATGTCCATAAGTCAATCGACCATCGGGATGTTCGCCATATTGCCCGGCCGCGATTACGTACGCCAGATTCTCAATCGCGCGCGCACGCAGTAAGACGTGCCAATGCTCTATGCCGGTAGCAGCCGTAAACGCAGCTGGCACGGTAAATACCTCGGCGCCGTCGTCGGCGAGAGTCCGAAATAATTCCGGAAAGCGCAGATCGTAGCAAATCGTCAAGCCGATACGGCCGATGGGCGAGTCGATTGCCGTTGCATCGTCGCCGGCAGTCATGGAGTGCGATTCGCGATACGATTCCCCGCCCCCCGGAAGGTCGACGTCGAAGAGATGGATCTTTCGATAGATCACCTTCGTGTCGCCACCCTCATCGACAACGACGCACGCACCGTAGACGCGGTTATCGTCAGGTGACGCCAGCGGTATGCTGCCGCCGACGATCCACATGCTGTGGCGATCTGCGGCTGCGCTGAGGAATGCCTGCATCGGCCCTCTTCCCGGCGCTTCAGCATGCTTTGACTTGTCGCGCCCGCGCTGCGCCATCAGCGCAAAATTTTCGGGCAAAACCGCCAGCTTGCAGCCATCCGCCGCCGCCTCGCCCAGCAAGCGATCGGCAAGCTCGAGGTTAGCTGACACATCCGCGCCACTGTTCATTTGAATTGCTGCAACTCGTACCGGGTTACTCATTTTGTTTTCGCTGCCAATTACTCCACGGTTGCGATGCAGCCGGCCATCTCGCTGCTGGCTGCGAAACCCTCGGCATCCGATGTCTCGATCGTCGGATCATCCCACGAACCGCCGACATCGTAATAAACCTGGCTTACTTCGCGTAATGGCTTCTTGAATATCTGTGAGAATATCAACAATGCAGCGGCCACCTGTGGACCGGCCGCCACCGCACCGATGATGGGCAGCGTATTGCCAAAGTTGGCGTTGACGATGGCCGACTGTTCGTAGTCGCGATCGACGAGACTGGCGCGACCGATAATGCCCATGTCGGCAGCTGGCCCTTCCAGCGACAGGTTACAGGTATAAGATTCGCCTTCGACGATGCGGAACGTACCCTCGATCTTGTCGAAGCCGAACCCCTTGCCGAAGACATCTTTGAAATCCAGCGACAGCCGGCGCGGAAGCGCGACGATACTCATGAGTCCGAAAACGCGTCCGGCGCCCGGTTCGACTTCGTCAAGCTGACCGGGGCCAAGTCGCACCTGCACCTCGCCATTCAGCGATTCGAGAAAATCCTCGCGCGGCCCACCGGACCAACTCAGATCCAGCAGCATCGTCATGTCATCGCCGCCGATCCCGGGATCGTAGTTGAGGCGCTGCATTGTGCGCGGCACATCCGTGCTGTTCAGGGTGGCCATGAAATAGCTGCGATGCCCGATCGGGTCATTTTCATCGGCAACCCAGCGGCCCGTGCCAACGATTTCGAACGTTTCGTCCGTTGCAATGATACTGTCGCTGACAAGCCCCTCGTCTGTGCGCTCGAATACCGCCTCGACCGCTCCGAAGTAACGCTCGCCGATACCAAACTCGGCGGCGCTCAGCGACACAGGCGGAAGCGAGCGCGGATCGACTTGCGCGCCGGGCTCGTCGGTGGCGTCGTCATCGCCGGGCAATATAAGCCTGTCCATCTCGAGGACAATCGCACGGCCGGCTGTGAAGTCATAGGGCACGAATGCCGAGCCCACGACATCATCGCCGTCGAACTGCACGAGCCAATCGAGCGCACTGCGATCGACGCGCACGTGCTGGTTCTCGAGGCGCTGGCCTAGCAGCCGCAGGTTCGCAACGGTCAGGTCGATCGAGCGTATGCGCTCGGCGGCGCCGGTCTGCCTCTTAGTGCGACGTGACAGGTTCAGCCAATCCTCGAAGCGAACATCACCGATCGCGCCACGAATGTGCAGTCCCCTGGTCTCCGGCTCGGTGATCGCAGCTCCGCCGAGCGCCAACACGCCGCGGTCGAAGTCCCAGCCATCGTCCGTACTGGTGAATGCCAGTTGCCAGGCGGTATCACGACTGGTACTGCCGCTGCTCTCGATGCGCTCACCAGCTTGCATAAATCTGATGTCTCCGGCGATCAGGAATGCGTCGTCCTGCGCCTTCGTAAAAGGCTCCGGCAAGTCAACGGCCAGGCCGTCCAGACCACTCGCTATACGAATGGTCAGCGGCGATGGCGAATCCCGGTCTGCGCGCGGGAATAAAATGTCCGCCTGGTACGCGGTTTCGCCGTCGAGCATGCCATCCAGCGGCAGGCCGAGTTCGTCGACCAAACCGGCGGCGGTCGCAACGCCCGTGGCCTTGGCGATCACCCGGAACTGCGGCATGTCGACCGGCGCTGGCTGCAAATCAATCGACACGGGCTGGCCGAGAAATACACCTCCGAGCGACTCACTGCTGACCGTGTCACGTTCGATATTTACAGCGCCACTCAGCTCCGTGATTGCCGGAGCGAAGCCTGCAAATTGCACCGAGCCACCACTGGTCAGAAGCCGCGTCTTGAAACTGAAGCTGCGCGAGTCCTTGAGCGGCACGTTCAGCTCCAAGCTGATCGACACATCACCGGAGACGGTAGTGTGATCGAGCTGGCCGCCGAAGATCTCGGCAATCGGGCTGTTGATCGCGAACTCGCGAATCGATTCCAGGGTGCCGCTCGAGAACGCCTCGATTTGCAATACTGGCCTGCGCAGGTCAGCGATTTCCACTTTCGCATCGATCAATTCGTTGCCCTGATTCAGTGAGTGGTTACGCTTCGAATACAGCCGCGTGTTGTCGATAACGATATCCAGGTCAATCAGTTCCGCGGCAGGCCAACGGTCGAGGTAGCGCAATCTGGCATTGCGCACATTCGCTTCAAGGAGGAAACGGCCCTCGTCGGCGTCAAACGGAAACTTGTCGAGCGGGCCGTACAGGCGCGTCGAACCCCGGCGAATTTCTCCGGAGACCAGCGCGTTCTGGAACCACTGATGCAAATTCGGGGTGGGAAGGCCCGGAGGTATGAAGCGCTTCGCCGAGCCAATATCGGTAATACTCCAGGTGCTGGCCAGATCGATAATCGGTGCCCGGCCCTCGTCAATCGTGATCTGTACATTGCTCAGGCTGTCGAAGTCGGCATTGCGAACCGTAATGCCATCCGACAATATCGTCACGGCATTGCCGCGGCGGAGCCATAAGACCGTGCCGTAGGCGTCATCGATCGCGACTGGCTCGGACAGGTACCGGGCGATATCGACGACCATGTCCTCCGAGCGAATTTCGAGCGACCCACCCGAGTGATTCGCGCGCACGGCGGCGGAAAAACCGCGTACCCCGGGCTGCCCACCGTCGGCGGCGACGCCCACGTTCTCGAGATTTGCCGACACTGAGTAACGCAGCCTGTCGCTATCAATATCGGACACGGTTGCAATCAGGTTGCGCACAATCCCATCCGGTTGCAGGCGCTCGAATATCTTCCTGCGGTCATCGTCCAGCAAAGCCGAAAACCGGGTGATATCGGCAAGGTTCAAGAACTCTGCACGCGCGTCGAGCATGACAATCTGTCCATTTTCGTCAGTGCTCGTCTCCAGGCGCAATGACGAAGCCGGCCATGTGCCGGCTGAAGACGTTACATGGAATTGATCGGCGGCAACGAGCCACCCATCCACGTCATTGCGGTACTCGACTCGTCCGCCGACCGCCATATCGTCGCCGTCAATCATTGAGATGTCTTCGAAGTCAATGTCGGCCGTTGCGCTCTGCACGGCAGAGTTCGCAAAGGCGAGCGACAAGTCCACGTCGCCTTGACCCGTTCGAAAGCGCAGCCTTTCGTGGTCGACGAACTCCGACACCCCGTAAAGATCCAGGTCATCGGCTTCCACTACGATGTCCCAGGTGTCATTCGAATCGTCCGCCAGCGTAAGCCGCGTCGCCGACAGCTTCACCTGACGACCAAGCTCGTCCGGCAGTCTCACGACGGCGTCCAGGGCGATTCTCACTTCGTCCCGTCGCAACTGGACCCGCGTAATATCGAAAAAGGTCGGCCGCTCGTCGCCGGGCTGCAGAAAGTGCAATTCGATGTTCTCGCCAATGACTTCGATGCTGCCCATTTTGCCTGTGCTACCGGTTTTCAGCGTCAGTAACTCCTCGGCCGGGCTGCCCTGTATCCACCATCGGCCGCTCTCGAGTCGCCTGACTTCGACGCTTGTATCGCGCACGATAATCCGATCGACGGCGAGCGTACGATCGACGAGCAAACGGATAAAAGCGATGCTGACCCCGACTTCGTCAGCGGCCACGACAAGTGCATCACTGTTACTGCGCAGCAATTCCGCGTTGTAAAACTTGATCTCGGGTCCGCTAAGCCCCCAGCGCGCATCCATCCCCGAAAACTCGACGCGCATGCCGATCGCGTCGCTGGCCCATCCCTTGATTTCGTCCTGATACTCCGGGAGTTTCGGCAGCAACAGCCGAAACAGTCCAACCGCCACTGCAAGCAAGATCACCAGCCCACCAAACGCATAGGCGGTGACTTTTACCACGTGCCCCAGGACTATTTTCATCGGCGATAACATTTCGAAGACCTTACATCAGAACAACATCGAACTGATCTTGCGGATACAGCGATTCGGACTGAAGACGGATCGATTTGCCGATCTGC
>Ga0255058_10000641_pt1 | contig 20178 bp, 22 predicted proteins | sample Cases_109_9_MG_FD_188637 | JGI IMG/M metagenome (GOLD analysis project Ga0255058, IMG submission 188637) | Seawater microbial communities from Amundsen Gulf, Northwest Territories, Canada - Cases_109_9 | ecosystem: Environmental > Aquatic > Marine > Gulf | place: Canada: Northwest Territories... | reverse complement strand
GGCCGGAAACGGCACAGGCGGGAGGCGTCTCTTAGACACCTGCAATAATGACCAGCACCGATCGCAAGAAAAACGAACTGCGACGCAAATGTCGGCAGACACGGGCCGAGTTGACGACGTCATATCGTGACGATGCATCGTCGCGAATTTGCGATACAATCACACGCGCAGGTTTTTTTCGCCGCAGTAATAACATCGGCTGCTATTTACCGAGCGATGAGGAGGTTGATACCTGGCCAATAATCGCGCGCGCATTTTCGATGGGAAAGCAGATTTCCGTACCAATATTGCGCAAAAACGGCTCGATGCGCTTTCGCGAGCTAAGTCCCGACAGCACGCTTTTACCCAATATATTTGGATTGCTGGAGCCTCAGGAAGGCAAATTCGTCGATCCACATCGCCTCGACATCGTCATTACCCCGTTAGTCGCGTTTGATTCATCAGGTAACCGCATCGGCATGGGCGGCGGCTACTTCGATCGCACGTTTTCGTTCCTCAAAGGACGAAAACTCTGGCGGCACCCAAAACTCATCGGCGCTGCATTCGACTGCCAACGGGTCAGCTCAATTGCGCCAAACCCTTGGGATATAGGGCTTTTTCGCGTAGTTACGGAAGCAAGTTAGACATTTTTCGCAATTGCACCAAGACTGAACGTAACGCCAACAAAGTTCGTACAGGTTTTTGGCGTCGTCGGCTCGACAAGCGGAACCTGTCGTCAATTTCCGACAGAAAATTACCTCAAATTACGCCAACGAATTTGCAAAACAATCCTGCGGGCAGAAATTCTGCAAGGAAGTTTTTTCGTAGCGAAAAAAAACGGTCTTTTTCGCTACAAAAATGACGATTTTGACTTCCTTCAAAAATGTTAACCGGGTCACTTAACTTGCTGGATTTTTTAGTTTTGTTGTATATACTCAACGCCGGGTACCCGACACGGAGAAAATTATGGCTACCAAAAAGAAGTCTCGTAAAAAAGCTTCTAAGCGAAAGACCGCGAAGAAGCGAAAGGTAACGAGAAAGAAGGCTAAGCGTAAGGTCGCTAAGCGTAAGACCAAGCGTAAAGCAGCAAAGAGAAAGACCAAACGTAAGGTAAAGAAAAAGGCCAAGCGTAAGACGAAACGCAAGGCTAAGAAAAAGGCCAAGCGTAAGACGAAACGCAAGGTGAAGAAGAAAGCCAAGCGTAAGACGAAGCGCAAAGCCAAGAAAAAGGCCAAGAGAAAGACAAAGCGTAAGGCGAAGAAGAAAGCCAAGCGCAAGACGAAAAAGAAAGCCAAGCGTAAGGTGAAGAAGAAAGCCAAGCGTAAGGCTAAGAAGAAGGCTAAACGTAAGACCAAGAGGAAGGCTAAGAGAAAGGCCTCCCGACGTCGCAAATAGCCTCGGCTAGCGACTTGGAAGAAAGGTAATTAATTAACGCAGTAAGAGGTCGACCAGCTGCTGAAACGGTTACCAAAAGTCTTCTTCCGAAACAAGGAATATGCCCGCTCACGCGGGCATATTTCGTTTTGACTCGCGAAAACGCTCAGGAAACCATAGCGAATGCCGAGTCGATCAGATAAGCTCACGACCGAATCGGTCATGGCTTCGCCGCAGCCTCTGGAAACATGGACCAATCTGCTAAAAAATTGATCGCCGCCCAGGCGTCTCTCGAATACATTCAGGACGGGATGGTACTCGGCGTCGGTACCGGATCTACCGTCAACCACCTGGTCGATTTGCTGCCTGGCGTCAAGGACAGGCTTGAGGCGGTCGTCTCCAGTTCAGCCGATACGAAAGCCAGGCTCGAGCAAAACGGTTTTGAAGTAGACATGCTCAATAAGGTCGGCGACGTCGATCTGTACATCGACGGAGCGGACGAAGCCACCAAACACATGCACCTGATCAAGGGAGGCGGTGGCGCCCTTACGCGGGAAAAGGTCATCGCAGGCGCCGCGCGAAAATTCGTATGTATTATCGACGACTCGAAGCTGGTCGGGATGCTTGGCACATTTCCGCTACCGATTGAAGTCCTTCCCATGGCGCAGGCCTTCGTCGCCCGGCAGCTGGTCAAGATGCGCGGTCAACCGATCTGGCGAGAGAACTTTGTAACAGAAAACGGCAACCACATTCTGGATGTCCATAACCTGGCAATCACCAACCCCCTCGAAATGGAAACACGATTGAATCAGTTGCCTGGCGTATTGACCGTGGGGATTTTTTCGCACCGACCGGCCGATGTGCTGCTGATTGCGGACGATACTGGTGTGAGGACAATGGGACGGTAGTTTATCCTTGTCCCCCAGCCAAACTAAAAAGGCCCTCTATCGGAGGGCCTTTTTAGTTTGGCTGGGGGACAAGGATTCGAACCTTGGTTGGCGGAGTCAGAGTCCGCAGTCCTACCACTAGACGATCCCCCAATTGATCAATGAATCTGAAGAACCAATCTTAACCAAGACGCGTGGGATTTGGGACAAGGATTGGCTCAGATCGCCTTAGGGCGATCTTCGGGTCTTCGACCCGTCGTCGCTTCGCTCCGACGCCCAAAATGCTGGCGCATTTTGTCGAACCTTGGTTGGCGGAGTCAGGGTCCGCAATCCTACCACTAGACGATCCCCCAAATCTTAAGGGGTCAGAATAGGCCTATCGTTTCGAGTACTGTGTCGCCCGACGTGCTTTTCTCAGGCCCACTTTCTTCCGTTCCACTTCGCGCGCGTCCCGAGTAACAAATCCGGCCTTTCGAAGTGCCGGTCGCATGGCTTCGTCGTATTGCATGAGTGCACGAGTCAGGCCGTGGCGGATTGCGCCCGCCTGCCCGGTCGTTCCACCGCCGCTCACGGTTACGGAAATGTCGAACTTCTCGGTCATATCCATCAATTCCAGAGGCTGGCGAACAATCATGCGCGCAGTCTGACGGCCGAAGAACTTGTCCAGCGGCCGGTTATTGACGGTGATTTCTCCGCCGCCGGTCCTCATGAATACTCGCGCGGTCGAGGACTTACGACGACCCGTTCCGTAAAAGTGTGTTTCACTCATTATCTATGCCTCAGACCTGACAACATGCCGTGTCAGGCGTTTATATCCAGTGGTAGAGGCTGCTGTGCCTCATGGTTATGGTCCGGACCAGCGAACACCTTGAGCTTGGTGAGCATTTTCCTGCCCAAAGGATTGCGCGGCATCATACCTTTGACGGCGTATTGCAGCGCGCGTTCAGGCGCCTGTTCGAGCAGCTTCTCGAGAGGCATCGACTTGAGATTGCCGACGTAGCCCGTGTATCGATGGTACATCTTGTCTTTTAGCTTGTTGCCGGTCACGCGAATCTTTTCAGCGTTGACGACAACGATATAGTCGCCCGTGTCCACGTGCGGCGTATATTCGGGTTTGTGCTTGCCACGTAGTCGACGCGCAATCTCCGTAGACAAGCGCCCTAGGGTCTTGCCGGTGGCATCAACAATGTACCAGTCGCGGCGAACCTCGGCTGGCTTGGCAGAAAACGTCTTCATGGTGTTTGTGTCCAGTTGGGACCTAATCTCGTCCCGGGCGAAAGGCGCGAAATTCTACTTGACGCACCGCCGCAATGCAAACTGCGGGCGGCACTTTCCTTATCAAAACAGCACCGATTTCGGTTTCATTTTTCTCTAAAATATCAATTAGTTAACCTTATCGCGCAGTCGGCTATAATGCCGGCGATGGAAGAACGACAGCTTACACCCGTTGACCGCCTGCTTGCCGGCGTCGACAGCTTTCTCAGGACGGTCACAGCCGCACCCACCCACGGGACCCGGGAAAGCCCTGCCAGAGACGTAGACGACAAGCCACTGTCGGCAAGCGAGAAATCCCATGCTGCCGGATTGATGCGCGTCAATCACGCGGGAGAGATTGCCGCCCAAGGGCTGTATCAGGGCCATGCGGCGGTCGCCCGAGACGCCGATATCGAAGGCCAGATGCAACGCGCTGCCGATGAGGAACTCGATCACCTGGCCTGGTGCGAGGAACGACTCAAAGAGCTCGGCTCGGGCCCTAGTCGTCTGAGCCCTGTCTGGTACGGCGGAGCATTCGTAATCGGCGCAGCAAGCGGCATACTGGGCGATCGCTGGAGCCTGGGATTCATCGAGGAAACGGAGCGCCAGGTTGTGCAACACCTGACGGGGCATCTGGATCGTCTGCCGGCGGATGATGCGAAAAGCCGCGCCATCGTTCATCAAATGCGCGATGAGGAGGCGTTGCACGGTGAAAATGCCAAAGATGCCGGGGCGGCGGAATTGCCGACCCGGGTTCAGCGCATGATGCGCCTTAGCGCGAAGATTATGACGGGGACTGCATACTGGTTATGATGTTGCTGGTTTCGGGGGTAGCGATTAAATATAATCCCGGCAGTTTCATTAGTTCCTGTAAAACACGCACTTAGCTTGGTTGAGGATCATTAAATGCAAACGACAGCGAAGACCTTGAGCGACGTACCTGCCATTAACCGGTTTTTGAGTTATTGCCGGGTGCGAACGGTTCCTTCTAAGACAGTAATGATTCACGCCGGCGATCTACCGGACGTCCTCTACTACATTGTTGACGGTTCCGTCGAAGTCATGATCGAGGACGAAGATGGCAACGAAATGGTCCTCGCCTACCTCAACAAGGGACAGTTTTTCGGCGAGATGGGCCTGTTCTATGAGCAACCCACGCGCAGCGCCTGGGTAAGAACACGCAGCGAATGCGAAATCGCTGAAATGACCTATCCCCGCTTTCGGCAGATTGCGAGCGAAAGCCCCGGGCTTGTCTTCGAGCTGGCAACTCAGCTGGCAACCCGACTCGATCGGACTAACCGCAAGCTGGGTGACCTGGCCTTCGTCGACGTCACCGGCCGTGTCGCGCACGCGATTATGGACCTGTGTAATGAGCCGGACGCGATGACCCATCCGGACGGCATGCAGATCAAGGTCAGTCGTCAGGAACTGAGTCGCCTTGTCGGATGCTCGCGCGAAATGGCCGGTCGGGTGCTGAAAGTGCTCGAGGAACAAGGCCTCGTATCGGCGAGTGGTAAGACGATTGTCGTGTTCGGAGCGCGCCCTAACAGAAAGTTCTGATCCTCAGATCGCTTTTTCAATCTCGGACCGCATGGCGCCGATCGTGGCGGCATAATTATCTGTGCCGAAAATGGCCGAGCCGGCGACGAAGGTATCGGCTCCGGCAGCGGCAATCTCACCAATGTTGTCGACTTTGACGCCGCCGTCTATCTCTAGACGAATATCCCGGCCGCTCTCGTCAATCATTTGTCTCGCCTGGCGCAGCTTGTCGAGCGCCGATACGATGAATTTCTGGCCACCGAAGCCGGGATTGACCGACATGACGAGAACCATATCCAGGTCTTCGATCACGTGTTCCAGCCAGGTCAGGGGCGTTGCGGGGTTGAATACCAAACCGGCCTTGCAGCCCTGATCGCGAATCAGACCAAGTGTTCGGTGCACGTGATGGCTGGCTTCCGGGTGAAACGTGATGTAGGACGCCCCCGCCTTGGCGAAATCCGGTATCAGCCGGTCGACCGGCTCGACCATCAGATGCACGTCGATCGGTGCCGTTACACCGTGATCGCGTAAGGCATCGCAAATTAGCGGGCCAATGGTCAGATTGGGCACGAAATGATTGTCCATGACATCGAAATGCACGATGTCGGCGCCGGCTTCCAGCACGGCATTCACCTCGTCGCCGAGACGAGCAAAATCCGCGGAAAGAATTGAGGGCGCGATTAGATAATCCACAGCGATATCCTTGTTTTTCAAGGGACGCATATTACACGAAGAGGCCGTGATTCCTCAGATCTGACCTTACATACAAAGTCAAGAATGATCGACGTTAATAGACTGCTCACGTCATCGGAATCGGCAATCTGACAGGCGGCATTCGGCCAGATGCGGGCATTCACCTCATGGTAGACTCCGACGCCACCCGGGCTGGAACTCATCCGGGATAGGGAATCTCACCTCGATGGCCAAAGAACTCGACATCAAGCAACTCAGGGTCCTCTCCCCACTGAACGGGCTGAAGCGGGATGCCCTCGACGCGTTGGTCAAGAAGATCGAATTACTGAAAGCGAATCGCGGCCAGACTATATTCAAGAAGGGCGATACCGAAAAGCGCGCGTTCTATGTGCTGTCCGGGACGATAGAACTCAAGGAAGGCGATGTAGTTATTCAGACCATCGTGGGTGGAACGGATGAAGCATGTAACCCGATCGCACCCATATTGCCACGCCGTCAGACTGCCGTCGCGGCGGACCACGTTGAATATATCAGCATAGACAGCGAACTTCTGGATGTGACGTTGACCTTGGATCAGACTGGTATCTATGAAGTCGGTGACTTCAGGACCGAACAGGATGCAGAGACCGGCGACTGGATGACCGCCCTCCTTCAGATCAAAGCCTTCCAAGAGATACCGCCGGCGAATATTCAGACGATCTTCATGCGCTTGCAGCAAGTTAACTATAAAGCGGGAGACCTTGTTATCAAGCAGGGGCAAGAAGGCGATTATTTTTATGTCATCAGTAGTGGCCGCTGCCTGGTCACACGAGAGACTCCTCTGAACAAGAAGGACATCGACCTAGCTGAGTTGGTCGTCGGTGACACATTTGGCGAGGAAGCGCTGCTCTCAGAGGCGAAGCGCAACGCGACAGTAACGATGCAGACGGACGGCATCTTGATGCGTTTAAGCAAATTCGACTTTCAGACTCTTCTGAACGAGCCGATGCTCGAGTGGCTGGATCACGACGAAGCGGACAAAGTCGTCGCCGGCGGCGGTCAATGGCTCGATGTCCGCCTGCCGAGTGAATTTAAGGTCTTCCAGAAAGACGGCGCAATGAACGTACCGCTGTACCTTCTTCGCCATAAGCTCAATGTGCTGGATCGAGGAGCCCGGTACGTGGTCTGTTGTGATACGGGCCGTCGCAGTTCAGCGGCGGCCTTCATACTGAATCAGAAGGAATTTCAGACCGTCGTGTTGAAAGGCGGACTAAACCAGGGCGAACTCTAAGCGCAATGCATAGTTTATCGTCGCGGTAATTTCCGTAGAAATCATTGCCCAACGTGTCGGCCCGTTTACGCACTATGCACCTGCAGATCATTTTCCAGAGACGCCGCGTCGGTTACCGATATGCCAAGCGTGTCGCGCAGGATGTTCAGCAAGGAACGTTCCCTGTCGGAGATGCCACCCTCCAGGAGGGCATCGGCGAGCGCCGACTCATAGACCTGCATCTTGCGGTAGGCAGCGTACTCCGGCGTGTTTTCGGTGTTTGGCATCGCCACACTGGCGACGCGCTCCGCAAATCGCTGCAGGGGAGCCAGGAAGAACACTACGAGCGCGGCTGCCAGCAGGCCGGCAAAGTTACCGAGTTCGGCCGACAGGAGCCGGTCCGCCCCTTCGGAAAGCAAGAACATGATCGCCACGAAGGCTGCTGCGAGCGTCGATTGTTTAATCGTCCAGCGTACGCGCAGATCGATGTCGAATAGATGCGTCCGCAGGATACCGTATGCGACGAGCGGCACAGCAAAGAGTGTGCCGAACGCATAGATAGCGTAGATCAGGCCCGTTGCGTCCTCGTCGACAACCGCATATTCGCCCATCCGTATCATCCAGATAGCGCCCCCGTAGACAAAGCCCCAGCAAATATCCCGGAAACCAAAGGCGAGCGTAAAAGCACGGGCACGGTCGCGAGTTATGCCGGTTGCCGTGTGCCAGGCATGAATCGAGGCCACGAGCGCGTATCCGAATAGCAATGAGAGCATCAGGTAGAGCAGCATCGCGCCAATCTGCAGGGGAGTCAGGAAAACCATAAAGAACAGCACGCCGGAGGCGCCCACGATCGCAAGCTGAATTCGTTTATTCGCGAAAGGGCGGGTCAGTTTGGTTTGCAGAGCCGCGGCGAGAAAAGGTGGATAAAGCGCGAGCATCGCGCAGTCGCCGAACGTGTGGACGAATTCCTCTGCCTTTAACCAGCCCGGATACCAGCTAGCCTCTTGAGTTGCAGGCGTCAAAAACAGGTCGATGAAACCGGTCGATATGAGGGTCACGCCCTCGACGACCAGCAGCAGCCCTAGCATACGCGCGACGCTGCCGGTCATGCCGACGCGGTAGAGCAAGACCGCAAGGGCCAGGCACATCGCAAGAGCTATGAGAGCGAGGATTCCCTATGGGTCGGATTGGAACATTGCCGGTTCTTATCTCTTATTGTTCGGCCCTGATGGCTTTATATGCCTAGAGAGAGCCGAATACCAGAAGTAGAGTCAGCGAATGCTCCTCCGAGCTTTTAGCATTTCATAAGCGCTGCGGACCTCTCTTGTTTTTCGCTCGGCTTCCGCGATGGCTGCCGCATCAGGGTTTTTGGAAGCCAGCTTGTCCGGGTGGTTCTTGTTCATGAGGCGCCGGTACGCCTGCTTGATCTCGGCGTTACTGGATGAGGAGTTGATGCCGAGGGTCCTGTAAGCGCCGTTGACGCGCTCGGCGTCCACACCCCCTTGCGGTGAGCGGCGAAATCCACGCTGAGCACGAATCATGGCTTCGAGTTGGGCGAGTTCGACGCGGCCGATGTCGAGTTCGGTGCAAACCGTCCAGTAAAGCGCTCGCTCGCCCTGATGCAAGCGGTCTTTGGAAAGCGATACCTCCATGAGCAAGCGCACGAACAGGCCGCGGGTCTCGATATGTCGGGCGCTTTCCTGCCTGAGTTGGCGGAGCGTCGAGATCAGGGAAAAGTTGTGCTGCTTGCCGCCTTCGAACCATTCGATAGCCTGTCTGATCTCGGAGGGGCCGAGCCCAAGGCGATGCATCAGGGCGCGGGCTGCCCGTATCTCGTCTTCCGTGACGCGGCCATCGGCTTTGCCGAGAAGCCCCATTGTCTGGAACAAGGCCTTGACGAAGCTCGGTGTCAAGCGGTCGAGTCGGGCGTCGAAATCGGCATGGCCGAAGAAGGTAAATTTCTCGGCAAATCCCTTGTCGAACTGATGCCCGAGAATAAAGCCAAGAAGGACCAGCCAGTAATTACGGGTCGCCAGACCTGCCAATGTTCCGATAATTTTTCCGAGGTAGGGCATTTGCCAATGCTAACTGCAACAGCCATTATCCGCAGCAATAAAACCTATGGCGGCTTCCTCCACATTGTTCGAATCAACTATCCCCAACCTTGCTCTTATCGGCCGCGGCAAGGTTCGCGACATCTACGGCGTTGACGATGCACACTTGTTAATCGTCACGACGGACCGCCTGTCTGCCTACGATGTGATCCTGCCTGATCCCGTGCCCTTCAAGGGCGAAGTGCTCACGCAAATCTCCAACTTCTGGTTCGACATGATGTCGGACCTGATTCCGAATCATCTGACTGCTCTCTCGCTCGATTCGCTTATCGATGACGCCGAACTGTGCGCCATTCTGCAGAAACGCGCGGTCATCGTCCGGCGGCTCGAGCCGTTGCCGATCGAAGCAGTGGTTCGTGGATATCTGATTGGCTCGGGCTGGCGTGACTACGAACGCAGCGGCCGGATCTGCGACATAGAAATACCGCCAGGCCTCGAGCAGGCCGCGCAATTGCCCGAGGTGATATTCACGCCGGCAACAAAAGCGGCGGCGGGCGATCACGATGAGAACATTAGTTTTGCCGGCGTGGAGGATTTGATAGGCAGTGATCTTGCCGAACGCGTGCGTGATGTGTCGATCGCAATATATGAGCGTGCAGCAAAGTATGCACTCGAGCACGGAATAATCATTGCGGACACAAAATTCGAATTTGGCCTCGACGAGAACGGCCTGCTGCATATTATCGACGAGGCGCTGACGCCGGACTCATCCCGGTTTTGGCCACAGAGTGAATATCGTACCGGCATCAGCCCACCGAGCTTCGACAAACAGTTTGTTCGTGACTATCTCGATACGCTTGACTGGGACAGGACATCGCCCGGACCGTCGTTGCCAACGGAAATTGTGCAACGGACCAGCGAAAAGTATCGGGAAGCCTATACCCTGCTGACCGGCACACGGATGTACAATTGATGACTGTTTGCGTAAAGAGGCGCGGCCCGGCTTGAAATGATCGCCAAACTGAAAGATTTTCTGGAAGACCTCGTTTGGGGAGACCACCTGGAGAAGGCTGGTCCGTTCGGCCGCTTTGCCGCAGTTGTGCTTCGTTACGTCTACGGCCTCGGTCGCGACATCGTGTTCGGCCAACTAACCCTGCGCTCGATGAGTCTCGTCTACACGACTTTGCTCTCGGTCGTGCCGCTTATCGCATTCAGCTTTTCAATTCTTAAAGGGCTGGGCAAGCACAAGGAACTCGAGCCACTGCTGTACGATCTTCTCGCACCGCTCGGTGAACAAGGCATGGAGATTACCGATCAGGTTATTGCGCTCGTCGACAACGTCAAGGGCGGCGTACTCGGCGGCATTAGTCTCGCTTTTTTTATCTACACCGCGATATCGATGGTGCAGAAAGTCGAGGAGAGCTTCAACTACGTTTGGTATGTATCCAAACCGCGAAGCTTCGCTCGCCGGTTTTCAGAGTACTTTTTTGTACTGCTGATTGGGCCAATCATTATGGTCACGGCCTTGGGAGTTCTTGCATCGATTCAGAGCAATGCTGTCGTTCAGATAATACTCACCAATGAATCGCTGGGCCCGTTGTTCGTATTGATCAGCAAATTTACGCCCTACTTCCTCATAACCGGCGTGTTCACATTCCTGTATATGTATATGCCGAACACCAAAGTAAAATTCAAAGCCGCCCTGGTGGGTGGGCTTTTTGGAGGATTTCTCTGGGCGAGCGCTGGCGTATTTTTCGCGACATTCATCCTCTATGCAAGCCGGACGCAACTCATCTATTCCGGATTCGCGGTTGCGATAACCACGCTGATCTGGTTGTACCTGAGCTGGCTGATTCTGCTAATCGGCTCACAACTGGCATTTTATTATCAGCAACCGGCGTTCCTGCGCATCGGACGTCGTGAGCCCCGACTGTCCAATGCGATGCGCGAGCGCCTTGCCTTGAATGTGATGTATCTGGTCGGCAAAGCGTTTCGTGACCCGGCCGCGAGTACAAATCTCCACGAGATATGCCGACAACTCAAGATGCCGTCGATTTCGCTGGCGCCGGTTGTCATTGAGCTGGAAAGCGCCGGCTTGTTGACGACCACAGAAACAGAAGAATTCTTGCCGGGTCAGGAGATGTCGCGTATCGGCTTGAACGACATTCTTGCGGTGGTTCGCCTACACGGGGAAACCGGCTCCTACAGAGATCCGGCCTGGACACCAGCGGTGGACGCGCTCGGGACTGAAATGGATGGTGCACTAGCGGGAGTAGCGGCGGACCTGACTCTGTCTGATTTACTGGACGGAACCACGAAATTAGGCGCCGGCGATAGTCATCTCATCGACGAGGAGTGAGCCGCAGCGTATGCCGCCGCGGATGTCCTGATCGTTGCCGATCGCTATAATTCTTGGATATAGCTCGCGCAGGTTGCCGGCGATGGTTACCTCGTGCACCGGGTAGGCAATTTCACCGTTCTCGATCCAGTAGCCGACCGCCCCCCTCGAATAATCTCCGGTAACGGGATTGACGCCCTGGCCGATCAATTCCTGCACTAGTAGCCCGGATTGCATCGACTTGATGATTGACTCCATGTCACCCGCGTTGCCGGGCACGATGAGATTGTGCGCGCCGCCAGCATTGGCTGTCGTCTTGAGCCCCAAACGACGCGCCGAGTAGGAACTGAGTACATATCCCTGCAGCACGCCATCGACCACCAATTCCCGATCGGAAGTCGCTACGCCATCCGCATCATAGGACCGGCTGGCCATGGCCCCGGGGATATGAGGTCGTTCCTGAATCTGAAAAAAGTCCGGGAATAGTTTTTCCCCCACTGCGCCGAGCAGGAAGGATGAACGTCGATACTGAGCTACTCCTGCTATAGCCCCGATCAGATGACCGACGAAACCACGTGCGATTTCGGGCGCATAGAGCACGGGTGCTTTCGTCGTCTTGATTTTGCGCGATCCCAGTCTTCCAACAGTTCGCCGGGCAGCTGTCTCGCCAATATGTTCGGGTGTCTCGAGTTTGCTCGGTTGGCGCGCGGCGCTGTAATGATAGTCACGCTCCATCTCGCCGTCGGATTCGCCGACTACGCTACAACTAATGCTATGGCTGGTCCGCGGAAAGCTGCCGATGAATCCATGACTGTTGCCATAGGCTCGCACGCCGCTACTGGTCGAAACTGTCGCGCCCTCGGAATTGGATATGCGTTTGTCGTAATTGCGGGCTGAGTCTTCGCACTCAAGGGCAATCTTTATGGCGGCGTCTGCGTCGATCTGCCAGGCGTGGGACAGCTCAAGATTCGGAATGTCACTTGCCATGAGCTCCGCATCTGCAAGTCCGGCGAATTTATCTACTGCCGTGTATTTTGCAAAAGCGCTGGCCTTGGCGACGGTCTCGCGCAACGCGTCAACGCTGAAATCGGAGCTGCTCGCACTGCCCTTTCTGGAATCGTGATAGACGGTCACGCCGATGCCGCGATCATTGGTGTACTCGAGGTTTTCGACGTCGCCGAGCCTTGCTGTGGCACTCAATCCGAAGTCGTGGCTCGCGCCAACTTCTGCCTGGTCGGCACCCTGCTTTGCGGCCTCGTCCAATACCAACTGAATGAGATCTTCGATGTCTGATTGATCCAGTGATGCTCGGCTGGCAGGCACGCTCATGGTGTGCTTTTTCCCCTTGTTTTTATTAGGCTGGCTCGATGTGCGAAAGAGCGAACGTAGCTTAGCCGGTGCCGCAGCATAAGCATAGCCCCCATCTCGTTGATCCTTATGGCCGCGAAGCGGACTCTGCGAATGGGCTGCAAGGCAAGAGGAGCGAGGAGTGGTCATTCCACGCGAGCGACGAATAACGCGGCAGCCCATTCGCAGAGTCGCTTCCCGTTTGGGTTTCGACGCACAGGCCCGGAGACGAGGCGCGAGCCGCGTCGAATGCCGGGGTCATTTGCAAGGCTCGCAACGATGTAATCCGGGCCTGTGCGTCAGAAACGCGGCTCATGAGGATTAACGAGATGGGGGCCAGCAAAAGCGCGAAAAAACGCGAAGTGCTTGCGCTGCAGGCACTTGGCGAACAATTGATCGAACTAACGGAGGATCAGCTTCGCGATATGGAGCTTCCCGAGGACCTGTTCGATGCCGTCACGGCTGCCTCAAGAATAAAATCGCGCGGAGCGTTGCGTCGGCAGTGTCAGCTGATCGGCAAACTGATGCGCAGCGTCGATCCGCAACCGATACGTCTTGCGATTGAGGATATTCAGCGTCAGGAGAAGGCGGACAAACAGGTTTTCAAGCGCGCTGAGCACTGGCGCGACCGTATCGTGCAAGGCCAACACGATGGCCTGAACGAGTTTTTTGCAACAACGGGCAATACGAACGGGGAGCTATCATCGATGCTCGATGAATACCTCGCGATCCCGCAAGAAACTGCCAGGCGGGCACTACGGAGAAAAATATTCCGACAGGTGCATGAGGAATTGACGAAGGCTACAATCGGTCGATGAGCGCAAAGGTCGGAATAATCATGGGCTCCCACTCTGACTGGGACACCATGCAATACAGCAGTGAAACGCTTGACGCGCTCGGCATATCGTATGAGACGCAGATCGTCTCGGCACACCGTACGCCGGATTGGCTGTTCGAATATGCGGCATCGGCCGCCGAACGGGGCCTTCAGGTAATAATTGCGGGCGCCGGCGGCGCTGCGCATCTTCCCGGAATGGCAGCGTCAAAAACGCTACTCCCCGTACTTGGCGTACCGATTCAGTCCAAGGCCCTGCAGGGCATGGACTCCTTATTGTCCATCGCCCAGATGCCGGCTGGCGTACCGGTCGGCAGTATGGCAATCGGTAAGCCTGGCGCAATCAATGCGGCATTGCTCGCCGCCGCCATTCTCGGCACCACAGACGGGACTGTCGCGACGGCACTGGATAGGTACCGACAGTCGCAGACCGACGCGGTCCTGGCACAAAGCGACCCGCGATCCAAGAGCTGACCCCCAAGAATGAGAGTTGGAATAATCGGCGCCGGACAGCTCGGCCAGATGCTCGGCCTCGCTGGAAAGCCTCTCGGGCTGGAATTTACTTTTCTCGATCCCGCGCCCGATCCCCCGGCGAAGATCGCAGGCCCTGTTCTGTGTTTGCCGTTCGACAGCGAAGAAGGCCTTAAGCAACTCGCCGCCAGTGTCGACGTTCTAACCTACGAGTTCGAAAACGTTCCGGTCGAAGCAATCGAAAGAGTTGCAGGCAGCGTAAAAATATTTCCGCCACCAGCGGCCCTGCATCATGCTCAGGACCGGTTGCGTGAAAAACAATTGTTCGAAAGTCTGGCTATCCCCATACCCGCTTATGCTGCAGTCGACACTGAAGATGATCTTCGCAGAGCAGCGAGCTCGATCGGCTTGCCGTTGGTACTCAAAACTCGCCGACTCGGCTACGACGGAAAAGGCCAGGTGATTGTTCGCGACGAGTCCGATATTTCTACTGCGTGCGAAACTCTGCAGGGCCAGTCGCTCATTGCGGACCAGTGGTTCGATTTCGATCGCGAAGTTTCTGCGATTGGCGCGCGCAATGTTGACGGCGACATTGTGGTCTATCCGATTACGGAAAATCGACATGGCGACGGCATCTTGAGAATTTCGCGCGCACCGGATGCGGATGACGACATCGCCAGGCTCGCAGGACAATACCTGACCAGAATGTTAAGTCGACTGGACTATGTCGGCGTGCTCGCGCTGGAGCTGTTTGTCCGGGGCGATGAACTGCTGGCGAATGAGTTTGCGCCAAGAGTTCACAACTCGGGTCACTGGACGATCGAGGGAGCAGAAACGAGCCAGTTCGAAAACCACCTGAGAGCCATCCTCAATATGCCCCTTGGCGACACCACGGCCGTCGCGCATGCAGGCATGATCAACCTGATCGGCACCATGCCGGCATCATCTTTCGCCTCCGACGGCTGTTATCTACACGATTATGGCAAGGAGCCGAGGACCGGTCGGAAGCTGGGCCATGTCACCGTGTTGGCCGATACTGCCGAAAAGCGGGACGCCAAACTGGAAAAAATCCGTGAAAAATTGACGGCCTAGCGTATATTCTTAATAATCTCGTACTAGGCGTGATAAAAATAACAATAAATGTCCTACGTAGAACACTTCGAACTTACAGAACAACCCTTCCGGCTCACACCCGATCCGGAATTCGTCTACTGGAGTAAACAACACGCTCGCGCCAAGGCGTACATGGAATCGACGATCTGGCTGGCCGACGGCTTCGTCGTCGTAACCGGCGAGATCGGCTCGGGCAAGACGACTCTGCTGCAATCCTTTCTCGGCGAAATCGAGGACGATATCGTCTACGCGGTCATTTCGCAGACACAACTGACACCCACCCAGTTCCTGCAGGCGGTACTCGCGGAATTCGGTTTCAAGCCATTCAATAAACTCAAAGTCGAATTGCTCGACATGCTCAACATGTTTCTGATCGAGCAGTATTCGAACGGCAAGAAAGTGATATTGATTGTCGATGAGGCACAGAATCTGAGCAAGAAGGTACTTGAAGAAATACGCCTGTTATCCGGCATCGAGACGCATAAGGAAAAAGTGCTTCGAATCATCATGGCCGGGCAGCCGGAACTCAAGGAAACCCTGGACTCGCCGAATCTCAAACAACTCGTTCAACGCGTCAGACTGCGATTTCACCTCGGACCGTTAGACCGCCGTGAGACGCGCGAGTATATCGAACACCGACTGAGAGTCGGTGGGAGAGAAAATAATGACCTCATCGCCGACGACGCCTTTGCAACCATTCACCGATACACAGGTGGCGTACCGCGTCTCATAAATACGCTGTGTGACACCGCACTCCTATGTGCGTTCTCCGAGGACAAGAAATCCGTCGAACTCGACGATGTCAAGTCGGCAATCGAGGAACTCAATTGGAAAGAAGTCGAGTACTCAACCGACACTTATCAGCAGCTATCGCCGGTCGTTTCGGCCGGGCAGCCTACCTACCTCGCCCGCATTGAGGTTCGTCACGATGGAGAAATGGTATCCGAGCATTTCTTCGAGGCCGGACGGATCATCGCCGGCCGATCTCCGGACAATGAAATTTACATCAAGAGCAAGTTCGTCAGCAGGCATCATGTACAACTAACGATCGATGACTTCGGTTGCACGGTCGAAGATTTGAATAGTACCAACGGCGTATTTATTGGCGAAACGCGAATCAAGAAACACTTGATCAAGAACGGCGATAAAGTCACGCTGGGATTATACGAACTCGCCTATGCGGACCTTAGAAAAAAGAACCGCGAAGAGGATTCGCAGTCGAAGAAACAGAATGGATAAGGTGATAATCAGACGTCGTGACTGTGGCCCGCTCGCCGGTCATGATCACGGTGATCACGACGCTTCAGCCAGATAACCAGCCCGGCAACCAGACATGCCAAACCAACGACAAAACAAATCGTCGGCCAGTGCCAATGGTTGAGGTACATAGATGCAGCCAGGGAGATTCCGCCTACCGCAAGATAAAAGTACGGCAGACTCTCGTAGATAGGTTTGGACACCCACATATCGTGTCCCTTCTTATTCTTTAGGTCCGGCAATTCTGCGTTGCCGACGGCATTTAGTCCAGCAATTCGCCATGCCGGACAGAATAAATTTAAGTTATTGATTTTAAGCTTGTTTTCCTAGGAACGACGGAAGGTAATCAGCCGTATCAATTTGGCGATTATGGACTCCGAAAGTCCATCTACAGCCAGATCCGGTTCCATTTCCCTACCGCCGTTGCGAAAACTCTGCACGAATTGCGGGGACGGCGCGTCCAGATCCTTCTCCGTGATTGTATTATCCAGACCCATGCCTTCACCTCCTTGTGGGCTGCATACATTACTAAGGACATAATCCGCATACAGTGAAGCGAATCACGGATTCTGTAATATTACATAAGCTATACGGCTCCGCCGAAGCTATGCAGTTCCGCCGACGGTGAGTTGATCGATCTTCAATGTCGGTTGGCCAACACCAACCGGTACCGACTGGCCTTCCTTGCCACAGGTACCAACGCCGCTGTCGAATTTGAGGTCCGAACCCACCATCGAAATCTGGCCGAGCACATCGGGACCATCGCCGATCAGCATTGCACCCTTAACCGGGGCACCCAATTTTCCATTCTCGATGAGATATGCCTCATTCGCAGAAAAAACGAATTTGCCTGACGTGATGTCGACCTGGCCGCCACCGAAGTTCGGCGCGTACAAACCTTTGTCGACCGACGCAATAATTTCATCCGGATCGTGTTCGCCCGCAAGCATGTAGGTATTCGTCATGCGCGGCATCGGGATATGCGCGAAAGACTCCCTGCGCCCGTTGCCGGTCGGTTCGACACCCATCAAGCGCGCATTCAGTTTGTCCTGCATGTAGCCGCGAAGAATGCCGTCTTCGACCAATACGTTGTACTGCCCCGGCGTGCCTTCGTCATCGATGGCCAGGGATCCGCGGCGATTGACGATCGTGCCGTCATCCACAATGGTGCAGAGCTCTGATGCGACCCGTTCGCCTACCCGTCCGCTGAACGCGGAAGTGCCTTTGCGATTGAAGTCACCCTCCAGACCGTGTCCCACGGCCTCGTGAAGAAGGATGCCCGGCCAGCCGGCGCCAAGTACAACCGGCATCATGCCGGCCGGCGCAGGAACTGCCTCCAGTTGCACGATCGCCTGGCGTACAGCCTCCCTGGCATACTCCATTGGCAAATCACCCTCAAGAAAATAGTTAAGATCGGCTCTTGCGCCGCCGCCTGAATAGCCTTGTTCGCGACGCCCGTTGTCCTCGATGATGACGCTCACGTTCAAGCGAACCAGCGGCCGAACGTCGGCTGCCAAATTACCGTCTGATGCCGCAATCAATATAAAGTCCTGGCTGCTGCTCAGACTGATGATGACTTGCTCGATGCGCTTGTCGAGGTCCCGGGTTTTCTTTTCGATGTCACTGATCAGTGCGGTCTTTTGCTCATCCTTGATACTCGCGATCGGATCCTGCGAGGAATACAGGTCCTGTCGATCACTGCGCGACCATGCCTGCACGGCGTTGGATTGCCCTTGACGCGAAATCGCACGCGCCGCATTGGCAGCCTGCTCCAGTGCCGGCAGCATTAACTCATCGGAATAGGCGAAGCCGGTCTTTTCGCCGCTGACTGCGCGAACGCCGACGCCCTGATCCAGATTGAAGCTGCCCGTCTTGATGATGCCATCCTCGACCGTCCAGCCTTCCTGTCGGCTGATCTGGAAGTACAGATCGGCCGTATCGATGTCTCGCGTCATAATCGAGCCGAGCGCACCGCTCAGGTGACGCTCTTCGAGTCCTGCGGGCTCGAGTACGCGGCCCATCACTTCATCAATTGCGTTACTGTCTGACACTCGTTGCTAGTCCTTTATTTGAAGACACGGTGCTTGAGGGTCGGAAATTCTCGCCTCAGTTTGTGCGGCAACTCCAACTCCAGGTCGGCTGTAACGACACAATCGCCCTCTGCCGACTCCGCAAGAATCCGGCCCCAGGGGTCGATAATCATCGAGTGGCCAAAAGTTTTCCTGCCGTCACTGTGCTGGCCGTATTGGCCAGGCGCAATAACATAGGCGAGGTTTTCTATGGCACGTGCCCTGAGCAATGTGTGCCAGTGTGCCTGACCTGTCACCAACGTAAACGCCGCCGGTACCGACAGTACAACGGCCCCCATCTCTGTAAGCTTTCGATACAGTTCCGGAAAGCGCAGATCGTAACAGATCGACAGGCCCAGGCACCCGGCGGGCGAGTCCTGAACGACGAGCTCGTCCCCGGGGCTCATACTTGCCGACTCCCTGTACGACTCGTCGCGATCAGGCAGATCCACGTCAAACAGGTGAATCTTGCGGTAGCAGCTCTTGGTGTTGCCATCGGCGTCTACGACCAGGGTCGCGCCATAACAACGATCGGCCTGCGATGACTTGAGGGGAATGCTCCCGGAAACAATCCACAATTGCTGCTCACTCGCCGTCGCTTTGAGGAATTCCTGAATCGGCCCGGTTCCAAGCTCTTCGGCGTGTTTGAGCTTATCTCTACCACGAGTCCCCATGAATGCGAAATTCTCCGGCAGTACGGCCAGCACGCAGCCGTCTGCCGCTGCCTCCGCCAGCAAGCGGCCGGCAAGCTCCAGGTTTTGGTCGACGTCGGCACTGCTATTCATCTGCACAGCCGCAACTCTTGCCGTATCAGACATCGATCTGTTAATCGGCTATGGGCGGGCAACCCGCGGCTGCATACGTCGCTGCGAAACCTTCGGCGTCCGTGGTTTCGATTGTGGGCTCATCCCAGGAACCCTCAATGTTGTAATAAATCTGTCCGACTCCCTGCAGGGGCTTTTTGAAAATTTGAGTAAAAATCAGTAATGCCGCCGCAACCTGTGGGCCGGCGGCGAGTGCGCCGACGATCGGCAGCGTATCACCGACACTGGCGTTGACGATCGCAGACTGATGGTAGTCGCGCGTTGCCAATCCTGCCTGGCCGACAATGCCAATGTCAGCCGCGGGGCCCTTGAGCCTGAGGTCGCACGTAGAGGTTTGCCCACTTGCGATACGAAAGGTCCCGGTTATTTCGTCGAAGCTGAAACCCTTGGCAAAAACGTCGCGGAAATCCAGCGACAGCCGTCTTGGCAGGGCGACTACACTCATGAGACCGAAAACGCGCCCGGCACCCGGTTCCACATCGTCCAGTTGACCGGATCCGAAGCGCACGGCGATTTCGCCATCCAGAAGCGCAAGCACGTCCTCGCGTGGACCACCCGGCCAGCTGATATCGAACTCGACGTCCATGTCCTTGCCAACCAGCCCCGGCTGGTAATTCAGGCGCTGCGTCGTTTTCTCGACGTCCGTGCTGACGAGTCTCGCCGTCAAATAACTGCGTTGACCGTCATCGTCGGCGGGCCCGACAACCCATCGCCCACCACCATCTATTTCGAAGCTTTCGTCACGTGCCGTAATACTCGTGGCTTCAAGTCCGCGCACCGTACGGGCGAACTCCGCTTCGAGGCTGCCGAGGTAACGTTGTCCCAAGGCAAACTCTTCCACTTTTATGGAGATCGGCGGGAGACCGCGTGGATCGGTATCGTCACGCTCGCCGGA
>Ga0255058_10000640_pt1 | contig 20213 bp, 16 predicted proteins | sample Cases_109_9_MG_FD_188637 | JGI IMG/M metagenome (GOLD analysis project Ga0255058, IMG submission 188637) | Seawater microbial communities from Amundsen Gulf, Northwest Territories, Canada - Cases_109_9 | ecosystem: Environmental > Aquatic > Marine > Gulf | place: Canada: Northwest Territories... | reverse complement strand
AACAATTGTCCATTTGAGGTACAGGCTCAAGCAGCAAATCAAACCGCAGCGATAGCTACGCTTCACCCAGGCGACTCCCGTGTGCCGGCTATTTCGCTAGAGAGCGAATATAGGCTACGAGGTCAGCGATCTCGGCATCCGACAGCCGATGACGCCCGCGTCCGAAACGTGGCATCAACTCGTCCTTGCCTACCTTTTTTCCGCCTTTTTTGATGATCGCGAAAAGCTGGTCGTCCGTCCATTTTGACATTGCCGCGGCGTCGTTCCAGGGCACGGGGTCCGGGATGACTACGCCCCTAATCTTGCCCTTCTCCTTGAACTGCAGGAACTTCTTGCCATCCCCCTTTCCCTCCTTCCCGTGACATTTTGCGCAGCGCTTTGCGTGGATCTTTTCGCCTGCTGCGGGATCAGCGGCATCGGCTGGCACAGCAAGAATCAGGACGGCTAAAAGTAGTATGATGTTCGGTATTATTGCTATGATGATCTTTCGTGTCGTCATCGTTCCTCCTTTTTGTAGATTTTGCCGCTCACTACGCCCCCGAAGAGGATGAGCGAAATACGGTAAGAGGCTAGGGAGATTCGCCTTGTTGTTGGCTGCGGTGGACGTCCTGCTTCGTGGTTTCCAGGCGCCGCTCCACCACCTGCAGAAAGGTGTCCCTCAGCACCGGCAAGTGGGCGAAGAGCGAGGCGAACGCTCCGGCTTTGATGGCGAGAACGTCGACGTCAGTCACCGCCCGGACCGTCAGCGTTCGTGGAATCCGTCGGATGAGGGCAATCTCGCCAAAGTGGTCTCCTGGCCCCATGGTACGAATGACCTTTTCCTCCTTTCCGGGTTCCTCCTCGACCGCTTCCACTTGCCCGTTCTCGATGACATAAACCTTGTCCCCCATCTCCCCTTTTCGGAAGATAATTGCTCCTCGTGCAAAGTGCTCTTTGATCAGCTCCCTCTCTGGTGTCGTGACCACGATTACGAGGCATATGAGAATCGAGAGGAAGATAAAAGGTTGCGCTGCCAACATAAACACAGTCACTGTCGCCGGACCGACATTGACGAAGAGGACGATTGCCATGATGGTGGCCGAGACGGTCAGGACTTGGGCAAGGATGAGGGCAGTCCGTTTGTACCAATCGGCCAAAATTCTTGAAAGGACCGTATTCACGCGCCTTCCTTCTTATGCCGTGGGGTTGATTGTGGGGGATGCGCGAGGGAGTGACATTTGATACAGGAAACGTCGTCAGACCTCATGTCATCTTCGAAGTCGACGTGTAGGTCCAACTCCTCAAACTTCGGCGCACCCGCGTGGCAGTATAGACAGTTCCAGTTGGAATATGGGAGAGAAAGTGTAATAGGGAGTTCCCAGGTCCCGGTATAGAATCGATACACGTCTTTCAATCCCGCCATTTTTGCATCAAAGGTGCCAAAGAGCCCGTAACTGACATGACAGGCGTAACAGTGCTCGGCGACGATGTACCGATGCTTGTAATGGACGGCTGCGAGCGTTTTGCTAGAGGGGTCTATCATGTCGTTTACGTAAGGATCCATCACGGGATGGCAGGAACCGCAGAACGCGACCTTCTTCGCCCCTTCAATCGCCACAAAGTTGCCCAGGAACCAGATGAACAATGGCAGGATAGCAAGACCGATCAGATGTAACCACATTAGCTTCGGCTCCAAGAGGCGGTCCCGGTGAAAGACCGCCGTATAGAGGATGACCAAGAGGGCGATGATGCTTAAAGCAATTCCGATGTGATTGACAAATGTGACGGCGGTCAGCGGCTGGTGAGGGGGGACACCGTGTGGAAACTGTGCTTGGGGCACGATCGCCTCCCGATGGTGCTCTACGTTAGTGAGACTCCCGCTCCGGAATGCCCAAACGCTCCTTGTCCCTCTCGAGGCGTTCCTGGCTCATCTGCTCAAAGATCTTCCGAAGCGGGGGGAAGCCAGCCATCAAGGTGTTGAAGGCCCCTCGCTCGATCGTGAGGGCATCTACCGCTGTGACGGTGCGCACCGTGGCCGACCTGGGCGCGTTACTGATCAGGGCTAACTCGCCAAAGCACTCCCCTGACCCCTGCTTTCTGAATACGATCTCTCCCTTTCCCGGTTCGTCCCGCACGACCTCCACTTCCCCTTTCATGGTGATGTAGACCTTGTCTCCCCAATCACCTTGCCTGAAAATTGCTTCTCCCGGTTCGAAGTGTTCGTGGGAGATACTGGCGGAACGTGCGATCTTGAGCTGGACGATATCCATCGGGAGGATCACGTCCAGCAACCAATCTGTCGCCACCCTCAGCTTTCGATCCAGCCCAGGCAGTTTCATAAAGTAGACGAACCGCCACAGGTGCCAGGCAAGGTAGCCGGAGATCTTCACCCCTAGGATGTCAGCAACGGCCGAATGGTGACCGAGGGCTGCCACTGTGCCAAGGCTAGAGTAGGTGAAGGGGCGCCTTGCGGTCTTCCGGATTGCAGCGGCGATGTTCGCTGCGATGCACTTCCCCTGGCGGATGGCATGCTGGGCCGTTGGGGGGCAGGGCTGGCCACTCTTTTGGTCTATGATCCACGCACAATCACCCACCGCCAACACCCCAGGGAATTCGGGCAGCTCCAGGAATTCGTTCGTGACGATCCGACCCCTTTCCGTACGGCAGGGCAGGGCCGCCAACAGGGGATGGGGGGCCACCGGCACGGTGCTGACCAGGGTTTTCGTTGGGATCCGTTCTCCACCTTCGACGAGAACATAATCACCCGTCGCGCCGGCGAGGCGGGTGTTCAAGCGGATTTCCACCTTCCGGCGCTCGAGGATCCTTTGGGCAAAATTGCCGAGGTCCTCGCTTAACTCCGGTAGAATACGGGAACCAGAGTGGAGGAGCACCACCCGTATTTCTTTGAGATCTATGCGACGGTAGGCCTTGGCAGCCTCGCGCACAAAATCGTTCATTTCCGCGATCGCTTCCACACCAGAGAAACCGCCACCGGCCACGACGAACGTGAGCAGCGTCCGCCGGCGCTCCTGCTCCTCTTCGATATCGGCTTCCTCCAAAATATGGAGAAGGCGGTTTCGAAGGAACAAGGCATCGCCAAGGGTCTTAAAAGGCTGCCCGTGCTCCTGCAGACCGGGCATTCCTGCGAAGTTCATGGCCGTCCCGAGGGCCAGGACCAGGTAATCGTACTCGAGCTTTCGAGGCTGAGGCCAGAAGCCAGGGGAAGTGGTGATCACCTTAGCGTCGAGATCAATGATCTCCACCTCTCGCGTGAGCAAGTTTACCCCAGGGCAAAGCCGTCGGATGGGTACGATGGTATCCACAATTCCCACGCTCCCCGAGATCACCTCCGGCAGCATCGGCTGAAAGACGAAATAGTTTTCCCGGTTGATCAACGTGATGTCGACATCCGGCTCCCGCTTCAATAGCCTCCCAAGCTGCATGGCGGTGTAGACGCCGCCGAAGCCGCCGCCTAAGATCACAATGGAGGTCCGCCGGTTCGCATTCATGGCCGTACCCCTCTCGACCCTGACCTCACGGCAGCCGAATCATGGGGTATGATTGAAACTCAAAATAGGACAAAAGTCTAGAGGGTTTTTTTCACCAAAAATGGCCCATGGGTACCCCCTAGGTCCTTGGGTGCTTGACATCCCTGGCGCCAGTTGGGATACTTAGGCCCCCTCAGGGGGTCCATGAATGGAACCGGGGTAGGCATAGCTGCTGGCCCATCACAGCCACAATCGAAGGCGCAACACAAATTCAGACACCCTCAAGGGCCTCGTACGGCGTGAAGGGCGTTTTTATTTTAGGAGAGGAGGATGCGATTATGAATACGATGATACAACCTCGGTTACGGCGCTCACGCGACATTAAAAAGAAATGCCATTGGCACCATAACTTGCGATAAGAATTCTCGGATCATTGGGGATACGGCATGCCCTGGTTTTGCCGTAACGCGGTGAACGTCGGGAGCCGGCCAATGAGATGATGATGCGGTCCATATGGCTCCTCGCTGCTCTGGTGTTCATGCTTGGGCAGTTTGGAATTTCAATCGCGGAAGCCCAGGCAAAACCGAAAAAGCTCAATCCGTACACGGGGAATCCCGAGGCGATCAAGGAAGGACAGAAGCTGTACGCTCTGTATGACTGTTACTTATGCCACAACAACGGTGGTGGAGGACGGATGGGTCCGTCCATTATTGACGACGAGTGGACGCACGGCAGTGACGATGAGACCCTCCGCAGGTTGATCAGAGGGGAGATTCCGGATCAAATCATGGACGATCCACGCTACAATGTTCCCGGCAAGGTTATGACGGATGATGAGCTTTGGAAAATCCTCGCCTACATCCGATCTATGTACGGGGGCGACCCCAGCCGGATCGATTGGTAGACGTGTAGACAGAACGCGGGTGACGACGGTGATTCACCGCCGCAAACAGGGTCGTGGAGGAACTCACCCAAAGAAACCCTGTAGCTTGACATTCCTCCCATGGCGGGGGATACTCACGCCCCGTTTTAGGAGTTGTAAAAATGAAACCGGGAATAGCAACCCCCCGGCGCCCACCTGCGGCACAATCGTTTGGCGCATCAGAAAACTCTAACGCCTTCTGGGGCGGAGCACGGCCCGGAGGGCGTTTTCCTTTTCTGAAAGGCGGACGACCAAGGAGGGACTGCCCGGATCGTACCAGCTGAGAGTCTGGCACGAGAATCTCGGCGAGGAGGCGGAGGATGTTGTTGTAAACGCCGGAACGGAGACGAAGGTGACCTCCGAGCTGACGAAATAAGGGTTAGGAATGAAAGGGAGAGGAGCGTTGAGCAACTCGATCCGTGATCTTAGAGAAACCTTTGGGATTGGGGGGGGTACGATGGTGAACGCAGATGATCTGAAGGCTGGGAAAAAGGGATTCATCGGTGGATGGTTAGGGTTCCTGCTGATGCTCACGTTGTTCCTCGGCGGGCCTTTCGCCCTTGCTGGTGAGGTCCAGCATACCGGGGTGACCGACGAGATGCTGTTGAAGGCCCAAACCGACGCCAAAAACTGGCTGACGTACGGCAAGAATTACAGTAACACCCGCTATGTGACTTCAAAGCAGATCAACGCTCAAAACGCTCACACCCTAGTGCCTCGCTGGGTGTATCAGACGGGCGGCCCTATCGGCTCCTTCGAGACTACGCCTCTTGTCGTGGACGGGGTCATGTATCTCACCACCCCGTTCAACCATGCCATTGCGGTGGACACGAGGACTGGAAAACAGCTCTGGCGCTACGAGCACAAGATGGGCGCGACCCCCACTATCTGCTGTGGCCCGAACAACCGCGGCGTGGCAGTGGCCTATGGTCGAGTGTACATGGCCACCCTGGACGCGTACCTGGTAGCCCTGGATCAGAAGACGGGCAAGGTGGTCTGGGAGGTCGAGGTGGCCGACCCCACGGCCGCGTACAGTCTCACCCTTGCCCCCCTCGCCTACAGGGGGATGATCATCGTCGGGTCCTCCGGGGCCGAGTACGGAATCAGGGGCTTCGTGGATGCCTACAGTGCTACAGATGGAAAGCGCATATGGCGCTTCTGGACCATCCCCGAGAGCGGGTGGGAAGGAAAGTGGAGCGCGACCACGCCCGAAGGGGACAAGCTTAACCGGCAGATCAAGAAGGAACAGGCTGACTTCGACAAGTACAAGGACGCCTGGCAGCGGGGTGGAGGGTCCATGTGGATGACCCCGGCGGTTGATCCGGAGACCGACACCCTCTTCATATTGGTCGGCAACCCCTCACCCGACCTTGACGGCGAGATCCGACCCGGGGATAACCTCTACACCGAATCGATGGTGGCCCTCGATGTGAAGACGGGGACCTACAAGTGGCACTACCAATATGTCCCCCACGACGTCTGGGACTTTGACGCCGTGAGTCCCGCGGTGCTCTTCGAGACCACCGTGGATGGAGAGCGGGTCAAGGCCGTGGGCCATGCGGGGAAGACCGGATGGTATTATATCCACGACCGGGCGACTGGGAAACTGATCCGGAAGTCCGAACCCTTCGTCCCCCAGGAAGACATCTTCTCGCCGCCGACCCCGGCGGGAGTCCGGATGCTTCCGGGCGCGAATGGCGGATCGGAGTGGTCCCCGGTGGCTTACAGTCCGGACACTGAGATGGTCTACGTGTCGGCCCTTCACCAGCCCATGTTGTTCAGCGTCCAGTCGGCGCCCTACCGGAAGGGGACGATGTGGCTCGGCGGTGCATTCGTCTCGATCCCCGACGAGGAGCAGTGGGGGACCTTCACAGCGATCGACGTAAACACCGGCAAGATCGCGTGGCAGAACAAGCTGCCGAATCCCCTGATCGGCGGGGGCCTGGCCACGGCCGGCGGGGTCGTCTTCACCGGAGGCGATAACACGGGGAACTTCTATGCCTTTGACGCGAAAACGGGGAAAAAGCTCTGGAGGTTCCAGACCGGCGCGGGAGTGAACGCGGCTCCCATGTCTTTCGAGGTGGATGGCGAGCAGTTCATCGCCGTGGCCGCCGGCGGCAGCGTTCAGGTGCGGTATCGGTACGGTGACACGGTCTTCGTCTTTGGCCTCCCCAAGAAACCAGGTATGGAATCGATACGGTGACACGGTCTTCGTCTTTGGCCTCCCCAAGAAACCGTGACTCCCCGGTTGTCTCCACGGAAGCGAGGGTCCCCACAAACGAATCCGCCAGGGGACCTTTCGTGATTGGTAGGGCTCAGGGAAATCAGGTCGATGCGTAATGTGGTCACCTTAGGTGTTCTCTGGCTGGCGGTTTCTCTCGGTGCCGCTTCCGCCGATGCCGACGTCTTGTACGAGCTTGTGGTCCGCACCTCGGATTCCCGCGTCAGGGGGGTGGTTGAACTGGAGGGAACGGTCACCATGAGCGTCAAGGGTGACCGGATGCGCCAGGAGGTGAGCGGGACCCTGACGATCATCACCCGGCGTGGAGCCAGGTATCGAAAACCTCGGCATCGTGTGACGCTGGATCAACTGGATCGGGGTCTCCGATACGAGATCGACCTCGATGCGGGGATCTACGTTGAAGCGCCATACGCCAGTGTGCGTCAGCAACATGAGCAAGAGATCGCGGCCGTAGAGAAGGTGCTGGGGCTGAACTCCACTGGGCCCCTTCCGTCGCTGGTCGTCTCAGTGGACCGGACTGGCGAGCGCCAGCTGGTACACGGCCGCGAGTGCGAACGGGTGGTCCTGAAGTCCACGAGGGAAGTCGTGCTTGTTGCAGCAAGAGGTAGAGGGGCGGCCGAGCAGGCCCCCTCCCGGTTTTCTCTGACCTTCGACCTTTGCATTGCTCCTGACACTGGACTCATGCGAGAGGCGCGTGCGGTCGAGGACCGGGTCGCAGATCTCACAGGAATGCGCGGCGCCATCCACGAGCGGCAGCTCCGGATCTTCGGGTATCGGCGTGACATCTTGGCGGCGTTCGAGCTCATGCACCGCCTGATGGAACATGAGCAACACAACCTTGGTGGCGTACCGATTCGCTGGGAGTGGGTCTTTGTGGGGCCAAAGGGGGATCAGCCACAGGTTACCCTCTTCCATCACTGGGGCGAGGTGACTCGGATCGAAGATCGGGTGCTTGACGCAATTCATTTTGACATCCCCCCTGGTTTGGAGCGTGAACAACGCACGATCGCGGCAGGAGGACGCAGGTGGTAGGCCCGTGTCAGGCATACAATTGTCCACAAGGGCTTAGGTATCTCCTCCTTCCCCTCCTGATCCTCGCCTCCGTTGCCTGGCCGACCGGCGCTGTCGCCTCCAAAAATGTGGCCGTCATCATGAGCGCCGATGTGGACGCCTACCGAGAGGCCCTCCGGGGCTTCAAGGGAAAGCTCGATTTCCCCGCCATTATTGCTGAGTACAACATGGAGGGGTACTTCGACCGGGGGCAAAAGATCCTGACCGAGATCCGAACAAAGGTCAAACCCGACCTCATCTTCGCCATCGGGAGCTTGGCCCTCCAGGTGGTCGCCGGCCAGGTGACCGACGTTCCCGTGGTCTATGCCATGGTCCTCAACCCCCTCAACATTGTTGGGGCTGGGACGAAGAACATCACAGGGGCGAGCATCAATGTGCCGGTCGAACAACCGGTCCGGCTGTTCAAGCAGTTGGGCCCCCAGATCCGACGAGTGGGCGTGATCTTCAACCAAGCCAACACCGGGTATCTGGTAAAACAGGCGGATTCGGTCGCGCGAGCGGAGGGGCTTCAACTCATCGTCAAGGAGATCGGCTCCCCCAGGGAGGCCATTCAAGCCCTGGATTCCCTGCAAGAGGAGGGGATAGACGTCCTCTGGATCTTGCCCGACGAAACGATCCTCGCCCCAGAGGTGATCCAGCGCATGCTCCTCTTCTCCTACCGGAGGAAGGTTCCGCTTCTGGGGCTGTCGAAGCGTCAAGCCGAGATGGGAGCTCTCTTCTCCCTCTCGTTCGCCAGCAGCGAGGACATCGGGAGGCAAGCGGGGGAGCTGGCCAACAGGATCGTTGGAGGAAAGGCGGTAGCCGAGGTCCCCTACACGACGGCCCGGCGGGTCCACCTCACCGCGAACCTCAAGGCGGCGCAGAAGTTAGGGATGGAGATTCCCAAGAGCATCCTGGAGATGGCACATACCATCATCCCATCCGATGTGGGGATCACCCCAGACTGGATGAAGGTCGATCCGCAAAAACAAATGGTCCAACTGCTGCTCGTCGGGGCCGCGGACGCCACGAACGGGAGCATGAACTACAACGGGTACGGAAACGGGGATATGACCATAATCATTCCGTTCGGCTGGAAGGTGGAGGTCGCGTTCCGGAACAAAGGGCTTGGCGCTATCCCCCACAGCCTCGCGATCGTCAACGAGGCGATCGCGATGCCACTTCAAGGGGGAATCATCGCCTTTCCCCGGGCGACGACCGTCCAGCTCGTCCCAGGATTACTGGCGGGGGAGGAAGACTCATTTAAATTTGTCGCCAACAAGGAGGGCCGCTTTCTCCTCTTCTGTGGGGTGACAGGTCACGGAATCCAGGGGATGTGGGACTATCTGATTGTGTCCAAGGAAGCGAAGGTCCCCAGTGTTCTGGTCAGCAGGAGGGGTGGCCAGCCCTCGATAACGAAACAAAGATGAAGGGCTCCGGGTGACCTCATCTGGACCGTTGGGGTCTAAACACTTTCGAGGAAGTGATCATGAGGCGGACTGGGATCGGATCTGCCCGGCTTAAGGCCTTTTCCACCTTCCGGGCACGGATCTTCTGGTCGGTCATCCCGATCGTCCTCTCGCTCTTCCTCCTCCTCGGCGGTATCAGCCTTTGGTGGCAAAAGGGGCTGGCGGAAGAGGAATTCATGAAGCGGGGCCAGGCGATGGCCGCCAACCTCGCCCACAGCAGTGAGCTGGGGGTCTTGGCGGAGGACGGGCGGCTTCTCGACTCCGCGATGCGGGGCGTGGTAGGGGATCCCGATGTCGCCTACGTGTTCATCTATCGTAAAGATGGCAAGATCCTCATCAAGGGCGGAACACGGGTCAGCGCGCTCACGGGGCGCTCCGCGGAGGAAAAGGCGCGGCGATTCGTCGAGTTCTCCGCCCCCATCCTCTCGGAACCGGTAAAGACGGCCGAGGAACTTTTGATCGGGCCCCTCGGTCAGGGACCGGGTCAGGTGGGGAGGCAGCGGACTATCGGGACCGTGAGGATCGGCCTCTCGCTCCAGGGCGTCGAGACTCATGTCATGGCCCTCGTGAAGCTATTTGGGGGCCTGACCGTGGTCTTCTTTGCCCTCAGCACGGTCGCCATCTACGCCTTTTCGCGGCGGATCACCCGGCCTATCAAGCAGCTGACCGATGAGGCCGAAAAAATTGCTGCCGGCCAGCGCTCTGTCAAGGTCGAGATTGACTCCAGAGATGAGATCGGCCGCTTGGCCAACTCCTTTAATGAGATGGTCACTAGCCTGCGAGAGAACGAGGCAGCACTCGAGCGAAAAGTCGTCGAGACCAGGACACTGTATGAGATCGGCCAGGAGATAACCGCCCAGGTTGCCTTCGAACCGATCCTGCAGCTGATTGTCGAGCGGGCCCGCGAACTCTTACACGCGGAGATGGGCCTGCTGGCGCTTCGCCAGGAGGGAAGCGACACGTTTGAGAGGAAGGCGTACAGCGGCACGGTCCCTGAGGCGCTCGCCGGAGTACGCTTCAGGCCGGGGGAAGGGCTCGGCGGGCGGGTGGCCGCGACCGGGATGCCGATAGTGGTGGGCGACTACCTGGAAGAGTATCCTGACAGTCCTTTTCTGGAGATCGTCAAGGAAGCAGACGTCCGTTCCGGGGTGGCGGTACCACTGAAAGCGCGTGATGTGGTGATTGGCGTCCTCTATGTACGCAGTCGGGCTCCACACCAGTTCGGCGCGGAGGACCAACAGCTCTTGAGCGCCTTAGCGGATCAGGCGGCCCTCGCCATCGAGCAGGCCCGGCTCTATGAAGCGACAAAACGCCACGCCGAGGAGTTGGAACAGCGGGTGGAAGAGCGGACGCAGGCGCTTCAGGCTGCCAACCTCCAGTTGGAAGCAGCCTCCCGCCACAAGTCCCAGTTTCTCGCCAACATGAGCCACGAACTGCGCACCCCGCTGAATGCCATCCTCGGGTATGCGGAGCTGATCCTCGACGAGATCTACGGCGAGGTACCTGAAACGATCCGGGAAGTCCTGGAGCGGGTCGACAAGAGCGGGCGCCATCTTCTCGGCTTGATCAACGACGTCCTCGACCTCTCCAAGATCGAGGCGGGGGAGCTCACCCTCGGCCTCAACGACTACTCCATGAAGGAGGTCGCGCAGACGGTCTTCACGTCAGTGGAGTCGTTGGCGGCGGAGAAGAAGCTCGCGCTGAAGATCACCGTGCCCCCCGACCTGCCGCGCGGCTGGGGCGACGAACGGCGGATCGCCCAGGTGCTACTGAACCTCGTGGGGAACGCGATCAAGTTCACCGAGGTCGGGGAGGTCAGGATACAGGCGCAAGCAGCAGACGGCGCGTTCCTGGTCTCGGTGTCCGACACGGGTCCGGGGATCGCTCTAGATGATCAGCGGAAGGTCTTCAAAGAATTCCAGCAAATCGACGACTCCACCACCAAGACGAAGGGCGGCACCGGCCTCGGGCTCGCCATCGCCAAGCGGATCATCGAGATGCACGGAGGGCGCATTTGGGTGGAGTCCACCCCGGGGCAGGGCTCGACCTTCTCGTTCACGGTGCCGGTGCGTGTCGACCGGCAAGCGGAGAGGACATGAGCAAGCGGATCCTGGTCATCGAGGACCAAGAGGACAACCGGCGCATCGTGCGCGACCTCCTGACCAAAAATGGGTATGAGATGATCGAAGCGGTCAACGGGGAAGAGGGGGTGGCCATGGCACAGACGGAGCACCCGGACCTCATCCTCATGGACATCCAGCTCCCGGGCCTTGACGGCTACGAGGCGACGCGCCGGATCAAGGCCGATCCCGCGCTCCGCCAGATCCCGATCATCGCCGTGACCTCGTACGCACTGAGCGGTGATGATGCCAAGGCGGCGGCGGCCGGCTGCGACGCGTACGTCACGAAGCCCTTCAGCCCGCGCCTCCTCTTGGCCAAGGTTCGTGAGTATGTGCCGTAGGTGAGGGCGAGACCCGTCGGACGGAGGAAAGTATGAGAACGCCGCCACGCATCCTCATCGCGGACGACAACCCTGAGAACCGGGACATCTTCCAGAGACGCCTCGCCGTCCACGGCTACGAGATCCTCACGGCGGTCGACGGGGAAGAGGCGCTCGCGATCGCCAGAGCAGAGCAGCCAGACTTGATTTTATTGGACGTCATGATGCCCAAGATGGACGGGATCGAGGCCTGTCAACACCTGAAAGCGGATCCTTCCCTCCCATTTGTGCCGGTCATCATGGTCACCGCGAAGACGGGCTCCCAGGACGTCGTTGCTGGGCTTGAGGCGGGTGCCGACGAGTACTTGCCGAAGCCCGTGGACCATGCCGCGCTGGTTGCCAGGGTTAAGTCGATGCTGCGGATCAAGGCGCTTCACGATGAGGTCCAGGAGCAAGCCGCGCAACTCGGAGCACAGTCGGTTCAGCTTGCGGACTGGAATCGGACGCTTGAGCAACGGGTGGAGGAGCAGCTGGCCCAGATCGACAGCCTGGGGCGGCTCAAGCGTTTTTTCTCTCCCCAGCTTGCCGAGCTCATCGTGGCCGGCGGGGTCGAGGACCCCCTCAAGACCCACCGCCGTGAGGTGACGGTGGTCTTCCTGGACCTCCGGGGCTTCACCGCCTTCGCCGAGATCTCCGAGCCCGAGGAGGTCATGGGCGTCCTGCGGGAGTACCATACCGAGATGGGAAAGTTGATCCTTGCCTACGAGGGAACCCTCGAGCGCTTCACCGGCGACGGCATGATGATCTTTTTCAATGATCCGGTGCCCATGCCGGACCCCGAGGAACGGGCGATTCGCATGGTGCTGGCGATGCGGGAGCGCGTGGCAGAGCTGATCGTCAAATGGCGCAAGCGAGGGTACGAACTAGATTTCGGCGTCGGAATTGGCCAGGGCTACGCCACCATCGGCGCCATTGGCTTCGAGGGACGTTGGGACTACGGAGCGATCGGCACCGTTACCAACCTCGCCGCCCGCCTCTGTGGCGAGGCCAAGCCCGGCCAGATTCTGATCTCAAAGCCCCTGCTGGGAAAGGTGGAAGAGTTGATAGAGGTGGAGCCCGTGGGCGAGCTGACCTTGAAGGGCTTTCACCGCCCTGTCACCACCTGCAACGTCCTGCGCCTGAAATCGTAAAGGCCAGGCTTGCCTTTCTCTCTCTCTTCTCTGGAATAATTGGGGCTCAGCATGGGGCAAAAGTCTACGCAGTGTTTCCAGGAGAAGACTAGGCTAAGAGACGTTGTAGAAATGCCTCGACTTCGGGCGACATTGAAGTGAAACGGACAGAAAAACCTGTGCTACTCTCTGACAATTTTTCCACGACCTTCCCGTAAAGCACTCCAGGGATCTCTTCGCCATTGCTGTCAATGAGGTGCATATTGAGGTTGCTCAAGGGGGGGACGGGATTTTCCAAGTGTGCCTCTGCCCCCTTGGCTGACAGCTTGATGAAACTTCCCGTGAGCATTTCTCCACTGAGATGATCCCCTTCGACCACGATATAGCGGAGCGGGATCTCCTGAGGCAGGGGAACGAGCGTATCTTCGGTCTCCGGCAGAAAGAGCTTGTGCCCCCCGCCAATGCCTCGGACCTCGCAGAGGGGGATGGGCTGTTCAAACCCTTTGGCTTTGACCTCCATCTGCTTTCCAATTTTGAGGATTGCCTCCACTTCTTTTCGTGTCGGTTCGGAGACCAGGATCTGGCCTCCTAGGGTGAAGGACTGGATACGGGAGGTGAGGTTGACATGACTGCCCACCACCCCGTACTTCATGCGTTCGGGCGAGCCGATATTCCCCACCACCACTTCGCCCGTGTGCACCCCGATGCCCATTTCCACGTCGGGCAGGCCGTCCTGTCGGTTCTGTGCGTTGACCTCAGCCATGGCTAACTGCATCGCCACGGCGCAGGCCACCGCCCGTTGCGCATCGTCCTCCTGCCAGACCGGCGCCCCGAAGAGGACGAAGATCGCGTCGCCAATGAACTCATCGATAGTGCCCTGGTACTGCTTGATGATCTTCACCATGGCGGCCAGATAGCGATTGAGGATGGCTACGACCCGTTCCGGTGCTAATCGTTCCGACAGCGATGTAAAGCCCCGGAGATCAGACATCATCATCGTGACCTTACGCTTTTCCCCTCCCAACTGTAATCCGGTGGGGGAGTCCAGCAGACTCGCGACCACTTCATCCGACAGGTAGCGGCCAAAGGTCTCGCGAATGAACCTGTTGTGCAGCTCAAGCTGGTCAGCAAGTCGCCGGATTTCCTCGCTCGCCCGCTTGAGGGCCAACTGGGTCTCGACGCGGGCGAGAACCACGGGAAAATCGAGGGGTTTCGTGACATAGTCATTCGCCCCGAGTTGCAAGGCTTCGACAATGTCACTGCCCTGATCTTTCGCCGTCGCCATGATGACGGGCAGGTCTGCCACCGAATAGCGCTCGCGGAGGATCTTGAGGACTTCCAGGCCGCTCATCCCGGGCATCATAATGTCGAGGAGCACCAGGTCAAAGTGCTCCGCGTCACTCATTTTCAATGCCTGATCTCCGTCTTCCGCGACGGCGACGGTGTAGCCCCGCCGCGCCAGACGCCGGGACAGCATGTCACGGTTATCCGGGTTGTCGTCAACGACGAGCACGGAGGCTTGGGTGGTGGTCATGATGAAGCTTCCTTGCCCAAGAAGGCCTCAATCTTTCCCAACAGCCGCTGGAATTCGACCGGCTTGGTGTCATAGTCGTCGCATCCGGCCTCGAGAGCTTTCTCCCGTTCACCCACCATTGCGTGGGCGGTCAGCGCGATAATGGGGATGGCCTGGGTAGCGGGCGCCGCTTTGAGCTGCCGTGTCGCTTCCCAGCCATTCAGCACGGGTAAATCCATGTCCATTAGAATGAGGTCAGGAGTTTCCGATTGGGCCATGGCCACGCCCTGTCCGCCATCTAGCGCGATCACCACCTCGTAGCCGCGCCGCGTGAGACGCCGGGACAACATGTCTCGATTCTCTTCGTTATCCTCAACGAGCAGGATCTTCGTCATGCGGGACCTCGCGTGTGGCTACATGCCTGGCCGGACTTGAGAGTCTCTGCTACCCAGCCACTCAGCCGCGGACATCCATGGCGGGAAGCGAGATGGTGAACGTGGATCCCTGGCCCAGCGTGCTCTCGACCGTAATCTCTCCCCCCATCATCTGACAGATTTTTTGGCTGATCGCCAGCCCGAGGCCCGTGCCGTCGTATTTCCGGGTGGCTGAGGCATCCGCTTGGTGGAACGCCTGGAACAGCTTCCCCATCTGCTCGGGGGTCATGCCGATGCCGGTGTCGGTTACACGGAACCTAATCCAGGCCGCGCTGTCCACTAACTCGCGGTTGACCCCGAGGGTGATGGTTCCCCGCTCGGTGAATTTGCAGGCATTGCTGAGCAGGATGAGCAGCGCTTGTCGGACCTTGGTCAGGTCGGCCCGCATGGTGCCAAGATCGTCGGCGCAGTGCACCTGCAGGGTATTGGCGTTCTTATCCACCAGCGGCTTGATGGTGGACACGACGTCCTGGATCAACGGGACGATGGTAAAGATCTCCAGGGAGACGTCCATCCTACCGGCTTCGATCTTCGAGATGTCGAGGATGGCGTTGATCGACCCCAGCAGGTCTTTGCCCGCCCCGCGAATTTTCTGCAAGTCAGGGATGAATTCCTTCTGGCCTGCCTCTTCGGCCTCCTCCTGTAACATCTCGCTGTACCCGATGATGTGGTTCAACGGCGTGCGCAGCTCGTGGCCCATATTCGTCAGAAACAGGCTCTTGGCCTGATTGGCGGCTTCGGCCTCTTCTTTCGCCCTTTGCAACGCTTCTTCCGCCCGCCTGCGCTCGGTGATGTCGCGGATAAAAGCGCTGAAGGTAAAGGTCTCCCCTGATCGCAATGGGGAAATGGTCAACTCCACTGGAAACTCATGGCCATCTCGGTGCAGCGCTGTAATCTCGATTCGCTTGTTCAGCACGGGCCCCTCGCCCGTGGCCAGGAAATGTTGCAAGCCTCGGTGGTGCGCTTCCCGATATTGGGGCGGGATGATCGTCTCGGCCAAGCGACGGCCAATGGCCTTTTCCCGGGACCAGCCGAATATGGTCTCGGCCTGGGGGTTCCAGCCCGTGATGAGGCCTTGTGCGTCCAATGTGATAACGGCATCGAGCGCAGACTCTACGATCAAGCGGGTTCGTTCCTCGTTCTGTCGCAGCGCCTCCTCCGCGCGTTTGTGGTCGTCTTCCAGGGCCTCCAGTGCATTGATCCGTTGATGCGCGCTCTCGAGTTCCTGTATGAGTTCCTCTTTCGTTTTGTCCTGATTCTTCATATGACCTACGTTAGCTTCCCGTGTGCCCTGGCCGGACGCAGGACGCCACCCGGTCGCGGACCTTACGTAGCAGTTCCTCCTGGCTGTACGCCCCCTTCTGGAGGATCTGTGTCACGGAACCACTCAGCAGCAGGCGATCCTCTGCAGTAAGTTCCTTGGCGGTCACCACGACAACGGGGATTGATCGCCATTCTTCCTGTTTGCGAACCTCTTCCAGGAATTGGAACCCGTCCATCTCCGGCATCATCAGGTCCAGCAGAATTAATTCCGGCCGGTTCTCCGCCATGCGTTCCAACGCCACGCGCCCATTTTCGGCCTCGGACACTGCCCAGCCTTCTTTTTCCAGCCTGCGGCGCAGCACCTCGCGCATCTCTGCATCATCCTCTACAATCAACACCGGGCAATCCGGGTGTGCGCACCTGTACTTTTTCAGAATGGCGGCCAGGCGCTTCCACTCAATGGGCTTGGCCAGGTAGTCTGTTGCGCCTAGCGCGTAGCCCATCTGCGTCTCGTCCGTGATCGTGATCATAATCACGGGGATGTCGGTCAGCTCCGGATCGGACTTGAGCGCCGAAAGTACGGCCCAGCCATCCATGCCCGGCATTAGCACATCCAGGGTGATCACGGTAGGACGCACGGTCTTGGCGAGTCGTAGGCCCTCCTCACCATCCAGCGCGGATACCATCTGCAGTCCTTCCTTGCTGAGGAAGCGCTGCACAAGGTCGTGTACCCTGGGGTCATCGTCGATGACGAGCACGGTGGGCGTGCCTTCCGTCGTCGGCACAGGAGCGGCTGGGATTTCCTGCGGATGAGGGGCCAGTGCGGCCTCAGGGTCTACTACCTGGGCGGGGAGCAAGATGGTAAAGGTGGTCCCCTGGCCCAGCGCGCTGTCGACTGTGATATCTCCCCCCATCATGTGACAGAATTTCTGGCTGATTGCCAGCCCGAGGCCTGTGCCGCCATATTTGCGGGTCGTCGAAGCTTCCGCTTGCGCAAATGCCTCGAACAGGTTCCCCATCTGCTCCGGCGTCATGCCGATGCCGGTGTCACTCACACGGAACTTGATCCAGGCCGTGCCGTCCCCCATCTCGCGGCTGGCCCCCAGGGTGATGGTCCCCCGCTCCGTGAATTTGCAGGCGTTGCTGAGCAGGTTGAACAAGCCCTGCCGGACCTTGGTCAGGTCGGCCCGCATGGCGCCAAGATCGTCGGCGCCGTGCACCTCAAGCGTATTGGCGTTCTTCTCTACCAGTGGGGTGATGGTGGCCACGACGTCCTGGATCATCGGGGCGATGTCAAAGGTCTCCAGGTAGAGGCCCATCTTGCCGGCTTCGATTTTCGAGAGGTCGAGGATATCGTTGATGAGTTTTAGTAGATGTTTGCCTGCTCCGTGAATCTTCTGGAGGTCCGGAATAAAGTGCTCCTGGCCCAGATCCTCGGCCTCCTCTTGCAACATCTCACTGTAGCCGATGATGGCGTTGAGCGGCGTGCGCAGCTCGTGACTCATATTGGCCAAGAAGTCGCTCTTGACCTGGGTGGCCTCTTCGGCGGCTTCCTTCGCCTTTTGTACCTCGGCTTCGGCCAGCTTGCGGTTGGTGATGTCTGCCCAGGAACCGACAATCTCCAAGGGCTGGCCTGCCTCGTCGTGGGTGACCTTGAAGGTATCCTGAATCCAGATATAGTGTCTCTGCCGGTGGCGGAAACGGTATTCGATCGTCCCTCCCCTCTTGTCTATAAGACGATGGACGTCGGAAAACACACGCGCTGCATCCTCTGGATGGAGATGGCTGGCCCAAAAGTTCGGGTCATCGAGCATCTCACGTGGGGTATACCCCATGATCGATTTGAGATTCTCGCTGACGAACGTACACGCGTAATCGCCCGAGGCTTTATTGGTGTATATGATCGCCGGACTGACAGCGAACAGGTACTGTAACCGCTCACGGGCCTCTTGGAGTTCCGTCACTATCGTCTTCTTTTCATCTTTCATGTCAGCTTCCTCAAGTTGGCAACAATTATGTTAGTCTACCTCATTTCACAAGATAAAACGCCCTCGCCGGCCATGCTCCGTCTGGGAGGGCGTTTGAATCTCTGGTGCGCCTTCGATTGTGCCTGAGGTTGGCCGGGAGAGTTATGGTCACCCCCGCTCCCATAATTCCTTGCCTTGTGGGGGCTCATCGCTCCCCTGATCTTGCCGACGCGGCAACTCATAAGGCCGCCAGGAAGGGGCGGACGATATGACGAAATTCAGGCTTTATTATGACCTGTACATACCCAAGGAGCTTTCCTTTGTCAAGCCTAAAACGATGTTTCCCACCTCCCTCAAGGAGAGGATTATCCCAAAAATCACAGGCTTAGCCGTGCCTGTCGCCAACTATTCCCCATGCTATTCCACTAGACGAGCAAGATCAAAAGGGGTAGACTGCTGCGGCCTCCGCACATCCATGTGCTGCTCGGCGGTACGGCTTAGAGCAGGCGGACGGACTCCGCATCGAGATTGGTCAAACCAGAAGGGAGAGCGCCCGAGGGCCGAGAACACCGAAATCGCTTCTTTTCGCTGGTTGCCGCACAGGGCGAACAGATTGGGTTCGTGAATAACCGAGAGGGGGGAAGCTGATGTCTCGAATAATCTCCGTCCACTCGTATCGAGGTGGGACGGGTAAATCCAATACCACTGCCAACATTGCCACGCTGCTTGCAGCCGAGGGACGGCGCGTCGGCGTCGTCGACACCGACATCCAATCCCCAGGCATTCATATCCTGTTCGGCTTGGACGAGGCAGAGATGAAACACTCGCTCAATGATTATTTGTGGGGCAATTGCCACATCAAGGAAACCGCCCACGACGTGACGCCGCGTCTCGGCGAAGCCATCGCAGGGCGGGTCTTTCTCATCCCCTCGAGCATGAAACCGGCGGACATCGTGCGTGTCCTGCGCGAGGGCTACAACGTGCGCGTACTCAAAGATGGCATCCAAGAACTGGTCAAGGCCGTAGAGTTGGACGTGTTAATGATCGACACCCACCCCGGCCTGAATGAGGAAACGCTCCTCTCGATTGCCATCTCGGATGCCCTGGTGATCATCCTCCGCCCTGACCAGCAGGACTATGAGGGAACCGGCATCACGGTGGATGTGGCGCGCAGACTCCGGGTACCCCGCATGGTGTTGATCGTCAACAAGGTCCCCGCACGCTTCGACGCTGCCGACGTCAAAGCGCGGGTGGAACAGACGTACCACTGCGACGTGGCTGCCGTGCTTCCCCACTCGGATGAGATGATGGACCTCGCGAGCACTGGCATCTTTGCCCTGCGCTACCCGGACCATCCGGTCACGTCCGCGCTCAAACAGGTCGCGGCGACCTTGGTGGCGTAGGGGTAAAGGGACCGATAGACGTGTCCTTCGATGACCTGTTCTCGCGTGAGGAAGTGCTGGGTGGCCTGCCCGCCAAGCGCGCCGCAACCCTGATCTTCCTCATCGAGAGTCGAACAGCCCACCTGGTGGACCAATCGCGCCGGGCGATGGAGTTCTTCCTGACGGAAGAGTCCGCCAAGGACCGGGATCTCGCTTTTTTTGAGGCCTTCAGCTTAGGCCGTGACCCCCCGCTCCGCCCCACGATTCAGGACCTCGAGCGGTTCGCCCCGCAATGGGCGCCCCTGGTGCCTGACAACCCGAGCATCCAGGTGGCCGTTGCCCACCTCTTCGGCCAGACGTACGAGTTCACCTACCCGGCGGTGCCGCGACTCCGCGCGGCGTTAGGCCTTGACGAAGACGCGGTACAGCGGGAGTACCGTCTCCTGTACCGTGAGGCGCTAGAGACCATCTACGCGGCACGGCCCACACTGGGGGAACGGCTCCGGTGGGTCTGGGCCGCGGTCACCGGATGGCCGGACTACCTTCCACCCTTCTGGACGACCTTCGGGTTGACCGTTTCTCTCGGCCTTCCCCCGGCCATCCTGGCCCTGCCGATTGCTGTCGCGAGTATCGGCCCCGTGAGCGGCGTTCTGCTCTTGCTCGCGATCGGACTCATGAACGTGCTGACCATGGCGTGCATGGCCGAAGCCTGTGCCCGAAGCGGCCCTATCCGCTATGGCAAGGCCTTTGTGGGACGGTTAGCGACCGACTTCCTGGGGGACGGGGGGTCCTTTCTCCTTTCGGTGACATTGGCCATTCGTAATTTTCTGGCGCTGCTGGCCGCGTGTGTGGGATTGGCGATCACCATGGTGACCTTCACCGGTGTGCCCGCCGC
>Ga0255058_10000639_pt1 | contig 20214 bp, 17 predicted proteins | sample Cases_109_9_MG_FD_188637 | JGI IMG/M metagenome (GOLD analysis project Ga0255058, IMG submission 188637) | Seawater microbial communities from Amundsen Gulf, Northwest Territories, Canada - Cases_109_9 | ecosystem: Environmental > Aquatic > Marine > Gulf | place: Canada: Northwest Territories... | reverse complement strand
ACAAGCCTTCTAACGCCTCGTCATCCTGCCGCAAATCACGACTTCATGAAGGCCGCTCGCGCCCACATTTCAGCCCCTATAACCAATTCACCACGCCGCCCAAATTGAGCGCTTCACAGTGCGGCCGACAACGCGCTAGTCTTATCAGATGAATATCCCTCGAACACGTAGCCCGGCAACCGGCGACGATTTCCTCGACGGGCAGCTGCTGATCGCCATGCCGCTTATGACGGACCGGCGCTTCGCGCGCTCGGTCGTCTACCTTTGCGCGCACTCCGAGGACGGCGCAATGGGCCTCATCATCAATCAGCGTGCGCCACACATCAGCTTCCCCGACTTGCTGGAGCGATTGGGCATCGTGCCGTCTGATACTGGGGACGGGCTTTCCAACGAGAAACTGTCCATGTCGATCCACGTGGGCGGGCCTGTGGAAACGGGACGCGGTTTCGTGCTGCATAGCTCCGACTATTTCGTAAACGATTCCACCTTGCCCATCGAGGACGGAGTCTGTCTCACCGCGACAATCGATATCCTCAAAGCGATCGCGGCGGGCGAAGGGCCGAACAAGGCAATCTTGGCGCTCGGCTATGCAGGGTGGTCACCGGGTCAGCTTGAGAGTGAAATCCAAGCCAATGGCTGGTTGAATTGTCCCGCTGACCTGGGTCTGATTTTCAGCCCGGACGTTGAGTCGAAGTACACGCGCGCCTTTGCCAAGATCGGGATCGATCCATCACATCTGGTGAGCGACGCAGGCCACGCCTAAGCAAGGCTTCATCGGATCTGCTTCTGGTCGCACGTTGCGAAATTCGAAGGTGCTCACTTGGGCGGCATGTCCTTCGAACCTGGAGGCGCAGCGCCAACGCTTTCCTCCTTCGGCTCCTCGTCCTTTTCGGAAGAACCGTCGGGTTTTGGTGGCCAAGGAATGCCGGCGAGTTTCGCCAAACTCGCAGCCATTTGTGGCGAAAGGCCTGAGAAGTCGGGCGCACTCGATTTGCTCGGTGCCCGTGGGGTAGGCCGCGTCGGTTCGTTGCGCTGGGCCGGTTGGGCCATCTGAGTGGGAGCCGACGCGGCAGACTTGCCAGCAGGCGCAGCTTCCGGCGGCGAGCGCAAGGCGGCGGCCAGCACATCCGGTTCGGGAGGGGCGGCGTCCTCGGGCGCAAGCGGCGCAACAACACCATTCGATTGAAGAGCAGGGACTGTGGGAGGCATCGGCGGGGGCGGCGATCGGGGCGCGGAAGCGCCAGCCACTGGCGGGGCAGGAGGCAAGGACGGAGGTCCGCCCTTGTTGGCAGGAGGCCCGGCATGGCCGCTAGGGGCGGGCGCCGGACCGTTTGACTTTGCCGCGGCTTGTGGCGGCGGCGCGGGCGGGACAGGCGGAATGGGCGGTGCCTTCCCCGTTTCCTTGACGTCCCCAACCCCAGCGGGCGGCTTCGCTGTGCTCTGTTGCGGAAGGGGCGAAATGGGCGCGGCTGGCGGCATCGGGGGCACCGGAGTTGCATTCCTTTGTCCGGGCGACGACGAAGCCGGGCGAGAAAGCGGGCGCACCGTGCGATCCTGCCGAGCGTTTGGGCTTTGCCGTGTTGGGCCCGCTGCGGTCGGGGGAATGTGCGGGATCGCCCTGCTCGGAGGCGGAATACGGGCCAGCGTGTCACCGGCTTTGGGCGGCGGCCTAGCCTGTTTGCCATTGGGCCGTGGCGGCGGCAGCGCTGCCACTGGGCCTTGCTTGGATGGCGCTTGCGCGACCTTCTTCGGTTTCTGCTTTGGCTTCGACTTCGGTTTTGCCCGGAAGAGGCCGCGCGGGCGCATTTTGTGCTCTGCAGTGCGCACCATCTTCAGAAGTTGCGTCACTTCGCGATCGGACATCGGCTCGCCGTAGTAGAAACCTTGCGCGTAATGGCAGCCGATTGAACGCAGGAAGCCCACGTCTTCCGAAGTCTCCACGCCTTCGGCCACGACCTTCTTCTCGAGCTCATGCGCCAGCGCCACCATCGAACGCACAATTGCAGATCCGGCGCCGTTGCCGCTTCCACTCGACTGCACCAGCGCCTTATCGATCTTGATCGTGTCAAAGGGGAAGCGATGCAGATAGGCGAGCGAAGAATAACCCGTACCGAAGTCGTCGAGCGCCAACTCCGCGCCGGCCCCGCGTAGGCACTCTAGAATCTCCGTGGCCTGCTCAGGGTTTTCCATGACAAGGCTCTCGGTGACTTCCAGCCGCAGTGAACCCCTCGGCACGATGTTGCGTCCGAGGATGTGGCGGATCTCCTGAATCAAATCCTGGTGGAAGATCTGACGGCTGGAGATGTTCACGCTCACGAAGAGCGGATGCTCGTCACGGGGCAGCTCACGCTGCCATCGCGCCGCCTCGTGGGCCGCCCGCAGCAGCACGTACGAGCCAAGCCGCACAATGAGATCGGATTCCTCAGCCACCGGTATAAAGTCGGCAGGGTTCATGAGTCCCTTCTTGGGATGCTCCCAGCGTACCAGTGCTTCGAAGCCTGCCAGCTCCTCGGTCGGCAGGTAGATAATGGGCTGGTAGAGCACCTTGATTTGGTTTTTCTCGAGCGCCTTGCGCAAATCGCTTTCCAACGCAACTCGGTCATCGCGATCGCCGCGCATTTCCGGACGGAAGATTTCGATGCGGTCTGCCCCACTACGCTTGGCGCGGTACATTGCGATCTCGGCCTCCTTGAAGAGGTCGAGATGATTCGGCTCCTCGCCATCGTAGACGGCAAGCCCAACGGAACCCGTGAGCACAATCTCCTGGCCGGCAATCTTAATGGGCGCGCGAAGAGATCTGCGTACGCGCTCAGCCAGAGAAGCAAGCTCGCCGGGGTTCTGCTGGGCAACCAGCAGGATGGCGAATTGATCGCCGCCGACGCGAGCCAACGTGTCATGCGCACCGAGATGGCGCTGCAAACGGCGCGCGACCGTCAGCAGTAGACTGTCACCCACGACCAAGCCGAACGAAACGTTCACGCTTTTGAACTTATCGATGTCTATGAAGAAAAGGCTTGGCCGGACCTTGTCCTCGGATTCCGCCCGCATGACGGCGACCTTGAGACGGTCGAGCAGTAGCTCGCGATTGGGTAGGCTTGTCAGGCTGTCATGCACCGCATCGTGCAGCAGCCGCTCATGCGCGCGTTTGGCGTCCGTCACGTCGCGCATGAGACCTACACAGCGTAGCGACCGCTGGTCGGAACTGGGAATGCTTGCCGCCTCTAACTCGAACCAGCGGTAGCTGTTGTCTGCGTGGCGCATTCTGAAGTCGGTGCGGATTCGCGCGCCCGCGCGCTCCCGAATGGACCACAGGATTAACCGGAATCGTTCTCGGTCGGTCGGGTGCAAGTGCTTGATGAATTGGTCGACATTTGTGCACAGCTCGCCCGCGCTCAGGCCCAGGGAGGATTCGATCGAAGAACTCACCTTGATCTCGTCACGCCGCACGTTCCACTCCCAAACGGCCGATCCCGCTCCTTCAATGGCGAGCGCACGAATCTGCAGTTCTCCGGGCGCGGCCCCAAAAAGCGGCTCCAGCGAGCGAAAGGCGAATTGGGTTACTGTGAATCCGATCAGAACGAGGATGAGAACGAGACCCGCAACGAGCGCAGAGACGACGATGTCGCCGGACAGGCGCCCCGTTAGCACCATTGCGGTGCCAAAGATCCAAATCAGAAACAGGATCCAGGTTGGAATCAGAGACAACGCGCGATCCTGACCGCGCAAAGCGAGGAAAAGCGTGAATGCGGCGCCGACGACGCCAATCGCCAGGAACGACATGCGTGCGAACGTCGAAGCGAGCCTTGGATCGATCACCGCCACGGCGACCAACATGAGCTGCGCTATGATCCACACCGCGAACAGCATGCGTATGAGACCATGCCAATGCGAGATCCTCAGAAACACGGATAGAAAGATGACGAGGCTCGCCGCCACGGCCGATTCACTAGCTGCCCGATAGACAGCATTGTCCTCGGGGCGCAACTGAAACAGCTGGTGAAAGAACCCGAAATCGACACACAGGTAGGCAAGCGCGCACCAAGCGACGAGTGCAGCGCTTGGAAAAATTGCCTTGTGGTTTGCAGCAAAGATTGCGGTCAGAAAGATTGCCAGCAGGCCTATGAGGCCGAGCATAATGCCGTTGAATAGCTGGCGGTCGCGCGTCTTGAGCTGGTATTCGAGCTGTTTCCAAAGATAGATGCGCGCAAAGCGCTGTGAGGATAACTCGGCGACGTAGGTGATTGTCTGCCCCGGCTCAAGCGTGATGCGGAAGATATCGGCGCGATCGCTCTTGATGCGCTCGGGCACGAACCCAATCGAGGGCGTAACGGCCTCGATGCGGCGTGCATCCAGGTCGGGCCACACTGCACCTGAGCCGACCACGTTATACCGCTCCGCCGTCAGCCATCGCTCGATCGGCTTGTCGGTCGGGTTGCTGAGCGCAAACACAATCCAGTTGGGATTGGTACCCGCTGTCGAGGCCCTAACTGCCATTCGGCCCGTCACGCCGTCTGCCCCGGCGGCCGTCTCAACTTGGACGCTGTCGCCGCGGCCATCGTAGAACTCGCCGAGTGTAGTGATCTCGATGCTCTCCTCATCGGGCGAAACGACGATGGGTTTCAAGGCGAGGGCACGCCCGGGCAGCAGTGCGAGCAAGAAGACGGCGATCAAAAGTGCGAGCAGGCCTGCGCGGCCGTTGAGGCAACGGTTGTTGTCTCGATCTGCCAGCTCGCCTCGTTGCATCATCGACGCATCGCCTCTGGAACCTTGCGAGAGAGCACGAAGTCCTCAGCGAGGAGAGCGAAGAGTATGTGGTCCTCCCAAACGCCGTTGATCTTCAAAAGGCCGCGCGCGAAGCCCTCGCGCCGAAAGCCGTTGCGCTCCAGCACGCGGATAGAGGCTGCGTTCGACGGCATCGTCGCCGCCTCGAGCCGGTGCAGACGCAGATCGTTGAACGCTAAATTCGCGATGGTCTGAACGGCTCGCATCATGTATCCGCGTTTGATGTAGGGCAGTCCCAGCCAATAGCCGAGCACAGCGGCCTGCGTGACACCGCGGCGAACGTTCGACAGTGTGACGCCGCCGACGAGTTCGTCATCTGTTTCGTCGATGATCAGAAACGCATAACCCACATCCTCGCGGGCCTCGCGCTGATAGTGACGGACGCGGCGGCGGTAGGCACTGCGCGTCAGCTCATGGCGCTGCCAACTGGGCTCCCACGGTGTCAGATGCTCGCGGCTACGCGCCCTGAGTTCGGCCCAGGGACCATAGTCGCTCAGTGCCGGCGCGCGCAGCAGCATGCCGCGCCCGCGCACCGCCTGTGCGCTGTCCGGTCCTATGCTCGACCTCAGGAATGCCATTCGAGCTCCCCCGGAGGGCTAAAATCCCGCAATGCCTTCTGCATGGCGCGCATGTTTCTGCGATTTACGGCCACTGCCAACGACGGCAATCGAGGGCACGCTTGCTGCAATCTGTGCCGCGAAATCACGTACAAGTTCGGGCGTTACGTCATCGACCTTATGCATAAGCTCGCCGGTCGAAAGAATGCGGTCATGGCTCAATAGGTGACGCGCCATTTGATCGGCGCGAGTAGAACAGCTTTCCAGAGCCATCAGGAGACCAGCTTTGAGTTGCGCCTTAGCGCGCAGAATTTCCGCGTCGCTCGGCGCCTTATCGGCGGCCCGTTTCATCTCGGTTGCGACCACATCAATGAGCTCGATCATCATGTCTGCTCCCGTCGCTGCATGAATCCCGAGCAGTCCCGCATCCTTGAGCCCCCACGCCGTGGAGTAGATCGAATAACAAAGGCCGCGCTTCTCGCGGACCTCTTGAAAAAGACGGGAGGACATGCCGCCCCCGAACAGGCCGGAGAATACTTGGGCGGTAAAAAACGCATCCTCCCGGTAGGACGGACCCGAAAAGCCGATCAGCAGATGGCTCTGCTCGAACGGCTTTTTCGACGTGCGCGTTCCGCCCACGTAACTGATTGGCCCATCGCCCCTTATATTGCCGCCACTGAGCCCCCCGAATAGGGCCTCAGCGTGGCGGACGAAGGGCTTATGCTCGACCGCTCCAGCAGCGGAAATCACCATGTTTTCCGCAACATAGTGATTTACAAGAAAGCCCTCAAGATCAACGGCAGTGAAGCTCCGGACGCTGTCGGGTGTACCCAAGATCGGGCGGCCCACGGATTGCTGGGGAAAGGCTGCGTCGTGCAAGAGATCGTAGGCGACGTCGTCAGGGCTGTCGCGCATTGCAGCAATCTCTTGGAGAATGACTTGCCGCTCTCCATCCAGTTCGGAGGCGCCAAAGGCCGCGTTGAGCAGAATGTCGGCGATGAGCCCGAGTGCGATACCCTCATCACCTTTCAGGACGCGCGCGTAGTAGGCCGTCGATTCTAGGCTCGTGGCGGCATTCAGCTCACCGCCAACGCTTTCGATTTCTTCGGCTATTTGTTGGGCGCTTCGCTGCTGCGTACCCTTGAAGGCCATGTGTTCGAGGAAATGCGAAATTCCGTGCTCGCGCTCTGTCTCGTGCCGGGCGCCAGCAGCAACCCACACCCCCAGCGACACCGTCTCCAAATGGGGCATGGTTTGGGTGGCGACCCTTAAGCCGTTGGAAAGCGTCGATACTTCTGGCGTCATCCGCGCTCCTTGATCGTTGCATGGGTCCGCGCCTCAACATGGCGCTCGATCGCAACGAGGTCATTGTCGATTGTTTCGAACCGTTCCTTATCCGTAAGAAGGCCCGCCAGCCGTTCCGGCAGCGCGGGACGCTCACCCGTAATCTCTTGCATGGCGTCAGGGAACTTGGCAGGGCTCGCCGTCGATAAAACGACTTGTGGCGCCTCTCCTTTGAGCACCCTCTCCGCAGCGACCACACCGCAAGCGGTATGAGGATCGACCAAGTAGTCGTGTTCGGCCTTAAGGCGGCGGATGGTGTCGGCCACATCGTCCTCGCTGGCGGCGGCTGCCACGAAGTCCTTGCGCATCACGTCCTCTAGCGGGCCGAGCTCAAAACGGTGCGTTTCGCGGAGCGACCCCATCATACCGCGGATCAGTTCTGCGTCGCGGCCTGAGGCCTCGAACAGATAGCGCTCGAAGTTGGATGAGATCTGAATGTCCATCGATGGCGAAGCGGTAGCGATGACGTCGCGCATCTCATATGCGCCCGTCGCAAGCGTACGCGGTAGGATATCGTTGACGTTGGACGCGATCGCAAGCTGCGCGATCGGAAGTCCCATGCGTTTGGCCACATAACCTGCGAAAATATCACCGAAATTTCCAGTTGGCACGGCGAACGAAACCGGCCGGCGCGGAGCGCCGAGCGCGACTGCGGCAACGAAATAATACGCGACTTGCCCAGCGATGCGCGCCCAGTTGATGGAGTTTACGCCGGAAAGGCCAACGCGGTCACGAAAGGCATGATCATTGAACATGGCTTTCACGAGCGCTTGGCAATCGTCAAACGTCCCGCGAACGGCCACGGCGTGCACATTGGCGTCCTTAGGCGTCGTCATCATGCGCCGCTGCACATCGGAGACCCGTCCTTCGGGGAACAGGATCACGACATCTGCGCGCCGAGAACCGCGGAACGCTTCGATGGCCGCCCCACCGGTATCGCCGGACGTCGCGCCAATGATCGTGACGCGATGGCCGCGTTTGGCGAGCACGTGATCCATGAGACGCGCAAGCAGCTGCATCGCTACGTCTTTGAAGGCGAGCGTTGGGCCATGGAAGAGTTCCAGAACCCACCGATTCTCATCGATCTGCGTCAATGGTGTCACGTCCGCGTCGTCAAAGCGCGCGTACGCGTCCCTCGCCATCTGCGTCAGGTCAGCGCGCGAGATCGCACCACCGGCGAAGGGCACGACGACCTCGACGGCGACATCTGCAAACGATTTGCCTGCAAACGATCCGATCGTCTCCGGTGAGAGCACAGGCCATGTCTCTGGCACAAAGAGGCCGCCGTCGCGCGCCAGTCCTGCCAGCAGCACGTCCTCAAAGCCGAGCGGCGGTGCTTCACCTCTGGTCGAGATGTAGTTCAAACGGCGTGGCCTCGTTTCCCGGAAAGACTCGAATATTTGGCCCGGCACCCTAGAGTAAGATCGTTCTTGATGGAATCACTCAGCCTTCGCCCCAGAGGTCTCCAGCAGATAAGTGAATCTTACTCTAAATCAAAAGTGCAGAGACTGATTCACGTTTCACTTGGACCGGCTCTAGTGCGCACCCACACCGGGAACAAGCAAGCAGTGGCCCGAAAGCCGTGAAAACAAACAGGTTTGCACACAATGGCCCCTGCCGATCGACTACATCGGCCGTCAAGCGTCAGGGTGGCGCCAATGCGAAAAAGCATAGGCCGCAAAGACGGCGATCAGCGCCGCGGCCAGCCCGTACCAGGTGATGGCGTACTCCAGGTGACGATTGGGCAGCTCGAGCCGGGTGACGCCACCCTTTGGCCAAGCACCGGGTACGCGGGGTTCGGCCTCCGCATCGATGAAGAATGGAATGAGCCGCGGTATCTCTTGGCCGAAGACGGACACGGCCATTCCGTCGAGATCGCGCCAGTACCATATGTTGTCCGCCACGTCGTTTTCCGGCGTGAACGTGCGCGGCTTTTCAGGACCGCGCACGAGACCAACGATTTCCACTTCGCCTGCGACCTGGCCGGATTCACGTTTGGCGGGATCTCTGAGTTCTGAGGGAACGAAGCCGCGATTGACGAAAACGATGCTGCCGTCGGCGCGCTTCAGCGGAGTGAAGACGTGATAGCCAGGACCATATTTTGAATCGAAGGCAAACAAATGCCGTTCCTTGTCGTGCAGGAGCTGCCCCCCGATTTTAACCCGTAAATACTCGACGTCCTCGCCTGCGCGTTTCGATTGCTCAGCGCGCGTCACGGCTACCGGATCAACATGCGCACGTTGCGAAATGTCGGCGAGCACCCCCTGCTTCCATGCCAGGCGTTGCATCTGCCACGTGCCAAAAGCAATCAGAATCGCAGCGCCCGCCACCGTCATGATGGCTGGCCAGAGAAGGCCTTTAGATTTGAGCGTCGTTAGCATCGTGATGCAGTGCACGTCCTGCGCGGGTTACTTCTGGGCAAGACGGCCCTCCTCGGCCTTGTGCTTGAACTGGAGCGCAATCAGCAGTGCTTTGATGAGGCGGAGAAGGCCGACCGCAAACAGGGGTGTGAGAGCCCCCCAAAGCACCACGTGCACCCAAACGGCGGGCTTATAGGTGAACTCCACGTAAAGCGCCAAACCGAGGACAAGGAAACCGAGAATAAAGATCGCGAAGACGGCCGGTCCGTCGCCAGTATTGATGAAGCGATAGCTCAGGCCGCAACTTTCGCAATCGTCGCGCAGCTCCAGAACGTTCTTGAACAGCCGCCCCTTGCCACACCGCGGACATCGCGCAAGCAGTACCGCAGAGATTCGTGAAATGGCAGTCGACTGAGTAGACAATTCGCGCTCCCAGATCCGCTCCTGCTTAGTGAGATGTGGGCGGACCAGCATTGGCAGCACTTACCACAGCGCCACCGCGAGCGACAGGCGGGGCCGTTCCCCGAATACGACGCGGGGCGGCCCGATGGCCACCCTGCTGTTGACTGCCTCCGATCGCTGGGAGGTCTGCGTCTGTTTAGTGCGTGCCAACACCGCCCGGGATGGCCCCTGCGCCCCAAACGTAGACGCAGGCAAACAGGAACAGCCACACGACATCGACAAAGTGCCAGTACCAGGCTGCCGCCTCGAAGCCAAAGTGTCCCTTTGGCGTGAAGTGGCCCCACAACGCACGAACGAGGCACACAAGCAGGAATATTGTGCCGATAATGACGTGTGCACCGTGGAAGCCCGTCGCCATGAAGAACGTCGAACCGTAGATGTGGCCGGCGTAGCTGAAAGCGGCGTGCATGTATTCATAGGCCTGGAAGCTCGTGAAGAGGAGGCCGAGAACAACGGTCAGGATGAGGCCGAGCACGAGACCGCGACGGTCATCCTTCAAAAGCGCGTAGTGTGCCCAGGTCGCGGTGACACCCGACGTCAACAGGATGATGGTGTTGAGGAGCGGAATCCCCCACGGATCGAACGTATGCTTGAACACGCCCGGTGTGGCATCGCCGTTCGCGGGGATCGTGACGCCAGTGCCGTCGGCGACGGCCGGCGGCCAATGACCGCCCGTCAGTTGATCGCGCGTCACCATGCCGACAACGTCGTTCGTATTGAGTAGGTCGTTGACACCTCCAGGGAACAGGGACGCATCGAAGTACGCCCAGAACCAGGCGACGAAGAACATCACCTCGGATGCGATAAAGAGGATCATCCCATAGCGGAAGTGCAGCTGGACAACCGGCGTATGATCGCCGGCGTTCGCCTCACGAATGACGTCACGCCACCAGAAGAAGGCGCTCAGCGCCACGCCGACAAATCCGGCAACAAAGAACCAGGGTCCGTTCACGCCGAACAGACCAGGACCGCCACCCAAGGTGCGCATCCAGATAATAAGGCCGATGGCCATCGCCAGCGCCGAAATCGAGGCGGTGACCGGCCATGGGCTCGGATTGACGATATGAAAATCGTGCTCTTTTACGTGCGTCGCAGCCATAGTCTTCTCCAGTAGTCCCCGTTCGGTGTTCCCAATTGATCCACTACGCCTTCGCGGTGCCACTGCTCATTGCGGTCGCTCCGGCCAGTTTTTCTTCTCTTAGGCGTCTAGCGTCTTTCTCGGTCCTCATGGCTCAACCATCCGAACGCGTAACGCTAGACGAATTCTGTCCCGTGTTCTGCACTGGCGCATCTTTCCGATAGAAGGTGTAGGAGAGCGTCAACTCTGACAGGTAATTCGCGTCCGAATCGTCGACGATCGCAGGATCGACAAAGAACGAAACGGGCATGTCAACGGTCTGTCCAGCCTCGAGCGTTTGCTCGGTAAAGCAGAAACACTCAATCTTGTTGAAGTGAATACCGGCCGCCTCAGGCGTTACGTTGAACACGGCGGTCCCCGTCAATGGCTCATCGGACGTGTTGGTGGCGCGGTAGAAGGCGAGCACGGTCTCGCCGATCTTGACGTCCATGGTCCGCTGCACCGGCTCGAAACGCCAAGCGAGATCCCGTGCGACGTTGGCGTCGAAGTGCATGGTGATCGCGCGGTCCAGCACGACATCTGAAGATTTCTCGGCCTTTTGTGTGGTGCCCGCGTAACCGGTCACCTGGCAGTAGAGGCGGTACAGCGGCACGGCGGCGAACGATAGGCCAACCATCGACACCACGACGAAGGCGCACGTCACAGCAACGCTGCGATGGCGCCTTGCCACCGTACCGTTCTGCTCTGCTCTGCCCTGCGGCGCCGTCATGACGCTTTCCTTCTCATTCTCATTCAGCCCATCACAAAGGCCGGTTTCCTACGTCGCCACCCAGATGAACGATGGTCGCGAGGTAGAACAACACTGCCATTACGCCCAGCGCGAGCGCGATAACCAGGGAGCGCATACGCTGGCGCCTCAGGCGCTCCCGTTCCTCGTCGCTGTTCAGACTCATAACCAATGCCACTTGCAGACCTCAGGCTATCCACCGTGCTGCTGCATGCTCAACGAGCAGCACAGCGAACAACAAGAACAAATAAAGGATCGAAAACACGAAGAGCTGGCGGGCGGCTTGATCGGCCTCACGACCCTCGGTTATGCGACGCACCTTCCAGGCAAGGTAGAGGAACACCGCACCCAACACCGCGGAGACGACTCCATAGACGATACCCGCCATCCCGATCAGCACCGGCGTGATCGCCAACGGCACCAGTATGAGCGAGTAGAGCCAGATTTGCCGGCGCGTCTCCTCGGCGCCCGCCACGACGGGGAGCATCGGCACGCCCGCGCGTTCGTAGTCACGGCAGCGATATAGAGCGAGCGCCCAAAAGTGCGGCGGCGTCCACATGAAGATAATGAGAAACATCAACACGCTTTCGATGCTGACCGAGCCAGTCACGGCGGCCCACCCAATCATTGGGGGGAAGGCCCCGGCGGCGCCGCCAATGACTATGTTTTGTGGGGTCTTCCGCTTCAGCCACATCGTATACACGAAGAGGTAGAAGCCGATTGTCAGGGCGAGCAGCGCTCCGGCCGTCCAATTGACGAGGACGCCAAGCGTCAAAATCGAGAGGACGGCGAGAATGCTGCCGAAGGTCAACGCTTCGTCGGCCGTGACACGTCCACGCGGGATCGGCCGCGCCGCCGTGCGAGCCATGCGCGCATCAATATCGGCGTCGTACCACATGTTGAGAGCACCCGAAGCACCAGCACCCATGGCGATTGCCAACAGCGCGATCACGCCAATGACAGGATGAATGCTGCCGGGGGCGGCCAACATGCCGGTCAGCGCCGTAAACACGACGAGGGACATGACGCGCGGCTTCATCAGCTCGACGAATTCGCCGACACTCGGTTCGGAAACTTTTCCGATCCGGCTAACCTCGCCTTGTGCGCCCAACCCTTGCATTCGCTTCGGCCCTATTTAATTGAGCGCTTTATGCGCTTTCTTGTCGTCATTCATGGCGCCTGCCACCCGCGGTGGAGACGCAAGGCTTGTGCGATCCATCTCGACTGCAACGAGCGGAGGCGTATTGCTCCGCCCGCAACATGCCGAAACTGGCACCCGCACCTCAGTGGTGCTCTGTCGCCTCGATCTCTGGCAACGTCTCATACGTATGGAACGGCGGCGGCGACGACAGCGTCCATTCCAATGTTGTTGCGCCGACGCCCCACGGATTGTCGGCAGCCTTTCGCTTGGCGGCAAACGCAGCCAGCACGCCGACGACGAACACCAGCGTCCCTGCAGTGACTATGTAGGCACCCGTCGAGGACACGCCGTTCCAGAAGGCGAATGCGTCGGGATAATCGACGTAACGCCGTGGCATACCGGCAAGCCCGAGGAAGTGCTGCGGGAAGAACAGCACGTTGGCGCCGATAAACGTCAGCCAGAAGTGCAGCTTGGCCAGCGTCTCGTTGTACATGTAGCCCGTCATCTTCGGGAACCAGTAGTACCAGCCCGCAAAGATGGAGAACACGGCGCCGAGTGAGAGCACGTAGTGGAAATGGGCAACGACGTAGTAGGTATCGTGCAGAGCGCGGTCAACGCCCGCGTTGGCGAGCATGACACCCGTCACGCCACCCACGGTGAACAAGAAGATGAAGCCTAGCGCCCACTGCATCGGCACTTTGAACTGGATCGATCCGCCCCACATGGTGGCGATCCAAGAGAAAATCTTCACGCCGGTTGGCACGGCGATCACCATGGTGGCGAACACGAAGTAGGCCTGCGTGTTCATGCTGATACCGGCCGCGTACATGTGGTGCGCCCACACAATGAAGCCGACGAGGCCGATGGCGACCATGGCGTAGGCCATGCCGAGGTAGCCGAACACCGGCTTGCGCGAGAACGTCGACACGATCTGGCTGATCATACCGAAGCCCGGCAGGATGAGAATGTAAACCTCAGGGTGTCCGAAGAACCAGAACAGATGCTGGTAGAGCAGCGGATCGCCGCCACCCTGCGCAGAGAAGAACGTGGTGCCGAAGTTGCGATCGGTTAGCAACATCGTAATGGCGCCTGCAAGCACAGGCAGCGACAAGAGCAGCAGGAAGGCGGTCACAAGAATGGACCAAACAAACAGCGGCATCTTGTGCAGCGTCATGCCGGGTGCGCGCATATTGAAGATGGTGGTGATGAAGTTGATGGCGCCGAGAATCGAAGAGGCGCCTGCGAGGTGCAGCGCAAGGATGGCGAAATCCATGGCCGGACCGGGGTGACCCGATGTTGAAAGTGGCGCGTAGACGGTCCAGCCGGCGCCGACCCCGAGGCCGCCGGGCGGCCCTTCCACAAACAGCGAGATCAAGAGCAGGGTGAAAGCCGCCGGCAAGAGCCAGAACGACACGTTGTTCATGCGCGGGAAGGCCATATCGGGCGCGCCGATCATCAGCGGCACGATCCAGTTGCCGAAGCCGCCGATCATTGCCGGCATGACCATGAAGAACACCATGATCAGGCCGTGGCCAGTGATAAACACATTGTACGCGTGGCCATCGGCGAAGTACTGCATCCCCGGCTCTTGCAGCTCCAGACGGATGCCGATCGAGAGAGCAGCGCCCACGAGACCGGCAACAATCGCGAAGAACAAATACATCGTGCCGATGTCTTTGTGGTTCGTAGAGAAGAGCCAACGTCCGATACCCCGGGGCGTGTGATCGTGGCTCTCATGCGCCGTGTCTGTCGTGCTACCCATTGTGCGTGCGCCCTGTTCGTTCGGTTGGTATGTTGTTGCCCGGATATCGGTCGGGATCGATTGATCTTGCGCTCGTTACCTGATTACCGCGTCTCCGCCGCACTGGCTTCGGCCAGCTTCCGATTGCCGCTCTGTCGAAGAGCTGCCTCCCGGATGATCTCTTTGGCTTTCTTGAGGAGGTTTTTCTTCTCCCGCAGCATCTCTCGCCGCTTTGTCTTATCCTTCTCGCCGCGCGCATCCGTGCCGGCCGCGTTGGCGGCCTGCATGGCCTCAGACCACGCCGCAAACGTCTCCTCGCTGACCACGCGCACACCGATCGGCATGAACGCGTGATCCTTGCCGCAAAGCTCCGAACACTGGCCGTAGAAGATGCCTTCGACGGTTGACTTGAACCATGTCGTGGTCACGCGGCCCGGAACGGCATCGACCTTCGAGCCGAACGAGGGGATCGTCCAATCGTGGATGACGCCCTCGGGATCAGCGGTCACAAGAACGTTGACCACTTTGTTGACCGGCACGACGACTTCATTGTCGACCGCGAGGTTTCGCGGGGCGGGAATGTTCTCTGCGATGAGCTCCTCACGCGACGCGTCGTCCAGCATGCGCGTTTCAAACGAAAAGTCGCCAAGATCGGGATAAGCGTGGGTCCAGTACCAAGTGTAGCCCGTGGCTTTGATCGTTATGTCGGCCTTAGGATAGCTGTACTGGAGATGCAGGAGCCGGAAGGAGGGGATCGAAATTGCGACCAAGATGAGGATCGGGATCACCGTCCACGCGACCTCGAGCACTGTATTGTGCGCAGTGCGCGACGGATTTGGATTGGACCGCTCGTTGAAGCGGTACATCACGTAGAGCATCAGCAGCATTACGAAGACCGTAATGGCCACAATGATGATGTTGACGAAATCGTAGAGGGCATGAATCTCAACCGAGACCGGGCTCGCAGCGCCTTGCATACCCATTTGCCCCGGCGTGGGCTGCCCCATGCCTGCCCAGGCCGATGAGGCCGCGAGGAAGATTATTGCCAGAGCTGCGGCCGGAACCGAGCAAATAATCCGTCTCAACATTCATTCGCTCCTCGTGCTGCTCGACTCGTTGGCCGAGACCCTCCCCTTCAACAATAAACCGTTCGCCCAGGAAGCCGGCGCAACGCATAGAGCGCCGCGCATAGCGCATAGCGCATAGCGCGCAGCGGCCACATGTGCCGGGCAATGTTCGCTAAACGCCTCCGCACGGCAGGACGCACGGTCCCTGCTCAACTAAAGAGCACAATCGTCTTATAGCGCTCAAGTCAAGCCGAATGCGGCATTTCTACGCGTGGACGAAATGACTGATCAACGTCAGGCCATGGTGCACATGCGAATGTGTGGTTGATCCCAAATTTGGCCCAATTCAGGTAAGACCAGGAGGGATCGCGAACGGTTTGCAACTTGTACGCGCCTTGAGTTCGTTCAATACCGAGCATTTTTTGTCTGAAAAGCCTCTGGAGCACTACGTGCACACCATTTTTCGAGCCCATAGCCTTTCTCGTTGGGTGGCACCGGGCCGGCTAAGCCCCGCCACGGGATTTGTTGGTACGCACTTGGCTATGATTGGCCTCTTGCTTACCGGCCTGACGTCATCTGTGTTCGCACAGGAAGGAACCGTCAAAGCGCAGCACGGCGATTGGCAAATCGTGTGCAAGGATCCACCGCCAGGCGCCAAGAACGAAGTATGTGCGCTTGTACAGAGCGTCACGGCGGAAGACCGCAACAACATTGGGCTGACGGTCTACTTTCAGAGATTCTCGAACGGCACACGCGTCTTGCGTGTGTTTGCACCCTTAGGCGTGCTGCTCCCGCCTGGGCTCGGCCTCAAGATTGACGGCAAGGACGTCGGCCATGCGCCGTTTCTGCGCTGCCATACGTTTGCGTGTTATGCGCAGGTCGTTGTCGAGGATCCGTTGATAGAGCAGCTTAAGTCCGGCAAGACCGCCATCTTCATTATTTTTCAAACGGAAGAGGCGGGTATCGGCATACCGATCTCGCTTTCGGGATTCTCCGCCGCCCTTGCCGAATTGAAGTAAAAAAGCGCGCGAACAACGCTCCGGCCTTTGCACGGCTCCGCGAGCTTTTCAGCTCAGTCAACCTCGGGCCAAGCGTCTCACACGCTCAGGCAACCTTGCGCTCACGCACGCGGCGCGATGGCGCCCGCTCCTGGGGCTCAGGGAACGTAATGTGGTCGTGCTCGTCTTCGGACGTTTGGTCGGCTACCGGGCCGAAGCCAAATGGCGACGCACCGAGCGGAGTCATAAGCTCCATCATGCGCCCTGCCGTTTCGGAGTATTGCTCGTAAGCCGTACGCCAGTAGCGCAACTGCTCGTTTACGAGGTCTTGCGGCGTGCGGCATTGACCGAGCCGGCTTGAGATCTCCAAAATGGCCTGAGCTCTACGGTTCATCAAGCCCATAAATTCGAGCTGTCCGCGCGCGAAATTCTTGGTGGCGGGTTCATAGGTCTGGCTAAGCGAACCCAGACCACCGAAATACATCTGGTAGAAGTTTTGAACGGGCAGGCTTCCGTTCAGCCCACCGCGTGACGCAGAAGCAACCATCGCACGTCTCCCTAATTGTGGAACGCCTCGTCTCGGTGACGTAACCGGGGCGGGGCCAATTCCGTGAGGGGTATGATGCCTAATGGTTAAATTATTAACACTTTAACAGGAGTGAAGGAGGTCGAAATCGTCGCGCGACGCACAACAAAATTGCCAGGGCACACGCTAAATCAGAGACAACTCCTAATTGCCGCAAATTCATAATACTCGCTCTTAGATAGTAAATTTCAAGTATTATCGATAAGAGTTATTGACTTAACGTGGTTAATGGCGCTCCATTCGCAACAAGATCGAAGTGATTTTCAATTAGTTCGTGTTCTGATCTTTGTTTGTGCATGCGTAGTGAGGTCACCAAATCTGGCTCGATATCCGCGGTGGCGTACCGGGGAAAGGTGGCCATGGTGGCATTGGTGCTGCTCGCACCCCTCCGTGCACATGCCGACGACCCGCCGCAGTATGGCTGGCGAGAAGTTTGGGCCGGAGCCCACGCGTCAGGCAACGTTTGGCTGCTCTATTCGGGCCTCACCGTCGCACCCCAATGCCACATGTTCGATGACGGGTTGCGCCTGCGCATCACGAGCGGCTACGGCGGCTACTCGTACGAGGGCTATCGGGGCGGGGAACCGAAAACCAAGCTCAAGTCGTTCAAGGCTCGCACGGCATTCACAGACGTTCTCGTCGGCTACTTGAAACGCATGGGTCCGCTGACGGCGAAGGGATTTCTTGGGGCCTCTGTAATCAGCCATGACATCAGGCCATTGGACCCAGTCAACTCCGTGCAGGGCATCGAATATGGGCCGAAAGCCGGCCTTGAGCTTTGGCTCAACATGGGCTCGGACACATGGTCGTCTCTCGACGTCAACTGGACGAGCGCATACCAGACGTATGGTGGCCGGGTTCGGACCGGTTACCGCTTGATCGAAGATATTACGTTCGGCCTCGAAGCCCACATCGATGGCAACGTGCTCGATAAGGATCTCAGGGGCGGTGCGTTCGTCCGCTACGAGTGGCAGGGCGGCGAGATTTCCGTCGCCGGCGGCGTTGCTGGTCAAGTCTTCAAGGACGCCAAGAATATCAAGAATATGACGACACCTTACGCGACCGCCACTTGGCTGATGCAGTACTGAGTGTCGTCACGGCGTTTGATCCGATTGCCAGTGCCCGTGAAGCGGTGGAGCGCGCTGTCTCGCCGGCCCGGGGCCCATGTGCGTCTTCACGCGAGGGCCCTGCACAGGCTAAACGCAGTACCGGCAAGAAGAGCCCTCGGAGGCCGTTCGGCGCTCAGAATTGCGTGTGCAAACCGTCCTAACTCCCCTTCAAGTCATCCGTTCTTTCTTTGTTCTAAATAATGCTCATTGGCGCCAGTGTGCAGATACCTTGATCGCGCCTTGACCCGACCAACTTCTCATGCAAACAAAACGGTCGTTCGTTTTGTTTTCGCGGAACCACATCCGAATTCAAGCCGTTTTCGTGAAGACCCCAACCAGAGCAGATCCATGCCCAAGCTCAAACCCGCCACCCAGCTCGCCCGCCGAGAACACATCCTCGATGCTGCCGAGGTTTGTTTTGCGCGCGCCGGCTTCCATCGCACGACAATGCAGGACATCTGCAAGGAAGCCGAAATCAGCCCGGGCGCGCTCTACGTCTACTTCGCCTCTAAGGAAGATCTGATCGCCGGTATCGCCGAGCGCGACCGCGCCGAGTTCGCCGAACGCTTCGCTAAGCTTTCCGCATCACCCGACTTCCTGAAAGCGCTTGAGTCTCTGGGCCAGATCTACTTTGTGGAGGAGCCTGCTTACAAGCGCACGATGTGCATCGAGATCGCTTTGGAATCGACACGCAACGCGCAGGTCGGCGAGATTTACCGTTCGGTCGACCGGTTCGTTGCTGAGAGCTTTGAGAAACTTTTCAGCCGGCTCGCCGAGGAAGGACGCATCTCGCCGGACCTCGACATCCCCACGCTTGCCAAGGTCTTCACCGTCATCGGCGATGGACTGTTTCTGCGCCGCGCGGTCGATCCGGACTTTGATCCTGCCAGGGTCGTGCCGGCGGTTGTGGACCTGATCGGCAAGTTGATGAACGTAAGCGCCGCAGATCGTAAGGCCGTTAGCGACAAAGCATTGGAGCTGGAACCCCGCCGATGAAAAAGCTCGTCATCGCATTGCTGGTCATGGCTGCAGTGGGCGCTGGCATCTACCTGGTGCCGCACTTGGCCACGTTCCAGCAATGGCGCGCATCCGAACCAGCGGCCACCGGGACCGATGCGCCGGCGACGCCGCCGCCAGCGGTTTCCGTCGTCGAGGTTGTAACCACCGAATTCACCGAAACGGCAGTCGTTTCAGGCTCGCTGGTGCCGCGCGACGAGATACTCGTCACGCCTGAGGTCGAGGGATTTCGTGTGCTCGATCTAAGGGTTGACGAGAGCGACCGCGTCAAGAAAGGCGATGTGCTGGCCACGTTGGTCAGCGAGTCGCTCGACGCACAGATCGCACAGAATGATGCCTCTTTGGCACGTGCAGACGCGGCCATCTCACGCGCTAGGAGCGAGATCGTGGCAGCGACCGCGCGGCTCGAGGAAGCAACGTCCGCGTTTGAGCGGGCCAAGCCGCTACAGAATTCCGGCTACCTTTCCAAGAGCACCTTCGACCAGCGTGAGGCCGCCGCAACGACCGCGCAAGCGCAGCTCGTCGCGGCCCGCGACGGCCTAAAGCTTGCTCAAGCCGAAAAGGGGCAGGTTGAGGCGCAACGTCGTGGGCTCGAATGGCGCCTCGCCAACACCAAAGTGACCGCGCCCGAAGATGGCCTTATCAGCCGGCGCGACGCGCGCATCGGCGCGATGGCCTCTTCTTCGGCGAAACCGATGTTCCACATTGTCGCGCGCGGTGAGGTTGAGCTCGACGCAGAAGTGATCGAGACGGAGCTCGCGAGGATCCATGTGGGGCAGAAGGCGCGCATCGACGTCGCCGGCGTCGGCGAGGTAACCGGAACAGTTCGGCTCATCTCGCCGGAGATCAATGCGGACACGCGGCTGGGCCGGGTGCGCATCTTTCTCGGTGACGATCCTAAGCTTAGGATTGGCGGCTTCGCGCGTGGTGTGATCGACACCGCAGAAGCCCGCGGTCTGGCCGTGCCAACGGCAGCCGTTGTGTTTGATAGCAGCGGCGCATTCGTACAGGTGGTTCGCGACGGCCGCGTAGAGCGGCGCGTCATCGAAACCGGACTAGTGGCCGCCGGCCTCGTCGAGGTGCGCGAGGGACTGGCGCTCGGCGATGTCGTTGTGGCCAAGGCCGGGACCTTCCTGCGCGATGGCGACGCGGTGCGTCCCGTCCACCCCAACTCCAAGATCAGTG
>Ga0255058_10000638_pt1 | contig 20229 bp, 23 predicted proteins | sample Cases_109_9_MG_FD_188637 | JGI IMG/M metagenome (GOLD analysis project Ga0255058, IMG submission 188637) | Seawater microbial communities from Amundsen Gulf, Northwest Territories, Canada - Cases_109_9 | ecosystem: Environmental > Aquatic > Marine > Gulf | place: Canada: Northwest Territories... | reverse complement strand
GGACGCGCTGTGGATCGGTGGCGTGATCTCGAACCGCCAGGTCCCGCTGCGGATCTGGGGACCGAGCGGGGCGACGCCGGAGACGGGCACGGCGTACATGGTCGAGCACCTGAAGAAGGCGTACGCGTGGGACATGGCGTCGCGGCAGGGAAACGTGAACACCGAGGGAATGACGATCGAGGTTCACGAGTTCGACTACAAGGCGGTGAACGAGGTCATCTACCAGGAGAACGGGGTGACGATCCGATCGATCCCGGCGATCCACGCGGTCGATGGGTCGGTCAGCTTCATCCTGACGTGGAACGGCCTCAAGTTCGCGTTCAGCAGCGATACGTATCCGAACAAGTGGTGGATGGAGTACACGAAGGACAGCGACCTCGCGATCCACGAGTGCTTCGCCAATCCGTCGATCATGGTGAACAAGCAGGGCTTCGCCGTGGGTGATGCGCTGAACGTGGCCACGCAGGTGCACACGTCGCCGGCGATGTTCGGCAAGGTGATGAGCCAGATCAAGCCGCGGATGGCCGTGGGCTACCACGTGTTCAACGACTTCGACACCCAGCCGGGGATCGTCGCGGAGGTCCGTTCGACGTACGACGGGCCGTTCGAACTGGCCGTTGACTACATGGTGTTCAACGTCACGAAGGACGACATCAGGGTTCGTATGGCGGCCGTCGATGAGGACATCTGGCCACTGCCATCGGTCTACCCGCCGAAGGCCGCGGATCCGTCGCAGAGGGTCGGGTTCTCGGACTACATCAAGGGCGGGCGCGTCGTATACGAGGACGTGATCAAGCAGTACTACGAAGAGACGAACGCGCAGTTCGGCACGAGCTTCGAGGCGCCGACGTACTGAGTGAGTTGAGTGCGAGCGCAGGCAACTGTCGCTCCTTCGGCAAGCGAGCCCGCCCGGTCCCCATCGCGGCCGGGCGGGCGTTGTCGTTCGTCACGTGACCCAGCGGCCGATGGGCCGCTTCCCGCCCAAGCCGCGTGCGGCTAGGTTCTCCTCGGGCTGTCTAACGGCTTTCCAGGAGGTTCCATGACACTCGAGGTCTTCACGTCGTTTCTCGCCTGGTGCACGCTGATCAACCTGGTGTTCCTTCTCATCTGGTTCTTCTTCCTGACCGCCGGCAGTGGCTGGATGCGGCGGATGCACCGGAAGTGGTTCGCCCTGAGCGACGAGGGTTTCGCCGTCGTCCACTACAAGATGCTGGCGTATTTCAAACTCCTCTGGGTCTTCTTTAATCTCACTCCGTACCTGGTTCTGCGGTTGTTCCTCTGATGGCCAAGGTCCTGGGAATCGGCGGGGTGTTATTCCGGGCGGACGACCCGGAAGCTCTCGGCGACTGGTACAAACGCTGGCTCGGCGTGCCCGTGGAGCATCCATGGGGCGCGTCGTTTCAACCCGCCGACCTTCCGGGCAAGGCCTTCGGGGTGTGGGCGCCTTTCAAGCGAGACACGGAGTATTTCGCCCCCGACAAGTCCTTCATGTTCAACCTCGTGGTGGACGATCTCGACGGAGCTCTCGCCCAGGTCGCAGAGGGCGGCGCCGAGGTCGTGGACGAGATCGAGGAGATGGAGTACGGCCGGTTCGGCTGGTTCTTCGATCCCGAGGGTAACAAGGTCGAGCTTTGGGAGCCGGGGAGTTGAGCGGCTAGCTCACAGGGATTCGGGTGAGCCCTGAGCCCTACTCCAGCCCCACCTTCTTCAGCAACCGTTCCCTCCCGGCATTGACCGCGGGATCCGATCCACGCATACTTGAGTTATGATCGTGTTTTTAGTACATACGTATGTAATATTAGTACAATCGATCGGTTCAATGGATCATGGGAGGCAGGATGGCTGACCGGATTGCGAAAGCGCTCTTCGGAAAGACTCGGCGGAACGTCCTGTCGCTGTTGTTCGGGCGACCAGACGAACGTTTCTACATGAGGCAGGTGGCCCGGGAGACGGCTTCCAGCGTAGCCGCAGTTCAGTATGAGTTGGCTCGGCTCACGACGGCGCAGCTCGTGATCAGAACCCCCGATGGAAAGCAGGTCTACTACAGGGCCAACACGGAATCGCCTGTATTTCAAGAGCTCCGGAGTCTGATGGACAAAACGGTTGGGGCGGTCGCAGTGGTCCGCTCGGTGCTTTCCGGTCTCGCGAGCGAGGGCCGGGTCGAGATAGCCTTTATCTACGGTTCCGTCGCGTCTGGAACGCACGTGTCTTTGAGCGACGTTGACGTGATGATCATAGGCGAGATCAAACTGTTAAAGATCGTTCCTGCCCTTCGCGTCGCGCAGGATCAGTTGGGTCGCGAGATCAACCCGACGATCTATCCGGCGGAAGAACTCCGCAGGAAGTTGATGGACGGAGAGCACTTTGTGAACCGAGTCCTGAATGGCCCGAAGATCATGCTGATCGGAACCGAAGATGAGCTTGAAAGACTGGCAGGAGAATCGCTGGCTCGCTGAGCACGAACCAAGCTCGGAGGAAGTCGCAGATCTACTGACCGTAGTTAATAGAGATTTGCAGGACGCGGCGGTAGACAGGTTGAGCGCTGACTGGCGTCTTGGCATTGCGTACAACGCGGCTCTCCAACTTGCCCTCCTCGCCTTGGCAGCCGAAGGGTATCGGCCCGAGCGGCAGCGTACGCACGAAAGAGCGGTCCAGTCCCTGCGATTGACAATTGGCCTGGACCAGGAAGTGGTTGATACGCTCGACGTGGTGCGCCGGAAAAGGCACCTCAGCATCTACGAGCGTGCCGGAACCGCGTCTTCCAGCGAGGCCGAGGAAGTTTACCGACTCGCGGTTGCACTGCGCGATCAGGTTCTGGAGTGGATGAAACGGGAACACCCGGAACTGCTCGGTCCCTCGGCTCCAGGCTAAGAAGTTCCGCCCCCTACTCGAACGACCAGCCTGCGAATAACCGTACCTCGGGGAACCGGCGGAAGACGTCCGGGAAGTCACGGTAGTAGCTGTCCCGCGCCGTGTAGAACCCGGTGGCTCCCAGTTCGAGCTTCTGGTAGATCGGCACCCGCAAATTGATCCCCGCAAACTGCAGGATGTGGTCGCCCACCGCACCGTTCAGGGTGTGCTGCCAGAAAAGGTTGTAGAACACGCTCACCACTTGCCGGTCGCCACGGTTCAGGTTCACCCGTGCCCTCAGACCGGCTCCGCTTCCGAAGTCGTAGCTCCGGCGCGTGAAGTCGGCGAATTCGGAGTCGACGCCCCAGATGAGCAGCGCGGACGGCTCGATCCGGGTCATCAGGCTCCACCGCTCGGACAGCCCCCACCGGGACAGGAACGTGGCGCTCAGGCTGGAACCACCGGTTTCCAGTGCCCGGTTGTTGACGTAATCGAAATGCTGCGCGAGGTGGAAGACGTGATTCGCCTTCTCCGTCTTCTTCAACTCGGTGCCGTACAGGGTGCCCAGGAGGTGAGCCTGGCCGATTCGCTGCACTTCGTTGCTGCCGTTCAGCTGAATGTAAAACCTGAAGCTGTCGAACGGTTTGTGGTAGTCCTTGAACCCATCCCCATACAGGTAGTCGAAGGCGAAGAAGCCGCCTGACTGTGGCTCGGACTTGCCGCCTTCACCAACGGACCGGAAGCCGAGCGTCAGTTTCCCTGCGCTTACAGTCGGGTATGGACCTTCCGGATTGGCGCCCACCTTCGTCCATTCGCCCCGCACCAATCGGTTGAAACCTCCGAGCGGGTTGACGAAGAAGCCCCCCAGTTCGCGCATCGAGCGCCCGAAACCCGTGGCCGAGTTGTCCCAGATCATTCGCGACAGCCGATTCAGCGACTCACCGAGCCCGATCCCCCCGATCGCCGTGGCGGCCCAGTCGTTGATCGCGGGGCGGTTGTTCTCTCCGAACGTCTCCCACAGGAAGCTGCCGCCCCAAGACCATGCCGCCGACTGCCAGAAGTTGTAGCCGTTCGCGCGCGCGGAATTGAAGTACATGGCCCCGTGGTATGGGTGCGCCCACATGTTCGTGTTGAAATTGTCGGCGTCCCACTCCATGCCCTGCACGATGTTCCGCTTCCAGGCGTCGAAGCTCAACGTCGCTGTCGAGTCGTCCGCTACGTGTCGGTTGAAGAACCACGGGACGACCAACAGCAGGCCGACCCCGCCCAGCGTCGGCAGGAAGTGCCTGCTGTCGCAGCAGAACACAGCCCCGTTCTGCGGGACCTGCGTCGTCGGAGCCTGGGTCAGTGGGATGGGCCCCGAGGTGTCCAGTGGCCTGAGTGCGAGGGGCGGGACCCGGCGAACCGGCGACACCTCGCCCGGCAAGCCGAACTGCGCGGTCACCGCGTCCAGCACCGTCACGGTGCCTGTCGGGCGCTGCGAGTATTCGCTCCCCGAATCCTGACCGAACGCCTGCCCGGCCGTGGCCAGGCAGAGTGTCAGAGTCACGATCCAGCGTCTCGAGTGCGCTCGCATCCCGTTCAGTCCTTGATGACGAGACCGAAGAACCAGCCCTGGCTGACTCCTTCGTCCCACCGGTAATCAGAGTCCGTGGTACCGTACTCGGTCAGGAGGTAGTCGTAGGCCAGTGTCAGGTGCACCGGACCGGCGACATTGATCCCGAGCTCGGCGCCGACGCGCCAGGCGATCTCGGACCCGAACAGCACACCGCCCATGTCGCCGTCCACCGCAGCCCAGAAGGGGCCTCCCATCTCCACGAAGTACTCGGCCCCGAACACGGGCTCGACCCAGTCCTGCGTCACTTCACCCGGCTGCGGGCCGTCGAGGAGTTTCTGCCCCTGGTGAACGTAACGCAGGCCTCCGTACAGTTTGAAAGCGTGCGCGGATTCGAACCGTCCCACCTGCCAGGCGGCCAGGAGCTCGGCGGTGGTCCAGCTGAAGTCGTAGTTGACCTGGGCCCCGTCCGGAATGCCGGCGCCCTCTATGGTGCCCTGGTTCTTGAGCGTAGTGGTGGAAAAACGGCCGATCCCCCGGAACCGGCCTTTACCGACCTGCACGTCGCCCGCAAAGCTGGCGTGCAGGGACGTAGTGTCCCCGACCGTTATGGCCACGTCATCCACGTAGTTGATACCGTCGATGTTGGCCCACCACAGGTACGCCGAAGCGCGCCAGAACGAGCCCTGATTGCCGGCGTCCTGGGCCCGAGCCTCGGGCGCGAGGCCCGATGTCAGCGTCAGGAAGCCTGCCGCGACGAGCGCGAGTCCGATCCGCGCGCGCCTCATTTGCGGGGCCCCGAAAGTGGGAGGAACAGCCGAAAACGGAGGTCCAGGACCCGATTCTTCGCCGTCAATCCGTTGTCTTCCGCTTCCGACAGCAGGTTCGTCGTGCCAATCGAGTAACGAGCGTCGAACCCGAGGCCCGACCCGCCCTTGAACAGGCGGTCCACGCCGAACCCGAACTGGATGAGGAAGTCGTTTCCGGCCAGTTCGCCCCCGGGCGTCTCCTCGCTGCACTCCGTGTCGAATGAGAACTGGCTCGACGGCTTTACGTCGCAGCCCGTGGCAAACGCCGCCGCGCCACCCGCGAAGACCCGGTAGCCCCACTCGTCACCGAAGAAGGCGTTCCGGTAGTTGAAGGCGATCGGGATCTCGAGATAGGAGAAACGGTAGTCGTATGCCTCGTCCTGCAGGGGGCTCTCCACCTCGAAGGCGCCCTTCTGGCTGATGCCGAACGCCCCTTCGACGGAGAAGTGCTCTGAGAAGTGCCACTCGGCGAAGGCGGAGCCGACGAATCCCCACGTGTCGATCGAGCTCTCGACGTAGCTTCCCGACATGTGGGCGATGGTGGGGCCAGCGAACAGGCCGAAGTCGACCTGGGCATGAGCCGAGGGCACGAACGTGGCGAGCAGGAGAAGGACTCCCACCGACGTCCTGAGTGCCGTACGCTGTACCGTCCGCATCGTGCTGATCACAACCTCCTGTCGAGGAGAGATCATCCCTTACCGGCACATGATGGACGGTGTCGATTTAGCAAAGCATCGTGGGCGCGGCAAGTCATTGCGCCTGCGAGCGGGGCTGCTCGGGATGCTTGCCGGGGCGCTGCTGCACGTGTGCGCGCCAGCAGAAACCGCAGCGCAGGAGTCCGGCGGATCCACCGCGGCCGCCATGGCGGGCGGAGCGCTCGGGCTCGCGTCGGCGGCGACTCTGGGGGCAGTCGGGTCGATCATCCCCTGCTCGCAGACCGGTCCGGGACCGACCTGCGTGCGGTGGAGCGCGATCGGTGGTGGAGCGATCGGCGTCACCGGCGGGGCGCTGCTCGGGGCCGCTGATTCTGACCGACTCGGCGATGCCGCGGTGGGGGCGGGGATCGGATTCCTGGCCGGCGCGATCGGTGGGATGTTGCTCAAGTCGAAGGCCGAGCGCTTCGGCTGGCAAGACGTCGCCGCGGTTGGGCTGTTCGGCGGGGCGGTCGGGGCCGCGCCGATCGGATCCGCGATCGGGATGTTGAGCGGCTCCGCGGTCGGCCTCGCAGCTTGGGCGCTGCTGGACGACTTCAAGGGCCCCGACCTGCTCGGAGCGGCCGTAGCCGGCCTGGCGATCGGCGGGATCGCGGAGTGGCTGGCGCGCGGAATCGACGCCCAGTCGCGGGGCGATAGTGAGCTGCAGCTTTACGTGCCTTTGCGGGTGGGGTTCTGACGGTGGGCATGCACGTGGTTTTGCGGTTTCTCGCCCTGTCGGCGACTGCCGGACTGACTGCGTGCATGCCGTCGCATCGGATGACGCCGGGCCCTGTCCCGGACCGCTCGTGCCCCGACATCGTCGAGCAGACCTGGTATTTCCCGGAGACCGCCGGAGATCATGCCCGGTTGGAGGACTGGTGCCGGACCGTCGGACCGCCGGTCGTCTCGCCCGACCCCACGGCAGCTTTCGGGGATCTGGAGTCCGGTGGGGAGCTCGCGGTAATCACTTGGAACGTGGACGTCGGGGGCGGTGACGTGATGGACTTCCTCGAGACCGAGCTCGGTCTCACGTGTGGCGGGAATCAGTCGCGGCTCGCACCCGGCGGAACGCATTTTGCGCTCCTCGTGCAGGAGGCGTTCCGCCGATCAAACGAGATTCCCGAGAATCCACAGGGCCCGACGATTCCGAGAGCCGTAGCGGAGAACGAAAGGCCAGGTGAGCGACTGGATGCCGTCGAGGTGGCGGCGCGGTGCGGGCTTTCGCTGGTCTACGTGGCGGCGGCACGAAACGGAAGCGAGCCGCGGGACGGTCTACGGGAAGACAAGGGGGTCGCCATCCTCTCGACCCTTCCCCTGGAGGACGTTTTGTTCATCGAACTGCCGTACGAGGCGGCCCGTCGTGTCGCAGCCGTGGGTACGGTCCGCGACGCATCGGGAAGAAGGCTCCGACTCGCAAACCTCCACCTGATCAGCGCTTCCGGACCTGCGCGCGCCCTGACGACCGGAAACGGATCGAGGCTTCGGCAGGGACTGGCCCTCGTTGACGCCCTGGACCAGCTCGAGGCGCAGCGAGCCGATGGCGTGTCGACGAAGCCGCACCCGATGTCCACGGTGCTGGCGGGCGACTTCAACACGTGGTCCGATCGGGAGACGACGTTGCGGCGTCTGCGAGAGTACTTTCCGGATTCACCGTCGCCGCTTGGCCAGGGCACTCACGGGTCCTTTCCCACGGACCACATCCTGTTTCGGAAGTCGGATACAGCGGGAGCTCCGCATCTGGTTGAGGGGAGCTACCTCCGGGTCGAGGATCGTCACCATTCTGATCATCACGCCATCATGGCCCGGGTGGAGTTCGGCGAGTGAGGGCGGGCGCAACGGACTCCGTCTCTGTATCTTGTCAGAGCAGGTGCCGGTCGCATGGTCTGCGGGCAACCGTTTCACCTTCGGGCAGGTGCAGGAAGATGAACAGAATCCTCGTCAGCCTGGCGCTCCTCGCCGTCACCGGTTTCACGGCAGGGTGTGAGTCGTCGACCGAAGTTCGCGTCGAGGATCTCGCCGGCACATGGCTCGCTTCGCAGGTGCGCATCGTCGACATCGAGCTTCCCAAGGAGAGCAACTTCGATCTCATCGAGCTCGGATACCAGGCGATCTTCGTGAGCACGGCAACAGGATCCTTCACCATCCGGCTCGATGATCCCGAAGGCGAGAGTGAGTTCATCACGGGCACCCTCGTGACCGACGGCACCGACGTGGTTGTGACCACTGCCGAGGGGGTTTCAGGTGGCGAGGTTTTCCTCGAGGACGAGCAGGCCGCGCTCAGCCTCACCGCTGGCCTGACATTCGACTTCAAAGGGGACGGCGAGGAGAAGCCCGCCAAGCTCCTGCTGGTGATGGACCGACAGTCGCTCGAGCCGATACCGCTCTAGCCGACGCCGCTCAACCCGGAGACCGCACGCCGGAACTCAATCCACTCGGACGTCCCCGCGTCCCCCGGGAACCCTCCGCAGCGCAGTCCGGTTCGGACCTCGACAAACGCTCTCAATTCGAGCGCTATGATATGAAGCGTCGAGGCTCCGAGGAGCTGAAGGAGAAGTCATGGACAGAATCCTGAACATCCGAATCGGACGCGCCGTTGCTGCCGGACTTATTGGTACCGCCGCGATGACGGTCGTCGGACTGTGGGTCGCTCCGTTGATGGGGATGCCCGCGATGAACCCGGCCCAGATGCTGGCCGGTGCGATGGGCGGAAACCTCGCGCTGGGCTGGATGGCCCACCTGATGATCGGAATCGTTCTCGCGCTGGGCTACGCGGTCGCCGCTCCGGCCCTTCCGGGCAAGCCGGTCGTGCGCGGGGCACTCTACGGGATCGCGCCGTACCTCATGGCGCAGATCATCGTCATACCGATGATGGGGATGCCTTTGTTCTCGGGCTCGGTCGTGATGGCGATGGGCAGCCTCGTGGGACACATGGTCTACGGTGCCATCGTGGGCGGCGTCTACGGACCGGTCGAGGCCCGGGTCGGGACACGCGCCGCTGCCGCTGCGGCCGTTTAGCAGCCTGCCAGGGCACGTGGAGAGCCTCTGGTCCCCGGAAGGGGTTGGTGTTCCGCAAGGCCTGAGACCCACGTTCGCACTGCCCGGGGGGCAGCGCATGGCCGCGCTGACCTCCCGGGAAATGCGCGAGGTGGACCGGATAGCGGTCGAGGACACCGGACCGGGCCTGCTCCAGATGATGGAGAACGCCGGCCGCTCGATGGCCGTGCTCGCGATCCGGAGGTTGCGGTCAGTCTACCCGGCCGGCCGAGCGGTCATCCTGGCGGGCCCGGGTGGAAACGGCGGCGGCGGGATCTGCGCCGCACGGCACCTCGCACCACGCCTCGAAGAGGTCGAAGTCTGCCTGTCGACCCCAGCGAGACGACTCTCCGAAGCCGCTCGGACTCAACTGGACCTGTACCTGGAGACAGGGCGAAAGCTCGTGACCGTCGAGGATCTGTTTCTTCGCGACCCACCCGATCTCATCGTGGACGCACTGATCGGCTACAGTCTGCGAGGTGCGCCTCGAGGGGAAGCGGCACGCCTCATCGAGTGGGCGAACGGATCGCCCGCCGCCGTCGTGTCGCTCGACGTACCGTCCGGACTGGATCCTGACACCGGCGACGCGCCGGGAGCGTACGTCCAACCGCTGGCCACCCTGACGCTGCACATGCCGAAACAGGGCCTGCTGAACCCCGCGGCGGGGCAGCTGTACGTAGCGGACCTCGGGATCCCCGCCGGCGTGACCAGCCGGATCGGGGTGGAGCCGCCAGTCTACGGGCCGGCCTTCGTCGTGCCTCTCGAGCGGGAGCCGAGCACGGACTGAGGGTCCATCACGGCGTCCTCAATCACCTCCGGCCTCCTGCTCCAGGAGCTTCTGGAACAGCTCTCGCCGCACATCGACAGACCCCTCGCCCCGCGGGGAGGTACGCTGCATGTACTCGAAGTAAGCTCTCTGAAAGTCGTACTTCGGATAGCACCGATTGCAGACCTCTAGGTGCTTGCGCACAGCCTCTTCCTCTACGTCCTCGAGCTCGCCGTCCAGGAACTCCCACAGGCGAGCCATCGCCTCTTCACATCGAATCATTCCCATCTTCTCCCTGATCACTCGCCTCTCTCCTGCACGTAGCCAGAGCTCTCGGCGAAGCTCCTCAGCCGCTCCTGGAGAATCCGCCTGGCGCGAGACAGCCGACTCTTGACCGTGCCTACCGGGACATCCAGCACCTCTGCGATCTCAGCGTACTTCAGGTCTCCCATGTCACTCAGCACGAGAACCTCCCGGAATTCCTCCGGCAGGTCGTCGATCGCTTCGATGACCTCGTCCCCGATTAGCCGATCGAAGAACTCCCTGTCCGGACGCTCGGGCCCGGTGCCCCACGCGGACACGGCGGCGAGCGTCTCCATCCGCGCATCGAAATCGGCCGCCGGGCGCTCGTAGCGGTTGATGGCTTTCTCCTTCCCGTGCAGGTACGTGTTGCGGCAGATAGTGAACAACCAAGACTTGGCGTTGCTGCCCCGTTTGTACGTGTGCCAGAAGCGATGCGCCCGGAGGAACGTGTCCTGCACGAGGTCCTCCGCGGCGTCCCGGTCACCCCCCGTGAGACGCAGCGCGAATCCGTGCACCGCATCGAGCCACGGAAGTGCCTCCTCGGCGAATCCCTCGGCGGCCAGCGCCGGATCTTCTTCGCGTGGAGCGGGGCGGGTAGCTCGCTCCCGCCCCGCGTGCACCTCGTGAGCGCCCCGTCCGGAAAGCATCGTCCAGGCCATTCGAACTTGCTCCCACAGAGCTGCCTGGCTCACGCCGGCACCGATGTCGAATACTCGTTCAGAACCATGCGTCCATCCGGATCGGGGCATCCACCACAGAGTGAATCAAGATAGGGGCCAGGGATGTTCCCACCAGATGTGTCGCGGAACCCTTGCGCCTGTGTCGCCGTTCCTTGAACGCTTGTCGATGGGATCTTCGAGAAAGGTGGTTCGGTGGCCAACGAGTCGGGCGTGATATCTCGCGGCGCTGCTGCGGATTCGATGGATTCTGCACATGCGGCTGGTGCAGTCTTCCACGAGCTGACGCGGAGCTTGTGCCCCGTATGTCGCCGTGTGATCGACGCGAAGGTGCTGCTGCGCGACGGTGCGGTGTTCATGCACAAGCGCTGCCCGCAGCACGGGGCGTTCGAGGCCCGAGTGTACGGCGACGCCGAGGCCTACGTGAACTTCGCCCGCTTCAATCGGCCGGGCACGGTGCCCGAGGCATTTTCGACCGAGGTCAGTCACGGCTGCCCGCACGACTGCGGCCTGTGCCCCGACCATGAACAGCACGCCTGCGTCGGGATCATAGAGGTTAACAGCGCCTGTGACATGGACTGTCCGCTGTGCTTCGCCGACGCCGGCCGCGGCTACAGTCTCACGCTGGCCGAGGTGGAGGCGGCGCTCGATTCCTTCGTCCGCACGGAGGCGGCGCCGGAGGTCGTACAGTTCTCGGGTGGGGAGCCTTCGATCCACCCGCAGATCGGGGAGATGATGCGGGCGGCTTCAAGGCGGGGGATCCGCCACGTCATGCTCAATACGAACGGGCGGCGGATCGCCCGGGACGACGCGTTCCTGGATGAGCTCGCCGACATTCGGCCCGCGATCTACTTCCAGTTCGACGGATTCGACGCGGACACGAATCAGAAGATCCGCGGCGAGCCGGACCTCCTTGGCGAGAAAATCCGCGCGCTCGACCGCCTCGCGACCATCGGCTGTCCCGTGATACTCGTCCCAGCGATCGAGTGGGGAGTGAACGAGCACGAGGTCGGCCGCATCGTCGAGTTCGGGCTCGAGCACCCGGCCGTATTCGGGATCAACTTCCAGCCTGCCTTCCACGCGGGACGGCACGGGGATCACGATCCGCTTCGGCGGGTCACCAACCCCGATATCCTCCGCTGGATCGAGGAGCAGACCGACGGCCGGTTCCGCGTGTCCGATTTCTTTCCTGTTCCGTGCTGTTTCCCAACCTGTAACTCAGCAACGTATGCGTACGTCGAGGACGGCGAGGTGACGCCGCTCCCTCGCATCCTGCCGATGGAGGACTACATGGACTACATCGCCAACCGCGTGCTGATGGATGTTCCAGGGGAGATGCGCCGGCTTCTCGAGGAGCTGTGGTCCGCAGCCTCCATTCCGGGCACCGGCGATGCGGCGTATGCCTTCGATCTCGCATGCGCGGCCTGTGGGTTGCCGCAGGGCCTCGGCGGAATCGAGGACATCGCGGGCCGCATGTTCATGATCACGCTGCAGGACTTCATGGACCCGTGGACCTTCAACCAGAAGAACGTGATGAAGTGCTGCAAGGAGATCCTGCTTCCCGACGGAAAGCAGATCCCGTTCTGCGCCTACAACAGCGTGGGCTACCGCGAGCAGGCGCGCGAGCAGCTGGCGGCGCGCCAGCCGGATCGGGACCGCGCCCGGCGGACCGGGGAGCCGCTTGAGATCCAGCCACTTCGGTTCGAATTCGATCATCCGGGAACCGAGGCGTGACCACGGAAGCCTGGATCCAGGCCCTCACCGATACGCGAGTCGGTGACCGTCCCGAGCCCGAGACCCTCAAGGCCTGCTGCGCCGATGTCTACGCCAGCGACTGGGCGCGCATGCTGCTCGGCGACTCCTTTCACCCCGGCGGCATGCAGCTCACAGATCGCCTCGCCGAAATGCTCACGCTGCGCCCGGGAGACCGGGTCCTGGACCTGGCGAGCGGCGCGGGAGCGAGTGCAATCCACCTGGCCGACCGGTTCGGTATTCGACCGGTGGGCATCGATTTCAGCGAAACGACGGTCGAGCGGGCCCGTGCGGCGGCCTCCGAAGCGGGAAGCGCAGCCGAGTTCGCTGTCGGCGACGCTGAAGACCTCGACTTCGAGGACGCTAGCTTCGACGCGGTCATCTGCGAGTGTTCCTTCTGTGTCTTTCCCGATAAGGTGGCGGTGTCGTCGGAGATCGCGCGCGTTCTCCGCCCCGGTGGTCGAGTCGGGATCGGGGATGTGTGCCGCGACGGCGACCTGCCACCAGAGCTCGAGACGCTGTTCGGGTGGGTGGCGTGCATCTCCGATGCCTATTCCGCTCACGACATCGCCGCGGCGCTCGCCGGGGCGGGCCTGCGCACGACCGGAGAGGAACGCCACGATGACGCACTCGCCGCCCTGATTAGCGACATCGGCGGACGTCTGATGACTCTGGAGGCAGGAGCGAAGCTCGGAAAGCTCACTCTACCCGCAGGCATGCAGTTCGACGAGGCGAGGCGCGTACGGCGGGCCGCGGCCGACGCGGTACGGCGCGGCGTACTGGGCTACGCCTTGATCACGGCCCGGAAGCCGGAGTAGGTGTGTTTACTTCGACCTCTTCGATCAGCAGCTCGGGGTGGGATCGGGACACAGCTACGCGGAAGGCGATGAACGGAAAAAGGGGGTTCGGAAGCCAGTACTTCCACCCCACGTTGCGCAGAGGCGCCTCACCCGGGAGACGAAGGTCCAACCACACGTAAAGAAACTTGTAGATGCACAGGCCGGGAATGTAATTGGGCCGGAACGCCTCGGTCCGGAGATACTTCCGGCCGATGTACAGGTTGCCTTCGAACGGCGTGATGCCCCAACCCTTCGGCCCCTCGGCAAGCAGGGTGCCGCTACTGCGGTGGCGAATCCGAATTCGGGTCACAACCGGGTCCTTCCTTTCCGCTTGAGCACGAGGGTCGGATCACTCAAGTAACCGAACCGTCTGCACAGACGTCCGGTTCCACCGGGGAGCGCATTCATCGAATGGATCCACGCGGCCCCGAAACGTTACAGCTACCTCATCCAGTCGGTTCGTAGTCGCACGTGATGTCCGGTTCGAAGACCCGGCCCAGAGCGAGACTGGTCGCGGCTCGCAGTTTGTTGCGAGCGCCCACCAGCTTCAGGAGGTAGGCCGTGCGGTAGAGGGCCCAGGCGAGGCGTCCCTTCATCGTCCAGCCCAGCACGTCCACCAGCGCCGAGCCGTGCCCGAGGGACACGATCGAGCCGGCGTGGTGGGCGTGGTACGGCTCGAGGGCGCGCCCCAGGATGGCGTTCTCGATGTTGCCCGCGGCCCGGATTCCCTGGCTGATCGCGATCGGGGCCACGGCAGGATAGGGCCTTCCGGTCCGGGGATCCTCCCGGAAGGCCGCATCGCCGGCCGCGTACACGTTCTCGGTTCCGACCACGCGCAGGAAACGGTCGGTCGCGATGTGACCGCTCGGCCGGACGGCGTCACTCGTACCGGACCACACCAACCCGCATGGAGCTGTCCCCGCCGTCCACACGAGCGTGTCTGCCTCGATTTCGATGTGTCCATCCGATGTGTCGACGCTCACCACCCGCCCGTCGTACCCCCGCACGTGCGAGCCGAGGCTCACCTCGATGCCGCGCCGACGGAGGATCGCCAGGCCGGATCGGGCCAGGTCCTCGTTCCAGCCGGGCAGTATGCCCTCGCTCCCCTGGAGGATGATGACGCGCCCCTCCGATCCCAGGTCGTAGTAACGGGGAAGCACAGAGCGCACGAGGTGCCACACTTCAGCCGCGCCTTCGACGCCTGCGGGGCCCGCCCCGGCGACACAGAACGTGAGCATCCGTCGCCGTCGGTCGGCGCTCGACTCGCGGCTCGCAGCTTCCGCCAGTCCTATCACGCGCTCGCGGAGGGCCAGAGCATCCCGCACGGACGTCAGGGAGATACTGTGGCGCTCGAGGTCCCGGTTGCCGAAGTACTTCGGGCCGGCGCCGAGGCCCAGCACGAGGAAGTCGTACTCGATGTCTCCTGCCGTACTCGTGACGGTCTGTCCTGCCGTGCCGACGCCCTCGACGCGGGCCTGGATGAACCGGAAGCCCCGACGGTTCGCGAACACGGGAAGGGACAGGGTCACGTCCTTCCGCCCGAGCGACCCGGCGATGACTTCCGCCAGGAGAGGCGTGAACGTGAAGTAATTGCGATCCGAAACCATGATGACCTCCAACGAGTCCGGCGGCAGGTCCGCAGCCGCCAGGTAGGAGGCGGCGTAGATGCCGGCAAATCCACCTCCCAGGATGACGACACGGGCTGGAGCCGGCCTCACGGTCCGAACGGGCCCCCGAAGCGCGGAAGTGCATCCTGATAGTAGACGAGCATAGTGCCGATCGTCGTGATCACTCCCACGATCGCGATCCCCACGGCCTGCGTGACGAGACACCAGGCCATGATCCGCCGATCCTCCTGCAGGTAGCTCTTCTTCCTGGCGCTCTTGGCCAGAAAGAGGCCGTACACCACGAGGAGAACGACCGCCAGGGTGGCCTTGACCACCAGCCAGCCGCCGACGGGGCCGTCGAACCGAACGATGGAACCGGCCATGCCATCGCGCAGCCCGGCGATCATCGATAGAGCGATCGTGACGACGCCCAGCCACGTGTTCGTCCGTGCGAAGCGGTAGATGCGATCCTCGAACACGCTGGTTGCGAGCCCCCGGATCAACCACGCGTACATGGCCATGAAAGCCATGAGGAGAAACGCTATGTGAAGGTGCACGAACAGGGGATGCAAAACGCGCATGGTCAGGGTCTCACCTCCAGGCTGCCCAACATGCCCGCCATTTCGTGGAGCGAGCACACGTAGGCATACCTGCCGGGGACAGTGAACACGACCCGGTACTCCTCGCCCTCGGACAACGCTCCCGAGTCCCAGGTTGAAGCGCCTTCGGGTAGCTCGCCGTTCGCGGGCGTCCGGGCCAGCTTCGGGTCGCCGGTCGTCGTGTGCGGCAACTTGCCGTCGTTGATCCACACCACGGTGTCACCCACCGAGATCGTGGGATTCGCGGGCTCGAAGGTCATGTCGTCCAGCATGTGGATGACCAACCGATGTGGACCGGAATCCGTGGATTGCCGCTCGGGCGCGGGCTCCCCGCATGCGATTGCCGGCAAGGCGGCAAGAACGGTGACTGCGATTCGATATAGGGTCATTGTGAGCAACCGAACCGCAGGCGGAAACGGATGGTTCCCTCCTGCTGCACGGCCCTGCCTCGAATCTGCCGCGAGCACACCGCACTCACACGTGCTCGGCGCTGACAGGCTACTGACGCTCTGGAACCGCCCCCGGTCCGCGCCGGTTTGGCAGATGCGGCCTCGAGTTGCTCGTGGCCACGGATTCTCAGACCTGGAGGACTTGATGTCAGTCCAGAGCGCTACAGCCCGGAGAGGCTCGAAATCCAAGCGATCGACCGGAAAATTCCCGCGGCTAGAGCTAGAAGCGACCTGCCACGTCGACCAGTTGGACCACCTCGAGAGCGTCCTCCGTGCGAGGGTGCACGGCCAGGAAGACGCCGTCGACGCCCTCGTGTGCGCCTGTACCCGATTCGTGTCCGGCCTTCGGGATCCGGGACGTCCACTTCTGACGGCGCTCCTGATGGGCCCGACCGGCGTGGGCAAGACCGAGACGGCGAAGGCCATAGCGGAGGCCCTGTTCGGATCGGAGCGGGCGATGACCCGGATCAACTGCGAGGAGTATGCGCACGGGCACGAGATCTCGAAGCTGCTCGGATCGCCTCCGGGCTACGTGGGCCACAGTATCGAGCCCATCCTCACCCAGAGCCGGATCGACGGCCCGCACCACGACTACCTGGAGGCGAAGCAGCAGGTGGAAGGCATCGACGCCGTCCTGCTCGAGGCCGGCAGGGGCCAGTACGCATCCGTCGTCCTGTTCGATGAGATCGAGAAGGCCCACCCGACGTTGTGGAATGCTCTGCTCGGGATCCTCGAGGACGGGATGCTGACACTCGGCAACAACGAGACTACGGACTTCACCCGCTCCATCATCCTGATGACATCCAACGTGGGAAGCCACGCCATGGGTGAGCTCCTGGAGCACAGCACGGTGGTGGGATTCGAAGCCGGAGCGGATGACCCGACTGGCTCCTTGGCCGTCCAGAACCTCGCCATGACCGCGGCGCGCGAGTCTTTCCCGCCCGAGTTCCTGAACCGATTCGACGAGGTGCTCGTGTACAGTGCCCTCGAGCGTGAGCACCTCGACACTATCCTGGACAAGTTCATCGGTGATCTGCATCGCCGCGCCCTGGTGCAAGCTCGAGTACCGCTTCGGATCCAGTTGTCCGCTGCGGCGCGGGCGCTGATCATCGACGAGGGCACGGATCCCCGCTTCGGTGCGCGGCCTTTGCGCCGGGCCTTCGAACGACATGTCGTCGACCCGATCTCTCAGCTGCTCGCCGGGAACGCTCTCGGGGCGGGCGACGTCGTCGAAATAGATGTCTCCGATGGAGAGCTGGCGTTCTACCGACGCGGACGGTTCCAGAGAGAGCTCGTTTCCTGAGCCTCGAGCAGCCCACAAGGCATGCAGTTGCTGACGCAGCGCCGGCTGATCGTCCACGGAGGGCAAGGCCGGGAACCGAATCCGCGCGATGTCGGTTCGGCACTCGACAGGCGTGTGAGCTGGGCCGGGTTTCACTAACGCAACACTGGAGGTAGGCACGATGCTCAGGAAGTATGGTCTCTCATCTCTCGGGCTGTTCGCCATGTTCTGGCTGGTCCCCGCAAGCACCTCGATCGCTCAGGTGAATCCGTGCGCGGCCGAACAGGCGGCGATGATCCGCCAGGGCGACAACGAGCTGGATTCGCATGGCAAGTCACGTGAGGAGCTCTCAGCTATTGGCGCGAAGCTGTGGAACGACAAGTCGCTGAGTGGAGCCGGAACCACCTCGTGCGCCACGTGCCACCAGGGTGGAACCGTGATGATGAACCCGACCTTCGAGAAGCCGTATCCGCACCCTGTGCAGATGGCCAGCGATCGGTTCGGCATGGAGGAAGTCACGGCCGCCGAGATGGTGCAGATGTGCATGGTCGTTCCGATGAACGCGAAGCCACTGAAGTGGAACTCCGTCGAGCTCGCGGCTCTCACGGCACACATCGAGGATCTCCAGGCGAGCTACAAGCCCGGAGCCATGAACCCGTGTGCCGCCAATCCCTGTGCGGCTAACCCCTGCGGAGCGGGTGCGAAGAATCCCTGTGCGGCGAACCCTTGCGGGGCGGGCGTGATGAACCCGTGCGCGGCCAACCCCTGCGGGGCAGGCAGCAACTAGTCACCGGAGCCGTGGCGGAGGGGAAGCCGGGCTCCCTCTCCGCCTCGACTGCGTTGCGGACGAAACGAGATGCGAAGAGTCCGAGCGGCTCGGGCGCTCCGCGGTCCGTGACACGATCGGAAGAAGAGGAACACGATAATGAGCCCGGCTGGTGGTCGGTTCGACAGATCCTTCGCGATCCGCATGATCCGCGATTTCATGATCGCGCTGTTCGCGATCGTGGCAGTGGAGCTCGGCGCACGCTATGCGCTCGCCCGGTACGAGTTCGCGACGGCCGATCTCGAGGCCACCGAGCTTGCCGCAGAGCGTCTGGCCGGCGACGTGAAGGACATCATGCTGAACAGCGGTGGCCCGGTCGCCGCCCGTACCGTCTATCCCATCATTCAGAGACACAGCGAGCAAGCCGAGCTCGAGATCGCGATCGTCCCTTCGCCCATCACCGTGGAGGCGATCGAGCGGCGGTTCGGCTTCACTCCCCGAGGTATCCCACCCGACTGGTCCGATGGGCCGCATCATGAGGCGATGATCGAGCTTACGGCGGAGCCCTTCTGTATCAGTTGTCACGTGACGGCTCAGCCGGGGGATGTGCTGGGTCGTGTCTCCGTGCGCAGCTATCGCTCGCATCGTATGGCCGAGTGGTGGCGCGAGGCCCGAGTAATCTCAGTCGTCGGGATGGCGAATGTCCTGCTTCACACGATCGTGCTCTTCCTGCTCCTGCGGGTGCGCATGGAGCCGCTCCTGCGGCTGCGATCCACCGTAGCCAACCTGGCGCGCGGGCGAATGGACCTGGGCCAACGGGCGGAAGTCCGCTCCGATGACGAGTTCGGAGAGCTCGCGAGCGACTTCAACCACTTCCTCGACCGCCTTACCATGCTTGTGGAGGATCTCGAGGACGTTCTGGGCCGCGTGGCGGCGGTCAACCGGCGTTTGCTCCAGGTCGGTTCGGTGATGGACGTGCGGATTGGTACGGTTCAGGACCTCAGTCGGCATGCCATGCGCCGTGCATACGAGATCCGACAGGAGATCGCGGGACCGTGGAGCGAAGCTGTCGAGGCGCTGGATCTGGTGATCGACCGCCGGGCTGAAGGCTCACGGACTGACGAAAGCGTGGTGGTCGACCCCGAGTTGCAGGACCTGCTGAGTAGACTACGCGCGGCCGCCGCCGGGCAGCTCGAGGCTGGACAACATCTCGAATCGCTGACCGAGGTGCTCTCCAGTCTGTCGCACGAGTTGGCCGATGACTCACATTATCGTGGCGAGATACGTTTGCTCGAGGAGAGAATGCAGTCCGTCGCCGAGTCGGGTCAGACACTGCTCGCCCGACTTCGAGGTCCGGAGTTGGAGGCGGATCTCGACGCGGATGTCGAAGGGAAGACACCCGGGGGTTCTCAACGACCCGCCTAGAATAGCCACGGTAACGAGGAGCAACGGAGGCTGGTTTGGAGGCAACGACGCAATCTGGAGCCGAACGCTTGGACGCGATCGTGATCGGAACCGGCCAGGGCGGAAAGCCCCTCGCCGCCGATCTCGCCCGAGCCGGATGGCGCACGGCCATCATTGAAAAGGGACGGGTCGGCGGAACCTGCGTCATCGCGGGCTGCACCCCCACGAAGACGATGCTGGCCAGCGCGAGGATCGCACATCTGGCGCGTCGGGCCGCGGAGTACGGTGTGGAGACCGGCCCCGTGTCCGTAGACCTCGAAGTTGTCCGGCAACTGAAGCGCCGGATCGTGGACCAATGGAGCGAGGGCAGCCAGAAGGGCCTGGAGCGCCACGCGAAGCTGGAGCTCATCTTCGGCGAGGCCCGATTTGTGGACACCCGGGAGATCGAAGTGGCCCTCGCGGACGGCGGGACACGACGCCTCACATCCGACCACATCTTCCTGAACGTGGGCGGCCGTCCCCGGATCCCCGCGATCGAGGGACTCGACACCGTGCCGTACCTCACTTCCACATCGATCATGGAGCTGGATCAGGTTCCGGATCACCTGCTCGTTCTCGGGGGCGGGTTCGTCGGACTGGAGTTCGGCCAGATGTTCCGGCGTTTCGGCGCCGAAGTGACGATCGTCCAGAAGGGCCCAACGCTGATCCCGCGCGAGGACCAGGATGTCTCGGAAGCGATGCGCGAGATCTTCGAGAATGAGGGGGTGCGAGTCCTGACCGAGTCCGAAGCCGTTTCGGTTCGTCCGGGCCCGAGCGGCATCGATCTTCAGGTCCAGGCCGGTG
>Ga0255058_10000637_pt1 | contig 20245 bp, 21 predicted proteins | sample Cases_109_9_MG_FD_188637 | JGI IMG/M metagenome (GOLD analysis project Ga0255058, IMG submission 188637) | Seawater microbial communities from Amundsen Gulf, Northwest Territories, Canada - Cases_109_9 | ecosystem: Environmental > Aquatic > Marine > Gulf | place: Canada: Northwest Territories... | reverse complement strand
GAGGAGCCGCTCAGCTAAGCGGCGGGCAGCCCATCTCCGGATCGTCGAACCTGGCCTGAAGAGTGTCGCCGTAGAGCCGCATGAGACGTGCCGTCTCTGTGCTGAGCTTTCCTCCGGCCTCCATCTTGTCGATTTCTGTCCAGTATTTGGCCAGCTTGGCATGGGCCTTGTCCACCTTCCCCTGATAGCAGGCAGCCAACGCCTGGCGGGCGTGGTTTGTGATCCCCGGATGCTCGTCCCATCTGGACTTCGTCTCGCCGATCGGGTCATCGACAGGCTCGGGCGGCTCGGGGGATTCGGTCGGTCCGTCGTCGGCCCCTTCGGTTGCGTCGACGGGCGGGCTCTCGGTGTTGTCATTGCTGTCTCCTCGCTCCTCTTCGGCCGCCGGATCGGGCGGATTTGGGGGCGATTCATCTGGGCGTCCAGGCGACCCACCGATGCTCGAGTCGTCGGCGGCATCGGTCGACTCCTCACCTACAGCATCGGTCGACTCCGAAGCCGCGTCTGGGACACCGGGGAACTGGGCCTCGCGTGGGTGCTCAATCGGATCGGGCAGCACCCAGGGAGCGACAACGTCCCCGGACTCCGTGGGGCGTCGCTCGGCGGTCGTATCAATCGATGAAGTAGGCGCCGGTACTGGCAATGCGGAAAGAGGAGCGTCGGCATCTGAATCAGCATCGGCTTGGGCTAGGGCGATCGACTCACTCAGGCGTTCGCCTTCTCCGCCGTCGCCGATACCGATTCCCTCCAGAGCCCGATCAAGTGCGTACAGCAGATCCCCCGGCTTCGCTCCATTGGCCGCATACGCCAAACCACTCGACATCGTTGCCAACAGGGCCAGTGCGGCTCCTGCCATCGTCAGCCGCGTGAGCAGGCGATGGTGTCGATGGCCGTTGCTCGACGCACTGACACGGGCGTACTCGTCGAGCGGGGTCAGTCTTCGCTCAGCGGCCGCCATGCGGGTGAGATGGGAGTAGTCGGCGTCCGGATCGTTGATCGCCATAGCTCGGACCGCCGTGAGCACGCCAGCGAGCTCGCCCAGGTCGTCGTCGAGGCTCACTTCGCCGGACAAGAGCATCTCAGCGAGGATCTCGGTAATCGATGACGCGGCCATAGGGACACCCTCCTGCGGCCTGTATCGGCGGGCAACGCCCGCGCTTGAGAATTTCGCCTATTGACTCCCTCGTTCACTCTGTCAGCTAGCGCATATGTGCCGATATGCGCTACCTGAAATGACCATCCGCGGGTCGTGCGTCGACGCTCATGGTGCGATCATTCCCTCCACCACGCCGTAGCATCTGGAGTCTTCAGCCGCCGACTCGGCGACGGTGAAGAACCCATCAGGCTCCACAACCCACGCGGCAACTACAAGATTCGAACCCACCGTGTTTCGCAACGTGACTGACACCGCAGCGTCGTCGCGAACCCCTTCGAGCCGCACTTGACCGAATTCGTCAACTGGCCGTGTGACCTCAAAGCCGGCGTCTTGGAGAAAGCTCACATAGGTAGCAGCGATCGGTTCGAACTCGCCGAGCTCCGGTTGTGCGAAAGGCCCCTCCAATGTTACGTACCAGAACCCCTCGACGGTCGAAGCTCCCGAACACAACACGCCGTAGCCATCGACGAGGGGCAGTTGTAGCGATGGACCGAAGGGAGGTGGAGTCATGTCGGTCGGACCGGCGAACCCCGACGATGTCGTCGAAGGAGACTCATTCTCGATCGCTCCATCGACCGCGGGCACGCCTGTCGTCGTGGAGGCAACTTCACGGTCAACCCCACATGCCACAACAAGCAGCGCCAGCGCCCCAACACAAACCACCAACCGCATCGCGCTCCGTCCTCATCATCGATACGTCTCAAAGACGCTACCGGCTGCGACCTCCGCTGACACGAGCCGCAACCACAACCCCCAAAAGAACCATCCGCAACAGGTCCCATAGGCTGGGCAATCGTCACACGGCGCATCTGTGCCGATATGGGCGGCGGTCAGGCACAACTTTCTGTGAGTTCGTCCAGGCTACGGGTTAGATCGAAGCCCCCGCCAATGAAGCCGAGCACCCCTGGCAGCTCCTCTACTGCGTCAGCGACAGCTTGGCTTGTAGCCCCAGAATCGGAGACCACGACAATCACCCGGGTTGGATAGAGACAGGCATACAGCTCCGGGCGGTCGCGCTCGATGGTCGCGTCAAGGTTTTCAAACGCCCCATCCAGACCCGATCCCTCCTCGTAACTCTCGCCGAAGACCCCAGAGATGCCCAAGACGGTTTCGGTAACGAGTTTGGCCTGGGCGACCGACGTGTCGGGGCGGAGCACCACGAGGAGGGAGCCGGACGTGTCACTCGCCGCTGCTTCTTCCTCTTCGGTGCGGCGTTGCTCACCTTCGGCGTCGAGTTCGGCGCACAATTCGTGCTCACCTGTCATGAACCCTCCCCCGGGGGCCGCCACCACCGCGATCTTGCCGACCAGTTGGCCTTGGTCATCGAAGATGAACCACAGGCTGCCATCTTCGCTAGCGCGAGTCGGAGTGCCGAACTCCGCCGGGGTTCCCGCAATCGCCTCCTCCGGGGTGTCCTCGCCGACGAAACCCTCCTCGGGGTCACCGTGGAAAGACACCCGCTCTTCGCAGACCAAGTCGTCCGATGGCGTCGCAACCGGCACAGACTGCGGCGGGTCTTCACCACCGCCACAAGCCACAGCCAACACAGCGACCACCAAAACCAAGGTCAACCGACGCATCGCTCCTCCTCTATCGGCGACGCCCCAGAGACGCTACCGACTACCAGACACACTGACACGCTCCACGAACAGACCACCCACAACCGTGAGAAATACCAAGGCCAGCGCACATGTGCTGATGTGGGCGGGGTCGAAGTTAGGCGCAGAGTTCCCATTCGACGGCACGCACCCAGCCTTCTCTTTGATCTGAGGAGTCCACGTAGATGAAGTCGGGGTCAGAGTCGGCAAACCAAAGGGCGTAACCATCCGACGATGTGCCGACCTTCCTGGCGTCGTCGGGAAGACTCCTCCTGCACCCGCCCATAACGGCACATATGCGCTACCTCGCGAGGGACGCCGTTCTAGCTGCGTCGTCTACCTGATGTGGCGAGCAGAATGATTCCGAGGAGTCCGATCGCAATCGCGAGGCCGGACTCAATGACGTCGAGCAGCAGAAGCGAGGCGGCGACCAGGACGACGAGCAGCCCCAATCCGAACTGGAGTCTGTTCACGTTGTCCAACACCGAAACCACCTCCCGACAGTTCCAGCTTGGTGATTCCGCGCCATCTTGACTCGCGAGACGTCGTTGATGCCAGGGTCAAACGACCCGCCCATATCGGCACATATATGCGCTACCTGATTCCGGCTGAGCTGCCCCACTGGCCGTCTGGTTTTCTGGATCGCGGAGGTCGGGGTCGGTAGTGTCTTCTCCGTCTGCCGCAAGGAGGCTACGTGCGAGCGCGACAGCTTGGAACCGTAGGAATGATCGGTGTCGCCTTCTGGGTGGTTGCTGTGATCAGCCTCCACTTCCTCGATGCCGAACTCGACGCAGCCGAGACCTATGTGTCGGATTACGCGTTGGGCGACTACGGATGGCTGATGCAGGCCGCCTTCATCGTCGTCGGTCTGGCCACCATCGCCATCGCTTGGGGCCTTCGGGTAACGCTCGCCCCCGGGAAGCGTGTCACTGCGTCGGTGGTCCTGGTGCTCATTGCTGGTGTCGGGTTCATCCTGGCTGGTGTCTTCAACACCGACCCGACCGGTGAGACCGAACTGACGGCGGCCGGGACCATCCACGTGCTTTCGGCGCTAGTGCTGTTCCTCTCGCTGATCATCTCGGCATGGATGCTGCGCGGAGTCTTCAAACGAGACGAAACGTGGGCACCGCTGTCGATGCCAGCACTCGGGTTCGCCATCGCCCTGACCGTGACCTTCCTTGTCTCGTTCTTGACAGGCGACGACGGACCGGTTGGCGTAACCCAGCGAATCTTCGCCGGTGTCATCATGATCTGGCTGTTCGTCCTCGGCTGGAACATCCGCCGAACGGGGTCCGCGCAACCAGCTCTCTAAACCCCCACCCAGGTAGCGCATATCGGCACATATGCGCTACCTGGCCTAGGGGTGTGGTTACGGGAATGTGATGTTCAGTTGCGGTGTCCGAGTTCCAGCGACGAGGTGGCAGCGTGAGACCTCCTGGGGGTCCACTCCGCTGGCTGACGAGCCTGAGCTACCCAGACCACTCTTCGATTGAGTTGGTCACGAAGTCCGGGAGAGAGTCTCGCAACGTGTTCAACGGAGCAAATCTGTCGTAGTAGGCAAGCAAACGGCGGTTGCCTTCATAGTCCGGCAAGCCGTCCTTCTCCCGCATCTTGTGGATAGCGACGTCGAGCGACATCCCCACCTCCTGGACAACGATCTCGTACGCCGCAACGTTGTTGAGATCATTGAGCAGCAGGTAGTAGCAATCGATCTGGCTCTTCAGGTTGCCTCCCGCGCCAACGAAAGCGTACGGAGCGAAGCCCTGAGCCCAATCAATTTCGGAGCTTCAGATCTTCCATCGACGCGACCGTATCGTTGTAATCATCCAGAAGATCGCGGGCGTACTCAAGTGCGCGTTCGTCGGGGACTCGGCGGGACAGGGCATCCTCGGCCACCTGGTTCACTGGTGTTGGTTCCCCGGTCAGATCGAAACTGAACAAGGCGATATTCGCCCTCTCGGCCCACTCCTGAGCTTCGTCGGTGAAGCCCGCGATCGAGAAGAAGTACCCAGCCTTTCCCTCGACCGATGCCACGCCGCTCAGCCTCTGCACATCGGGACGGCCCGTTGGCTGTGTCTGAGCCTTGACCTGAGCTACCGCGTCACTGCTGTCAACGTCAATGCCGGCGTCCGCCCCCTCCCTGGTGAGACACGCGTCGAAGTGGTCCCAAGCAATCATCCAGTCACGGGCCGCGGTCTCCGCGTCCCGCGGCGTTCTGAGGAGCCTGGGTTCTGGCCGGCCACCGGTCGCCACCTCAGCGGCATCGGTCGGGCGGAGGACCCGGGGTCTTCCCAAGAGTCGGTCCATCCACGCACGCTGCTCTTCTTCAGAGCGCGGCTTTGACAGGTATTCCTGTATTTCCTCTTGCGTAGGTGGCCTCATCGCGAGCACGAATCTACTGAATCACCCGCCCCGAAGGTAGTCGGGACCACCCATGGCAGGCCTGTAGCCTCGCTCAATACAAACGGGGGTAGGACAGGCCGCGATCCAAATCAGTCGAGGCTTGGTGTCCTTCATCCAGCCGCCCATATCGGCACATATGCGCTACCTGCTCTCCATAGGCGGGCCGCCCATATTGCCGGATATGCGCTATCTGAGATCGGGCGCAGCGCCGAAGTTGGTCGCATCCGGTGGAAGGCCACACGAGCATGGAGGCCCCGTCTTGGGGGCCTCCATGCTGATGTCAATGTGATCAGATCGGATCAGGTCAGATCGGACTTCCTACTTTCCAGACTGGATCACAGACAGACAGAGAATCCCTGATGCCCCGTACCAGGGTTATGCACAACCCCCGGTTGACCTATCCCGCCGGTCTTAGCCAGGAACGCTATGTGGTGCTTTGCGTAGTTCCTTCCTGTCGATACCCCGGTTGTATCGCCGCCGTCGTTGCACGGACCCAGGTTGTCGGCGAACGCCACCGGGACCATCGTCACCATCATCAGCGCCACCGTTGCCAGCATTACAGCAAGTCTTCGTCTCATGCGAAGCTCCCCCAGTCAGCCGCACTCATTGTGAGCGCGTCGCGAAGGAACGACTATATCTCAGGTCGATGCTCCGGGAAAGGCTCGACATGGGGGCAGAGGCGGCCGCGATCCGATTGTCCCGAGTGCGGGCCACGCATTCATCCGCCCATATCGGCACATATGCGCTACCTGCGCGTCGACCGCTGTTGCTAGAACGACGCCTTCCTCGAGAGGTCTGTCATCAGGAACGAGAAGGAGTCGGGCCTGTTGGCGAGCCAGTAGTAGAGGCCATTAGCCTGCCCGGGCGACTGAGTTCGTACCTAGCGACCAGAAAGCGTTGGGCCGCCAGCTCCATCTGAAGGGGTAGGCGTGGACGCACGCGACGAGGAGGTCTTTTGTGAGAACTGCGAGCATTGTGGACGTACTTGAGTTGGCGAGCAGCGTCGACATGGTGGACATGCGGTTCACGGACCTGCTGGGCACTTGGCAGCACTTCACCATGCCGGTCGATCAGCTGACTGAAGCAGTGTTTTCGGACGGCATCAGTTTCGATGGGTCGTCGATCCGCGGTTTTCAGGAGATCGAGGAGTCAGACCTGATTCTTCTACCCGATCCCACTACTGCTTTCGTCGATCCGGTGGGCGACGATCCCTTATTGATCTTGCTCTGCAACATACACAGCCCCCCCGGGATGGAGCGTTACAGCCGCGACCCCAGATACGTGGCACAAAAGGCGGAGGCATATCTCCGCGAGACGGGCATTGCAACGGAGGCCGACATCGGGCCCGAGCTCGAGTTCTTTTTGTTCAGCGATGTGCAATACGAGGAAGGTACAAACACCGCGTATTATCGCGTGGATAGCGCGGAGGGCTGGTGGCAGAGCGGACTTGACCTCCAGCCCAACCTTGGTCGCCAGATCCAACCTAAGAGCGGCTACTTCCCAGTGCCACCTGCCGACAGGTCACAGGCCGTGAGGACTGCGATCATCCGCGCCCTCGGGGAGGCGGGTGTCCAAGTAGAGCGGCACCATCATGAGGTTGCAACCGCGGGCCAGCAAGAGATCGACATCCATTACGACTCTCTCAGGCGGATGGCCGACAAGGTGATGATCTACAAGTACGTTGTCAAGGGTGTCGCCAATCAGCATGATCTAGCCGCGACGTTCATGCCCAAGCCACTGTTCGGAGACAACGGAAACGGTATGCATGTCCATCAGAGTCTCTGGCAAGACGACGTCAACCTCATGTACGACGGAGACAGTGAGTACGCGTTTCTGTCGGATGTTGGCCGCTGGTATATCGGTGGATTGCTTGCCCATGCACCAGCGGTGCTGGCGTTGGCGGCACCGACTACGAACTCGTATAAGCGGCTGGTACCGGGTTTCGAGGCTCCAACGACGCTGGTCTATTCGCAACGGAACCGCTCCGCCATCATTCGGATACCGATGGTGGCACGCCGTCCCGAAACCACCCATATCGAGTTTCGCGCCCCGGACCCGAGCTCCAATCCCTACCTGTGCTTCTCCGCATTGCTGATGGCGGGATTGGATGGCGTCCAGAATCAGATCGAGCCGGAGGAACCTCTTGACACCAACATTTTCCACCTATCGGACGAGGAGGCCTCCAAATATCGGCACACACCGGTAACGCTCGACGAAGCGTTGAAGGCCCTCGAGGCGGATCATGACTTCCTGCTGCAAGGTGACGTTTTCACGAAAGATTTGCTGGATACGTTCGTCGCATACAAGCGCGCGAACGAGATCGAACCGTTACGGGTCCGGCCTCATCCGCACGAGTTCATCCAGTACTTTGATGTCTGAGTCGGACTCTGGACTACGACTTTGACCCTCCCGCCTAATCGCCGGCCGTCCAGGGCTTTGGTGCGTTCGGGTTGGAGGTTTAGATGCGGGCGTAGGCCCATTTGTCGGTGAGCGTGCGGTTGAATCGTTCGACTTGTCGCTCTGTGGGGGCTGATAGGGACGGAGGTGGTTGACGCGATCCATCTCGACTTGAACCTTGGTGTAAGCCACGTTTGTGGGGAAGCCGGTTAGCTGTCGCCGTTCCAGATCGCCGCGAGCTCGTTGACCGCGCTGCTCAGGGTGGTCACCCGCCTGTCGATTTCGTGAATGATCGATTCTGGCTCGGTGTCTTCGTCGGTGGCAATGTCAAAGACGAGGATGAGCGTTGAGATTGCCTCGGCCGTATCGAGCGCGTGCGTGCGGCTTGGCTCGTCTTCGAGCGTTGCGATAGTGCGGAACTCGTGCTCGGTGGCTTCGAGGCGCCGCTCCGAGCCTTCGAAATAGCGTCGGCGATCCTCGAGCGTGTCACGTTCGAACAGAGTTCTGACACTTGGCTCGTACTCGCCGAGGATCGCCGAGATTTCCTCGAGCACTGTTGCCTTCCGAAGGACAAATTCTGACATCGAGCGTGACCCTAGCTGGGGGATAGACGCTCACCCCGGAAGGCTGCATCCCGCGGGCCGCGTGACGGACCACTACCAGCGTTGACGGGCGAAAAGGCTTCGTTTGCCAGAGAGACGGCACCTGAATCGACAGACACGTCGTCGAGGGTCAGACGGGTGAGCTACGACTCTTCCCGGCTTCGAAGGGCTCTTTCGGCGACTGGCATGAAATGTTTTGAGTCAGAACCCACCAGGAATCACGATCCTGGCCTCGGACCGGCCAATCCTTCAGAGATCGGTCCGATTCACCACGTGGGATAGCTGGATCCTCCCGTGCAGCGCCACGGTGCCGATGTACCGCTGAGGACCGGCCGTGACATGCACGCGCCATTCCTTGCCCGGCTCGTATTGAATGTCGACGGCATCGATCCGATCTCCATCGATGTCGAAGTGAGCCTCGAGCACATACCGGAATGTGGATTCAGCCACGCCCTCGGAAACCTCGTCGTGCGGAGTATGGAGATCACCTGCCGGCAGTGCCCACGCCTCGAACAGGGACGCAACTCGGTGGCGGTCTGCGATCACCTGCGCGGTGCCCTTGGTGGTCCTTGCCACAACATCGAGGATTGCACTCTCCTGGTCTGTGCCGACCTGGTTGGTCACTTCCTGGGCGTCAGCTCCCGGATTCGTTATCGCCCGCTCGATCTCGGCCTGCCAGCCCTCGGGAGGCTCCCAGTCCACATCGACGACCTCCATGAGCCACGCTGCCGAGGGCGCGGCCTGTCCGACGGGCCAGTGAAGAAGATGGAGCCGCACGCGATCGAAGAATCCGGTCATCGATGGCGACTCGTCTTGCATCCGAAAAACAATAGTGGGCGGCTGTGCAGGACTCCGCTCAGATGGAGCTTCCCTGGTCGAGTCCCAGGTACATGTCGGCGAGCAAGCGCCAATCGACCGAGTGCCAGAAGGCCTCGACCATCTCCTCTCTCACCTCAGGATCATTTGCAATGAGATCTCGAAGCACATCGGCGGTCCGCTGTACGTCGTCTCCCTCAGCGTCGCTCTCGGCGACGCGGCGCTTGATGTCGTCTTGACGGGGCTCGAGAAATTGCTGTAGGAATTTGGTGTTCTCGTATTGATGCATGGCGGAATCTTCCTCCTTGGGTCGGCCCTAGAAGCAGCCTCCCTTGCGTGCTTTCAGGCGGAGTATGTCGTCTGGAACTCGAAGGGTGTCGGCCGGGCGTGGTCGGGGAGAACCTGCGTCTCCATCTTGAGGCTCCGATACGTTGAGATGAACTCCTCGCTCATCACCGGGCCGAGGAACTCGTGGTTGTGCTTCAGCGACTGGAGCGCTTTTTTCAGCGTGTCGGGGAGCTCGGGCAGGCCGCGCTCCACGATCTCGTCCACATCAGTGACAAAGCCGCCCATAACAACTCCTGTTCGTTCGGTTCGGGCTTGCGGCTCGACTCCCCACCGGGGCCGAACGAAACGAGATGCTACCGGAACCGAACACCGCATGCCGTGCTGCGTCCACGCCAGGGCGCCGACCTATCATCACGTCCCGTAACTGGACTCGAGCGAGAATCGAGGTGGAGCGTTGGCTGACCTGACGAGACGCGATCTGATCATGCTGGTGAACCTGTCCGGGGGCGATCTGTGGCTGGCCCACGTCGACTTGGCCGGCTCTGGCATGTCGCACGTCAACCTGACGCGCGCCGATCTGCGCAAGGCTGACCTCTCCGGGAGCGATCTGAGCCACGCCGACCTCTCCGGAGCGCACCTGGAGGGGGCCGATCTCTCTCACGCCAACCTCCAGGACGCAGATCTCTCTGGGGCCAATCTGGTCCACTGCGATCTTCGCGGGGCGAACCTCCGTGGAGCCAAGCTCGATGGGGCGACAACCGGCGGTCTCGAGTACGACGCGGCGACCGTGTGGTCAAAGGACGTCGACCCAGCGTCGCTCGGCGCCACCATGGCGAGCTCCTCCGACTGGCACTGACCGGCACCCGAGCCTGCCTGGCTATGGCTCGGCCAGTGTCTGCGAGGTCTTTTCCAGCTTCGAGCCGATCATCTGAATCGCAAGCCGCTGTAGGCGGTGCGCCAACTCCGGCGCCTCCGCAGACAGAACGGCGAGAGCATCCTGCGGCAAGGCAAGGATCTCTCCCGGCTGTTCAACGCGGGCCGTGAACGGCTCTCGGTATTCGAGGAACGCTCCGAGCTCACCAACGATGTTCCAGCGACCGAGTGTTCCGACGCGGGACGCGTTCCCATGGGAGTCGGTCTTCTCCAGTGCCACCACGCCGCCCAAGATGAAGAACAGCCGCCGGTTCTCCTCGTGCTGCTCGAACAGCGTCGTGCCCGCTTCGGCGTCGATGGCTTCCATCTTCGGCGTGAGGATCCGCGCCAGGTCCTCGAACTCCTCTTGCACATCCAGGGCCGCCATCACGTCGGTGAACACGGCATCGAGGAAGCCGTCGTCGGCTTGATCGCCCCCGCGGCTCTGGAGCTGGGCACGTGCCTGCTCGAGCACCCGGTCTTCGCTCCATTCGAGGGCCTCCCCGAATCGGTCGAAGACGCGGAGGTGCTCGTAGTGGTCGAGGTCGAGCCCAGCCTGGACCAGGGACTGGGCGACCGCCTCCGATCCCGGTACGACGATCAGATCGGCTTCGTGCTCCCGTAACAACCTCGCCGTCTTCACCAGCGCGGTTGTCGCCGACGAGTCGATTCCCTGCACAAGCCGCATGTCGAGGATGAGGAAGCTCGGCGCCTGCTCGGTGCTCTCGAAAAGCTCTTTCACCGTGGTGTACACCGTGTGCGCCGACCCGAAGAAAATGAAACCCTGCAGTTCCACGATGTAAATCTCGTCGCTGTAGTAGCCGAGCAGCCGCTCGTCGGGGATGGGCCGGTCCCGGCCGCTGTGCACGCTACGTCCGTCGCGGGTCTCCCGAATCGGCTTCAGGCTGGAATATCGGACGAGGAAGATGATGACCGAGGCGATCAAGCCGACAGCGATACCGGGCAGGAGGCCCACCAGCTCAACCGACGCCACGATGGCGAGGACGACGAGCAGGTCGATCAGCGGCATCTCCCTGCGGGTGTCCCAGATCCACTCGGCGAGCAGCTCGACGCCGAGGAAGACGAGAAGACCGCCTGCGATGAACCGCGGGAAGAGTGATACGAGGGCAGGGCCGGCCAAGAACACGAGCAGCAGGAGGCCTCCATGGAGCGCTCCAAACAGCGGGTGCAGCGCGTCACGGTCGCTGGCCAACGCGGTCGACGGCGGGATCACCCAACTCGTCGGCGCCCCGGTGAAACCGGCGATGATGTTGGCGAGGCCCGATCGCTCCATCTCCTCGTTGACATCGATATCACGTTCCATCTCGAGTTCGAGTCCGCTGGCGGTGACGAGGAGGGCGAGGATGGCCACAACGACGTAGGTCAGGATGCTGCCGAGGCTGCCCAAGATGGCGTCCCATTCGACCAACTGGCTGGTAGGAACCGTCAGCGTCTCCCAAAAGGGCTCGTCCGGCAATGGCCCGATGAGCCAGTGGTCGGCACGCAGATCGTCGAGGCCGGGCTCGGTCAGCGCCACAACGACGTAGAACAGTGCGATCCCGGCCACCAGCATGGCGGGCAGAACCCAGAGCTGTCCCGTCAAGATCCTGGTCAACGCATAGAGGCCGATGCCAAATCCGATGGCCAGGGCAACTTGATCCATGTGGGCATGGTCGAGAAAGTGTTGGAGGTCGAGGATCTCGAGATGGCCGCCGCCTCCTGCCACCTCCAGGCCACCTTTGAACAACAGCCATCCCGTCGCCGCCAGAAAGCCGGCCATAACAGGGAACGGGACGAAGCGGACGAAGTTGCCGAGATTGAATCGCCCGATGACGACGAATGTGATCCCGGCGAGGACGGCCGCCGCGATCAACGCCACCAGGACGTTGGCGAATATTGCCTCCCCGTTCGATCCAGCCATCGACACGGTGACTGAAGTGGCCACGGCGGCGGCGAGCGCCGCCGAGACATCCTGGATGCCACCGAACTGCCCCCGGATGGACGATACGAAGGCGAGGATGATGCCGGCGACGGCCCCACCGAGCAGAAAGTGGGCGATCCCGGCGTTGAGGAACTCCTCGGTGTTCTCACCGAACACGAGGGTGGCGAAGGACACCGTGGTCGCCACCCCAACAGCGCCGAACACCAGCGAGATGGTCAGCCCGGCCCTCAGGGAGTCCCTGCTCACAGAACGACGCCTTCGAGGACCAGATCGGTCAGCGTGCTCGATCGTTCCGAAGACGCCTTGGTCAGCACCTCGCGCAGCTCCGGGTAATCGGATCTGATCCGCTCGTACGATTCGGCGTTGAGTTGAAATGCCTCTGAGAAGCCAACGGATCGAACCGACGCCGACCGTCGCTCGTTCAACAGCAGCGTGAGATCCCCGAAGTAATCGCCCGCCGACAAGGTGCCGTGCACGGTTTCACCGTCCGCGGAAACCACCTCGACGCGGCCGGCGGCGATGAAGTAGATCCCGTCGGCCACGTCTCCATCGGTCACCAGATAGCCACCGGGTTGGGTGACCACGGGCTCGAGGGCAAGCAGCAGCTCGTTGCGAAGTGCCGGCGAGGCGTGCCGGAAGATCGGAACGTTCGTGAGCAGGTCGCCGAGGAGCGTCGACATCACGTCGAGTCGGAGCGGTGCCGGGAGGTCGCTGAGCAGGGTTTCCTCGCGAAGGGTGCCGTGACGGTCCCACAGGTACTCGTAGTAGCGGCGGACCTCCTCCCCGACCGATCGATCGATCCTCCGCGCCCTGAGGTAGCTCTCCACGGTGTCGACTCGATTCCAGAAGGAGACCTTGGACAGATTCAGTGAGCTGATCAGCGAGGCGCCGGTGGCGATGACGTAGGCGAAGAGGGATGCCCCGATGAGCATCGCAAACAGCGCGAAGACGTACTCCTCGGTGTTGCCGGGGACGATGTCACCGAATCCGATCGTGGTAACGGCGGTAACGACCCAATAGATGGACAGGAGATAGCTCATCCCGCGCCCCTCGCCGGCGATCCCCTCGATGACCGGCCAGGAGTCGTTGGGGAAGTCCTGGACATAGGGGATGAGATACCAAACGCAAGTCAGCAGTTGCAGCACCAGACCCACGACAATGACGAGTCGAAGGATGCGTAGTGCGGCGGTGTTCGATCCGCTGTAGCGCTCGAGGCGGCGCAGTACGGCGAAGATCGCGCCGAGGCGGATCAGCCTGAGCAGCCGGACCCACAGCACCAGCGAGATTCCCCACAGCTCGCCGTTGCCGATGAAGAAGAGGATGTCGATTGGGAGATTTCCCACCAGGAGGATGCCGAGCCCCCACAGCTCCCGGGAGCTTGCACCATCGGGCGAGGAGCGCGTCCTGATCCAGATACCGGCCAGGAAGACGGCGTCGATCGCATAGATGACAATCGAGGTGAGCAGGCGCGGCTGGTGAACAAACGCCAGCTCGAACGTGACGATGAAGATCGAGACCAGCGCCAGGACCAGGAGCACAACGTTCCAGGCAAGGGCCGATCGCTGATCCTGATCGATGGCTCGGGCGCGATCCATTGGCCGCCGGTCAGCCAGCCAGCGCCGCAGGCTCGTCGTCGAAGAGGGCGAAGATCGTGCTGAATCCGGACACGTCGAACACTTCCCTCACCGAGGGGTTGAGGCCGAAGAGTCGCAGCGAGCCCGACGTGCCGATCTTCTTGGCCGTCGCCAGCAACACTCGCAGCCCGGCACTGGAGACGAAGTCGACCGAGGAGAAATCGACGACGATCGTCGATTCGCCGCCGTCGATCAGGGCGTCGAAGTGAGAAAGCGCTTGAGGTGCCGTCGTCGTGTCGAGGCTCCCCTCAAACCGGGCAACCACGGCGTCGCCATTTTTCTCATTCGTGATTTCCATCTGTGGTCCCTTCATCTTGCAGATCCAGATTCTTGACGATAGTGACTACGTTTCTGCCGCTCCTTCTGCTGTAGTCGCATTCATCCATCAACGTTGTCACCAGGTGAATGCCCAGACCACCGATGTCCCGTTCTTCGATCGAGCCCCCGATCTCCGCTGCCGTACCCCCGAATGGGTTGAACGGGATGCCGTCGTCGGCGATGATGATGGCGAGCCGATGCTCGGTGAGCTCGGCGGCGATTCGGATCTCAGCCTCCTCGCCCTCCGGGTAGGCGTACGACACGACGTTGTTGACGAGGTCGTCGAGCACCAGGAGCACGGGCCTTCGAACCGCGTCGTCCAGACCATATGACAAGGCGAACTCATCGAATCTGGTGAGCACCGGCCCGATCTCCTCCAGCCGGTTCGAGATCGTCAGATCGAAACGATGCGACTGGTCACCGGCAATCCCCTGAAACTCCACGGCAAGGACGGTGATGTCGTCGGATTGGTTTGCTGTGTCGGCGTGCTCGACGACCGCGTCGAACACGAGGCCGACGACGTGCTCGGTTGTCACCATGACCGTCGACTCGAGCAGCGCCTCGAGCCTCGCTTCGGAATACAGCTCCCGTTCCGGGCTCATCGCTTCGGTGACACCGTCGGTGAAGAGCACTACGTAGTCACCCGATTCCAGTTGAGCCACGCTCTGCCCATAGGCCACGCCGTCGATGGCGCCGGCGACCGGACCGTGGCGTTGGTCAAGGGTGATCAGCCTATCTCTGCTGGTCTTGATGTACGGCGGGTTGTGTCCGGCGTTGGTGTAGGTGAGCTGGCCGGTCTGGATGTTGAGGATGCACAGGAAGATCGTCACGAACATCGATGAATCGTTGTGCGCGGCCAGTTCGGCATTGACCGCGGTGAGGATGCTGGCAGGAGAGAGGTCGGCGGCGGCGTGTGACTTGATCAACGTCTTGCTGACGGCCATGAAGAGCGCCGCCGGCACGCCCTTGTCGGAGACGTCGGCCACCACAAAGCACAGATGGTCGTCGTCGATGAGGAACATGTCGTAGAAGTCGCCACCCACCTCGAGGGCGGGTTGCAGCATTGCGTATATGGAGAACTCATTGCGGTTGGGAAACGCGGGAAACTCCAAGGGCAACATGCTCATCTGGATGTCGCGCCCGATGTTGAGTTCTTCCTCCATCCGCTCCTTGGCCGCTGTTAGCTGAGCCTCCATCTCGCGGCGTTCGGTGATGTTGATCCCGATGCTGAGGATCTCCGTGATGTTGCCGTCGTCATCAACATTCGGGCTGTTGCGCCACGCCACCCAGATCGGTGTCCCGTCGCTCCGACGGCATTCGATTTCCGAGTCCACGCTCTCGTTCGGGTTGGCGATGAGCTTCTCCCGGTCGTCTCCGGGCCGCGGCATGAATGTTTCGGTGGCAGGCCTGCCGATGACCTCCTCGGCAGGGAAGCCGAACAGATCGAGCCCGAACTGATTCATCTCCAGGATGACCCCGTCGATGGTCCAGCGCTCGATGACGGTGTCGGTGCTGTTGAGCTGGTCCAGGGCCACGCCGATTTGGGCGTTGACCGCGCGCAACTCCGATGTCTGAGCCTCGACCCGCTCCTCGAGGTGCTCCTTCTGCTCCTGAACGTCGGCTTCCTTGGTTTGGAGGCTGGCCATGAGGACGTTGTAGCCGGTAGCGATCTGGCCGACCTCGGTGTAGGGCTCGACCTGAGCTCGCATCGAGAGGTCACCGGTCTCGGCCTGGGATTCCATGGTGTCGACGAAGTCGGCAAGCTCGGAGGTGGCGCCGTGCTCGTAGACGTTGAGGCCCACCTCCTCGGCTTCCGGCGGAACCCGGAAAGGTCGGAACCGGTCGATGGTCCGCACCAGGAAGTAGGTAGTGACGAAGGTAGAGAGGAAGCACACGAATATGCCAAGCGCCTGAACCCCGATCTGCTCGATGCGGCTGAGCCCGGTGCCCATAATTTCGAGCTCGCCGAAGATCCCCACCGCCAACGTGCCCCAGATCCCGGCCATGAGGTGAACCGGGATGGCTCCCACGGCGTCGTCGATGCGGACTCGTACCAGCAGCAGCAGGCCAAAAACGACGACCACGCCTCCGATGGCGCCGATCCCGGCCGCGGTCACCGAATCCACGGCAAAGGCGCCGGCGGTGATCGCAACCAGACCACCGAGAGCGCCATTGATCACGTAGTCGATGTGGGCACGACCGCTCAGCCAATAGCCCAGCAGCAGGGCAGCGACCAGGCCTGTCGAGCCGGCGAGGACGGTGTTGGCGATCACCCGACCGACGTCGGGCCCGATCCCGAGTGTGCTCCCCCCGTTGAACCCGAGCCAGCCGACAAAGAGCAGCAGGGCGCCGAGGGTGGCCAGCGGCAGGTTGCTCGGCTGGATCGCGCGGGGCGGGCCGTCTTTGGGGAACCTGCCGATGCGTGGTCCGATCACCAGCAGCACGGCAAGCGCAGTCCAACCACCGACGCTGTGCACAACGGTCGAACCGGCGAAGTCGACGAAGCCGAGGCTCGCCAGCCAGCCGAACGATTCCCCGACGTCGACGCCATTCCAGGCCCAGTGCCCGAAGATCGGATAGGTGAAGCCGGCGACCCAAAGGGCGAGGAACAGGTAGGCGCCGAAGCGGAGCCGCTCGGCGACGGCTCCGGACAGGATGGTGACGGCCGTCCCGCAGAACATCACCTGGAAGGTGAAGAACACCGTCGGCCAGGCGTTGGTCTCGTCAAACGAGAGCAGGAAGCCGCCGCCGCCAATCCAACCACCGATGGTGGGCCCGAACATGATGGCAAAGCCGAAGGTCCAGAAGACGACGGTGGAAATGGCAAAATCGGCCATGTTCTTGATGGCGACGTTGATGGCGTTCTTGGACCGGGTGAACCCTGCTTCGAGGGCGAGGAACCCGGCTTGCATCAGGAAGACCAGCACCGTGGCGGTGATCACCCACAACAGGTCGGCCTCTGGGATGATCTGGATGACCTGAGAGAAATCCATTATTCGGTGGCGTGCCTCCCGAATCCGGTTGGCGACCGGATTCAGCTCCTCTTCACTGTTGCCGTTGAGTGCAGGTTACGCGGTTCGAGTGCTCGGAACCTAGCTTGTGGCCGATGAGCGGAGGTTGCGTAAGAGGCTCCGCAAAAAGTGCGCCGTCCGGTCTCTGTCCAGATTCGCCATTTGCGGAGCCGTGGCCCGAGCGGCCCGCTGCGAAGCAGCAAGAGCGGGGAATGGTGCACCCCCTCTGGCGAGGCAATCGGTCACCTATCGGCGCGCGCTCTAAGGCGTCGCCGCCCGCCGTGCCTCGTCGAGCCAGAGGTCCATGACCCCTCGGTTCTCGGCGATGTACTCTGCGGCGTGGCGGGCGATGTCGTCCGGTGTGTCCTCACCGGCCCGCATCTTGAGGTTTTGCAGAGCGATGTCGATGAGGTTGAACCCCACCTGCTCGAGAAGCCGGGCGGCCGCGGGGTTCTCGTTGATGAATGCGGTGTTTGCCGCAACCCTGATGTCGGCGGTGGCAAAACCGGTCTCACAAGGTTGACCGGGACAGTGACTGGGTGGAAGCAGGGCGGGACCGACCTGTTCGGGCAGTGGTTGTTCGAGGCTCATCCACACGATGTCGTCCCCAAAAACGAGCTCGGCGATGTAGGCGCTCGGGCTCCACGTATACGCAAGCACGGGCTCGCCGGCCTGGAATCGGGCCACGGTGTCGTCCCACAGCTGGTTGTAATCGCTGGACACCTGTTGGATGGTGCCGCCCCAATCGTTGGCCTCGATGGTTCTGTTGATGATTTCGAAGCACCCCCAGCCTTCGTTGCAGCCCATGAGGTTGGCGCGGCCGTCACCGTCGAGGTCGAAGACTTGCGCCAGCGCAACGTCGTCTGCGATGTCGTCGAGGCGCTTGATGTCGAACTCATCGGCAGTGGCCGCGTCGATGAAGAACCCCTGCAATCCCCCCGCTGGGATCTGGTTCCCAATGACCGACACGGCGGCGGCATCTGAGATGAAGGTGTCGTGGATCGGGAACCAGCCGTTCGCCCAGAAGTCAAAGTCACCGCTCCCCAGGAGCGGGTAGAAAACGTCGGGAGCCATCTCGGCGTCTGCGGGGTCAGTGATCTCATAGCCCAATTCCCCGAGCAGCTGGCGATACACCTCCGCCTGGAAGTACCCGGTGTCCCAGTTGGCTCGAGCCATGGAGACGGTCGTTCCTTCGCCGGGACGTTCGACGAGTTCCTCGGTCTCGCCGCCACAGGCGGCTAGAACGAAGCCGAGGGCGATCACGAGGATGATCAGCTTGCGGCGAGTGGTAGCGGCGAGCCGCGCCCTAATCAGCATGAAGTTCCTCTACCGCGGGGGAGTGCCGTCGGACTGTAGTACGAGGGTGTGCTACTCAGTTCGGGGTGGCGTGCTGGCGTTGGACCAGAGCTCACGCTCCGCCACGTCGAGAAGGGTGGCGGTATGTCCGTCGGGATCCCAGAGCCAGTCGGCGAACTCGCCCGCCGGCATGTGGGTTTCGGTATAGAAGACCGCGTCCTCCAAATCGGCCGAGTCGTCCTCCTCGGTACCGCTGAGGTGGAGCGCAACCGCACTGCCCGCCGGTGGGTACAGCAGGAGATGCGGCGCGACGCCGAGCAGCGTTGCCAGCGAGAGCAGATCGGCAACGGTGAGTGCGGCGCTTCCGTTTTCGATCCTGGTAACGACGGCTTTGTCCCAGGGAAGATCCACATACGCCGCCTCGTCCACCAGGCGGTCTTGATCCCAGCCCCGGTTCTCACGGGCCATCGTGACGTTGCCCCCAACCACCTCGGCGATCGTCACGGGCGAACCATGGTTCGGTGGCGACTCTGAAGCCATGTCAACCTCCTGCTCATCGACCAGTGGATGGTGTGTCGGGATCCTACGCATCTAGCCCCGAAGAGCTCCGGGTCTCCTCTTGACATTGATCCGCAAGCCCGGCGTTTCCAGGCAATAATGCCGGCGTGGTTGACAACGGGCCGGTGGAGACAGGCGGGAGCACTGCACGATCAGGGCTGATAGGAGTCGGCATCCTTGCCATGATCGCTGTCGTTGCGGTTGGAGCCTTCATTGTGTTCCAGAGCGGCAGTGGCGCAGAGACCACGACGACGGTCGCTGCGGCGGGGGCTCCCACGACGACAGTGGCGGCGCCGACCACCACCACCGAGGCAGTCACGACCACCACCGTTACGCCGACAACTGCGACCACTGAACCGGAGGACGATCCCAACCCCTTCGTCGGATGGTGGGCGGCAACGGATGTCGACGGCAGCCTGCTCGACCTGCGCGTCGACTCCGATGGGAGTTTTATGTACTGGGACTCGGCATCGGGCATCTGCGAGGCGAACGGGCTGGGCCACTCGCCGCAGACCTGGACGGGGACTGCCACCTTCGTCCTCGACGAGCTTCCGAGGATGACCGCGACCGGCATCAGGGAGTGCTTCTCGTATGGGGACGACAACGGTGATCTTGGCGAGGCGGCGGCCGACTTTGCTTACGACTTGGAGACCGACATGCTGGAGTTCGCCCTTGACGGTGTGCGCTACACCCGAGCTCCGCGCCTGCCCCCGTCGACTGACCCGAACCCGTTCGTCGGGGTGTGGGAGGCCACCGACTCGGATGGAACCAGGGTCACGATGCAGATCGACGCACTCGGTACGTGGAAGTCGCGGGACACCCGCTCGGGCGGCTGCGAAAACATGGGACTGACCTATGCCACGTGGTCGGCCGAGGGGATCGGGATGTTCGATCTCGAGGGCACACCGTCATTCGGCGTCCTGACCACGACGTTGTGCCACCCGGCCGGTGGTGGCGAGCCGGTTCCCCGCTCAGAGGACGTGGTCCTCACTTACGAGTACCGATCTGACAGAGACGAGGTGGCGCTGATGCTCTTCCTGGAGACGATCTTCACCAGGGTGCCGTGAGGGCTCTCGGTCCGTACAATCACCCTCGGGGCCCGTAGCTCAGTTGGTTAGAGCAGCGGACTCATAATCCGTCGGTCCCAGGTTCGAGTCCTGGCGGGCCCACCGACAAAAGCCATGTGCTATATGGGTTTCGGCTCATCGCTTGCGAGCGGGATTACGCCCAGGCCGCGTCCAGGCCGCGGTGAGGCCGCGAGATTTTGGAGGGCCACATCGCGCGAATGGTCTAGTCGGATGGCGAGTTCCTCCA
>Ga0255058_10000636_pt1 | contig 20246 bp, 18 predicted proteins | sample Cases_109_9_MG_FD_188637 | JGI IMG/M metagenome (GOLD analysis project Ga0255058, IMG submission 188637) | Seawater microbial communities from Amundsen Gulf, Northwest Territories, Canada - Cases_109_9 | ecosystem: Environmental > Aquatic > Marine > Gulf | place: Canada: Northwest Territories... | reverse complement strand
CATCTCACCATTTCTCTGGACTTTCATGGCGTTCAGGTTTTGGTGATGGTCGATGATGAGGTCTGCGGTTCCTTGGTCGCCGCCGACTTTTCGTATTTCCGCAAGGATCTGGTGCGAAACCCGTCGTTAAGTATTGCTGTGTCGTTAACCGAGCCACCGTATGACCGTATCCCAACCACGGCCCGCTTGCGGCGGGTCACCAAGGACGCCAAGGTGTATGAGGCTGACGGCATACGTTACCTGGACTCATTCGGTAAGGCGCTCGTGATATGGGCCTTTACCAGCGAGAGCATAGAAATCTATAGCGCCGATAGAGAGCTCCTGCGTGAGAAGGCATATTTGATGATCATGTCGCGGGTCGGGTATTTTCTCGATCGGCGCGGCCTGCATCGAATCCATGCTATGGGCGTCGTCTTCAAGGGCCGTGCGGTCGTGTGTGCGATGGCCATGGGTGGCGGGAAGACTACTTTGACGCTTGGTCTGATGGAACATCACGGGTTCTCGCTGCTATCGGACGAAGTTCCGCTCGTCTCGCGAAACGGACAACTTAGCGGTATGCCAATCAGACTGGGCGTTCGCGAGGATGCAGAGCTAGCGATTCCCGCCGAGTTCGTATCGCGCTTCGTACGCACGCGTTATCCGCCAAAGCTCTTGATCGATGCGGGTTACTTCGGTGAGCGCGTCGAGACGAGCGCGGAGCCTGGCATCTTTTTCGTCGGGCGCCGGGAGGGTCTATCCAGGCCTGGCGTGCGACCGGTCGGATCGCTTGCAGCTTTCCGGGTCCTGTTCGAGATGTGCGTACTTGCACGGGGCGTTCCGGAGCTGCTCGAGTACGTGCTGCGAACACAGCCTCGCGCACTGGCGCGGCAGGCGCTGATTTTCTTGTCGCGTCTGCGGGCCTGCTACGCTCTGCTGCGTGGCAGCCGTTGCTATTTGCTCGATTTATCGGGTGATCCCGAAGCTAACGCTCGCTTCGTGGCGGCGTTCGTGGCCAGGGAATTGGAGGACGAGCACGAGGGTAGGGTGAATGCCGCGTAAGCTCTCCATTGCGGTGATCGCGGCTTGCCCCTTTCCTTATCCTCGCGGCACACCGGTCCGGATTCACCGCTCTTCCGAGGCACTGGCGCGTGCTGGAGCGGACGTAGAGGTGGTCACCTATCATCTTGGGCAGACCGATGTCGATACGCCGTTTCGCGTGTCGAGAATCCGCCCGATCGCGACCTATCGTCGCGTCGATCCGGGACCGAGTTGTCAGAAGCTGTTGCTCGTGGACCCTCTACTGGTGGGGCTATTTCGGCGGGTGCTGGCCGAGCATCGCTTCGATGTAATCCATGCACATCACTACGAGGGCCTGCTGGTCGCCTTGGCGAGCCGGCCGCAGCAGCCCATCATTTACGACGCACACACCATGCTCGAGTCAGAGATCGATTACTACTCGCCGAGGCTACTACGTGGGACCAGTCGCATCATCGGCAGACAAATAGATCGCTGGCTACCGCGTAAAGCGGACCACATCATCGCCGTCACCGACAAGATCAAACAACGGCTTATCGCGGGAGGATCTGCCAGGGCGGACGACATCACCGTGATCCCCAATGGGGTCGACATGGAGCCATTCCTCGGCGTGGAACATGCGGATTGGGGCGACGGGGCAACGATTGTTTTCGCGGGCAACATGGCAAGCTACCAAGGCATCGAGTTGCTACTACAGGCCCTCAAGCAAGTCCTGGACGTCCGCCCCGAAGCACGCTTGCTCGTCGTCTCCAACTCGTCTTTCGCGCCATACGAAAATCTGGCGGCTGCACTCGCTATACGCGATCGGATCGATATCGTAGACGCGGATTTCGCGGAACTACCCAGGTTACTGGCACAGAGCGATGTTGCCGTCAGTCCCCGATCCGAATGTGATGGCCTACCACAGAAGTTGCTGAATTACATGGCCGCTGGCTTGCCCACCGTCTCATTCGAAGGTTCCGCGGCCACGCTAAAGCACGATGTCACCGGTTTATTGGTCGAAAACGACAATATCGCGGCCTTTGCGCAGAGCATATGTCGCCTGCTATCCGACCGTGTGTCCGCCCGCCGGCTCGGGCAAGAGGCCCGCGCCGTCGCGCGCGTGGAATATTCCTGGGACGCCGGTGCGGAAAAGGCACTCGCTCTGTATGATGGAATTCTCCTGCGCAACAAGATGTACCGAAGGCTGTAGAATGATTGCACCCTATTCCGAGCAATACTGGAACATGGCGCGCACCTTCGCCTACTACGGGTTCCGCATGCGCGACCAATCGACCGTTCTCGGCTTTATCTGGACCCTGCTCCACCCTTTGTTGCTCTTCCTCATTCTTTTCGTCCTGTTTCGGCAAAGACTGGGTGCGGATATTCCCAATTTCGCGGTCTACCTGCTGATCGGCATCGTGCACTGGAATATGTTCGCTAACGCGACGAATAAGGCCGTCAACAGCCTCGTATCACGCCGCGACATGGTCGTCGGCATGAACTTTCCCCGTGAGCTGATCGTGTTCGGCGACGTCGGTGCCGCGTTGATTTCATCGTCATTGGAATTCTTGGTGCTCATCCTATTCGCCGCCATCATGGGTGTGCCGTTGAGCTTTGCGTGGCTGCTCGTTCCAATCGTTTTTGCCATTCAATCGGTACTCGTGGTGGCGGTGTCGCTCATAGTGGCCGGGCTGCAGGTCTTCGTCAGGGACGTCGAGCGGATCTGGTCGCTGCTCATTCGGGTCGGATTCTTCGCGGTGCCGATTTTCTATTCGTTGTCGATCCTTTCGGGCCCATGGGCTCGTGCGGTAATTTTGGCCAATCCATTGACCCACAACATGACCGCGTCACGTGAGCTGATGCTCGAGGGCCGGCTCGCATCCCTCGGCGGGCTGGGCTATTCGCTCGGCGTTGCCACTGTTCTGCTGATCCTTGGTCTCGCGCTGTTCCGCCGCGCTGAGACTTCTTTTGCCGAGAGGCTGTAGATGACATCGATCGAAATCGCCAACGTATCTAAACGCTTCCGGGTCAGTCATTACGGTACGCCGTCTTTGTTTCAGCTGCTTCGCGGGCTCGGCCAGTCGGCTTCCCACAAGCACAATTTCGAGGCGCTGAAGGGCGTCTCCCTGAAAATTCAAAAGGGGGACAAGGTTGGCCTCATAGGAAGAAATGGGGCCGGCAAGACGACACTGATGCGCCTAATTCATGGCATCTATAAACCGGACGAGGGGTCCGTGACAGTTCACGGAAAGGTGGTGGCCATTCTCCAGCTCGGCATTGGGCTGATTGGCATCCTTTCGGTGCGCGACAATATCTACTTCTATGGCACGATACTCGGATTATCCGGTAGCGAAATCCGGGCCAATTACGACAACATTCTTGCGATCTCTGAGCTCGAGGAATTCGAGGGAGCGGAGGTTCGCCAGCTATCGACCGGCATGCGCCAAAGGCTCGCGTTTGCGGTTGCGACGACGGTCCGTGCGGACATCTTGCTGCTCGACGAGGTGCTGGCGGTAGGCGATCAGGCATTCCGTAACAAGTGCTATAGCTTCCTGACCGAAACGTTGGCTAAATCCGTGACCGTCCTATATGCGTCGCACAATCTGGCTTCGGTCATGGAGTACTTCCCGAAGACGATCTGGCTCGATAACGGTAGGGTCATTGACTATGGCGATACCGCGGAGGTGCTGGAAAAGTACAAGTCCAAGTACGGCCGGCCGCTCGAAGAGCGTCAGGCAATGTCCGCTGCCGCGGTCTAGGTAGCCGCATATGCCTAAAAGTCGCGAACTGCGGATCTTCGGCGTTACCGGCTCTGCCTTCTCTGGCACGACACTGCTTAACTTCATGCTAGGCGCCCATCGCCGCGTGTTCGCGACCGGCCAGGCGCATCAGCTATTTCGCTGCTATCGCGACGCCATCGGCGAATGCCGTTCAGTCGACATGTGCTCGGTGCACCAGGAAAGCTGCGATTTCTGGACGAAGAGTGTCTTGGCTCAATGCGAGCAGCACGATGTGATGGCGTTACACAAGCACATCGCCGCTTTTTCCGAGATGATTTCTGTTGTCGTCCCCTCGTTCCAGTTCAAGGTTTATGCAGAGCTCTTGCGCGAGAAGGTGCCGCTCGAGGGACTGATCGTATTGTTCAAGCGACCCGTTGCTTACTATTGCAGTCGCAAGGCGCACGTGGGTGGAACTGTCGAGAAGGCAGCCGCCAAATACGTCTCAAGATATCGCGAAATTCGCGATTTGTCGGAAGCTCAGGGACTACCGATCGCACCGGTATTTTACGAGGACCTGACGACGAAACCGCGGGAGACATTGGGTGCGCTTTGCGCGTGGATGGGGCTCTCTTATGAGCCCGTGATGACGACGCCTTGGGAGGCCGCCGATCGGCTACATACGATCGGCGGCAACGCGGGCACTTACCTGCACCTCTGGGATGAGAACAAGCGAGAGCGGATGCTCAATTCGGCCTATTGGCGGGAAGTGCATGGCGAGCGTGGTCGGGTTTGGATCCTCGAAAATCTTCGTCGCATCAGGCTCGATGACCGATGGAAATCTCTGCCGCCCGAAGAGATTGGCGGGATGGAGGCATGCGTAGAGGCTCGAGAGATGTTCGAGCTGCTCATGGCGCGACGGACGTTACCATAGTCCGGGCCGCGCATCGCCAGGTTGCCTAGTTCTGGGCGCAACCATCGCGAGGCGGGATCGTCGCTCATTGGTATAGGGTTATCCGGAGAGCGTGCCGGTGGCTCGGCGTGCTGAATGGTTCAGAGGGCGGCGGCGGGTAGCCGCTATTTTTTTCGTGCTTGCAGGCGCGCCGCAACCTTCCCTAGAGGCCGCCGCACTCGATTTTTCAGGGCGGTCAGCCTGCGAACACAGCGAACCTTGAAGCGCAGCGAATAGGAGCGCGGCGGGGTATAGGGAACCGGTACGCTCAGACAGGCTGGGACCTGCCAGGAGTCGAGGGTCTCGTGCGCGCTCTCGAAGTACTCGATAAACTGCGGATAGCCGAGCCGCGTGGCGAGTTCCGGTAGGTAGGGGCGTAGTGAGGCCATCGTCTGGAGCATAAATTCGGAAGAACGATAGAGTAATCCGGCATCGAGGTGATGTTCGAGGTGATCGGCGAGCCTCAAGACCAGCGTCTCGCGCGTGAGCTCATCGAGCTGTTCGAACTGTCCGAGCATGCGCGCCACGTTATCGGCCTTCCAGGAAATTTCCCGAAATCTCCGGACGCAATTTTCCGCCCGTTCGCCGATGACGCGGCGCAACTCCGCCTGGCGCCGAGGTGTAACGGTTCGCCTATGGCCATCACCAAAATCCGCCAGTCCATAGGCATTGTGGACAAATGCCGCCTGAATGAGATGCAGAGGGGCTCCGATCGATACGAGAATCCCCGCTGTGCCTACACCATGCTCCAGATGGCTCTTGCCGGAGCCGGTAAGCAGCCCGGTGAACAGCTGGCATTGCAATTCATAGGCGCGGCGAATGGCAATGAGTTGGTCGTCGGCGTAGTGACGGTCGAGAACCTCTGCGTAGAGCGCGAGAATTGTTTGCGGGAATAATAGCTTCATATTCCTGTCCTCAACGGCCTGCGCGATCGCCGGGCATGAACCGATCGCCGCTCATCCGGCGGTAAAGGTCATCGTATCTGGATACATGCTCTTCCCAGCTGAAATGCGTCCGGACTCGCTCGATAGCGGCATGTCCCATCTCGGCAAGCCGCTGCCGATGCCCCAACAGCTCGCATACGGCATCGGCCAGAGCTACAGGATCTTCCGGCGGAACGACAAGGCCCGTGTGCCCATGGACGACAAACTCGGGAATGCCGCCGACCGCAGTGCCGACGATTGGCCGCGCCAGCCAGGCGGCTTCCAGTGCGATCAGCGGCAATCCCTCACTGCGCGATGGCAACAGCACGATGGTCGCTTGCGCGATCAGCCGGGGCATCTCGTCCGCCGCGACCGGCCCGAGAAATTCGATGGCGTCGCCGAGGCCTGACGCTGCCACCTGCCGTTCAAGGTGCGAGCGCTCCGGGCCCGATCCGGCGATGACCAGACGAATGTCAGGGAACCGCCTTCGCACATGCGCCATCATCGACACGGCCAGATCAACGCCCTTATCACGCACGAGCCGGCGCGCGCAAAGCAGGAACGGCCGGCCGGTGTCGGGCCCGGCCGACGGCGGAACCGGCTCGGATACGCCGTTGTGTATGACCGAAGTCTTGCCGGCCAAGGAGGGAAAGCGGCCGCGAAAGGGCTCGAGCACCGAGCGAGAACAGCCAGCCACCCAGTCGGCATGATCGATCGCCGCGGCCAATGTAGAATCGCCGGCCGGCGAGTCCATGTCGATGTGTAGCGTAACGAGCATCGGCGCCGCGAGCGCGTCGGCGATAGGAAGCAGGAAGGCGGCGCTATAACCGGCGAAGTAGAGATGCAGCAAATCCGGTCGGGCCGCCCTCGCCAGATCCATCGCCTGTTTTCTCAAGCGCAGCAACTGGGCCGGGTTGCGATCAGTCAGTGCACGACGAAAAGGCAGCCGGTGGATGCTGATGTCGCGGCCCGTCGTCGTGGCCGGCAGACTGTCGTGGTCACGGTGAGTGATGACCGTGAACCGATGCCCCCGCTCGCTCATCGCATTTAGAAATTGCCATGCGAGCTCCTCGACGCCGCCGATATTCGGCCGGAACGCGTCACACCAGAATAAAACTCTCAAGACCCGCCCCCTACCATAACCGCTCAAGCACGGCGTGGCTTCCGAGGCCGGCCGGATTCTCGATAGAGACGCTCGTAGAGCTGACAGTGGGCATCGAGATATGCCGGCCAACCAAACTGCGTGCGCGCATATTGCCTCGCTGCGCGGCCCATCTCTACCGCCCGTTCCGGTGCCTCGAGCAGGGTCTTCGTCGCCTCGATAAACTCCACAAGATTACCGGGCTCGGTCAACATGCCGGTCGTGCCGTGCCTGACGATTTCCGGAATTCCGCCGACGCGTGTCGCGATGATCGGTCTGCCGACCAGAGCCGCCTCGATGGCAGCAATCGGCAGCCCCTCGGTCGTCGACGGCATGAGCACGATGCTAGCGCGATCGATCACGCTCAGCACCTGGTCGGGCGGCACTGGCCCCAGAAAGCTGACGGCATTGCCAAGTCCATAGCGCGCGACAAGCTGCTCGAGCCGCCCGCGCTCCGGCCCGTATCCCGCAATCTCCAGGCGCACATCCGGGAACCGCTCATGGACCGCGTGTAAGGTCGACACCGCGGTGTCGAAGCCCTTCACTGGCACGAGCCGCCCAAGACAGAGCATACTCATCGGCTCGGTGGGAACCGGATTTGGTGTGAATTCGCCGAGATGGAATGAGTTGCGAATCAGGGAAGAGCGCTCGGCAATCGCCGGGACCAACTTACGTGCCTCCTCCAGCACCGCAGTGGAACATCCTGCTACCCAACTGACCGCCTCCAGCGTATCGGCCAATACCGTGCTTTTGCCTTCGCTCTTCATCAATGCCGATTCGTTGTGCAGCGTCACGGCAACCGGTACATCGGTCTTGCGCACAGCGTCCTTGACGAAAAACAGCCCCGCACCGATCGAGTACAAGTGGATCAGGTCGGGGGCCAAAGCTTCGATCCGCTTTTCGACCGTGCGGCGAATCTTCATGATTGTCGCAGGCTGGCCATCGGACAATGCCCGCCGAAACGGATAACGAAGGACGGCAGCGCCAGCAAGACACGCCTCATCGGGCAGGTCCAGCTCGCCATGTGAGGTAATGACCGTCAGGTCATAGCCTTTCTTTTGCAGATCCGGCACGAGCTGTGCGCCGAGCCGCTCAACGCCTCCGATGTACGGCCAGAAGAGCTCGGAGCAGAACAAGATCTTCATCGCTCAATCGCTCGAAGAAGAAACCCGGTATGGCCCTTCATCCCCGGACCGCGGCTGGAAGGGGCCGTCGAACACCCACCCCGGTACCGGGGCATCGAGGAAATCGCGCATGCACTCAAACGCTGGCGCGATATGCTCGGCCAACCCCTGTTGCCGCGCGCGATCGACAAGGCCTGTCCAGTCGAGACTCGGCGTTCGTTGAATGACGAAGGTTGCATCGCAGAACGCCCCAAGTGGCAACCCTCGTTCCTGCGCGGCGGGATGGCTGACTATTTGGAGTAAGGAATTCACGGGGCCTAACACGCGAACGCTGTGGCCTCCGATTGTCTGATCTCTCCCCTCGGCGGCGATTGTCGCGAAGGGACTCGTGACGTTGCGCTGATAACGCAGACGTGTGTGCAGCTCGACCGGAAGATTAGAGCCGTGCTCGAACCGGGCACTGTGCGCATCCTGGATGACCTGGCTGAAACCGATCGTAGGCAAGACCCGCTGGGCCTTGGCTATGCCATCTTCGGTCGTCAGGATATCGATGTCGTGACAGTGACGCGTGCGGGGTTGGGCATATACGGAATGCGCCAGGGCCGCGCCGTTTAGGATGACCGCATCGATTTGCTCCGCCGCGAAGGCGCCCAACACCTGGTCCAATATCTTGCTGTAGATCTTCATTCGCAAGTGCTCGCGGACGTATGCGGTACGCAGGATCGTGCCGAGCAGACCGCCGATCTCAATTCGATGGTTTTTCGCGGCAAGGAACAGCAGCGGCAGAATGCGGCGCAATCCACAGTCATCGCGTCTGATGCTTCCGATCGGATCTTGAGTCTTCTCACGCCACTCCACCCAGGCTCTGCGGCCCGCGGAGCCGTTGAGCAGGCAGGCGCGCAACAAAAGCGTCTGCGCATGACTTGGCAGCTCCACCAACCGCTTACGTCCTTTCACGAGCATCACGATGGCAACTCGGTGGGCTCCCAGCCCAAAAGCGCATTGGCGTGGTGCAGATCGAAGGGCCCGCAGTCCTGCTTGGAGACGCCATAGACAATATGAAACCCCGAGAAATCCGCTTCTACGCAGCGGCGGAACAGGCGGCGCAGGTCGCCGCTCATAATTCCAAATGTCCGACGATGCGGATCTGGGTTCGCCTGCGGCTCGAAATTCCCTATCCTGACCGCGACGAAGGATTGCAGCGCACCACTCTCCACGAGCATCTTGCCCGTCAGCTCGCCACAGATCTTCGCGATGCCATAGTAAGTATTCGGACGCGGTGGAACATTTTCATGGATCTTTCGACCATCGGGCATCCGATATGTCGGCGCCAGCTCCTCCTCCAGAGCCCGAACGGCCCAGTGGGAGCTCGCATAGACGATTCTCCGAACGCCGCTCTCTGCAGCCAGTCTAGTGACATTCCAAGTTCCGCCGATATTGTTGCTCAGGACTCTTTGCCACGGCGCGTGCGGGTTCGGATCCTCTGCCAGATGAACCAGGACCTCGGCGTCCCGCAAGACGCTCGCCAGAGAGTTGGGCTCGCTGGGCGCCATGGGCGCGCTCACATCGGCCGTGATCGAGCGCACACCCTTGATCGGCTGACAATCGATGAGCGTCAGTTCGTGATCCGGACGCAAGTCATCGGCGATCTCTTTACCCACACGACCGGCGGCACCCGTAATAGCTACCCGCATACTAGGTCGATCCGTCACGATTGAGCGCAAATGCCTTCTCGAGCGATGCCCCTTCCGTCCGCGCTCGCCGCTGGTCGAGACGGGCCTTGATCAGCCGCAGGTACTCTTGGCGGCTTGCATCGCCAAGCGCACGTGAACGATTGCTCCGGTGAATACGCCGGTATGCCAAAGTCTCCAACAAGAGCGCCCCGCTTGCGCCATGATCGGACGCACGCATGAACCAATCCGTGTCATCGCTGTGCCCGAGAGAGGCATTGAATTGACCGATCGACTCGAACAGACTGCGCCTGGCAAGCAAGGCTTGCGTCGAATATCCAGGCATGGGCTTCGATCGCGGATGGTCCTTGAAGCGCTCCGCCTCCGCCGCGAGCTCGGCGATCCAGAAATTCTGAATGTGGGCAACACAGTAGTCCAGCTCCGGGCAAGACTCGAACTGCTCCATTTGCCGCTCAAGCTTTGCCGGATGCCATAAGTCATCGGCGTCCAGAAAGGCGATAAAATCGCCCCCGGCCCTTGACAAGCCGAGGTTCCGGGCCGGCGCCGGTCCGCTATTTTCCTGTCTGACATAGACTACTTTAGGGCGATACCGCTCGACGATACGCGCAGTGCCATCGGTAGAACCGTCATCAGCGATAATCACCTCGATCGGTCGATAGGTCTGCTCATGGATTGAGTTTAGAGCTTCCTCGATGAAGTCCTCGCCGTTGAAGACAGGGACTATGCAGCTTATCAATTTTCGAGAAGTCATTCGCCCGTCTTCGACGCATCCGGGTCGGATTCCACTTCCCACCGCGTCAGCGTCAGGCCAGGCGTGGGCGGATCCAGGGCGAGCAAATCGCCCATATCACGGTAAATATTGAGCCAGGGCTTCTTGTAGTTCTCGACCGAGGCCCGGGTGGCAACTTCGTTTAAGGGCGAAGATCCGTATGCGGTCGCCTCGACTATCAGATCTTCCGCAATCAGTTGAGAGACGAAGTCTTCCAGATCCACACTCGCCTGCTCCGCGGGCACTTGATAACGTTCCACCACAGCTTGAGCGCTCTGCGCCAACGAACAACCGGTCGTGAGCAGCTCCCAGACATATGCGCCGACATCCTCGATGCTGTAATAGACACCGGTCGTCACATTGATGATGATGGCCTCGCCGTCGATAACTTCGGCGTTGACGTCCTGTTTGTTGAGCGCAAAGTATTTTTCTACAATTAAACCGTGCATGATTGATTATTCCATATTTCCCAGATGACGAGCTAAATCACTTCCAATGATAGCGGCACAGGCCGCTTCGGGAAACAACGAACCGCTGTCCAGCTTAAACGGGAAAGAATTGGGCAGACAAACATCCGGTAAACTTTCGATCTCAAGTAGTGGCGGTTGAGCTAGGTTGATGTGCGATGCCCGGGCCGGCGGAAGTTTCAGCACTGTTCTTCGAGGTCATCGCACGGATGCCATATGATGGTATTGGCCAGCGCCGGTAGCCGGACCCCACCGTAGCGACCGCCTTTGGATCAGCCCTCATAGCGACCTCGTCGACAACATCACTGCACGTCTAAAACACAAGCATGTCTCTTCCATCAAGACGCCGGGTTTGACTGAATACTTCATAATTACTATCCTTGTTTAAGGTTCGGTTAAGGCGGTATTTGATGGCGTTGCAGGAAGAGCAACCGCCACCAGGCCGATGCACAAGGCCATGCGTGATGCTGGGCAAGCGGGCAAGAAAGCACCGGCTGGCACTGCGCCAACCCCCTGTCCGGGCGGGGCATTCCGGCACCTCTAATCCGATGATAGCGTTTCGATTTCTCGCGTGGAACCTTGCCGCGATGCCGCCGAGTCGTGGCCTCACCGGGGAAATGCGGGTTGAATTGAGGGCCCTTCGGTTTTTCGGTTAGCAAGCGTCCGATACATGAGGTCATAAGCATCGACATGCTGCGGCCAACTAAATTGGCTTTCAACCCTGCGGCGGGCCGCCGCGCCCATTTGCTTGGCGCGGTCCATATCACCGAGCAGATCGATGATCGCATCAGCGAGAGCAGCCGGCTGCTCTGCTGCGACAAGAAGACCGGTTTCACCATCGACCACGATCTCAGGAAGACCACCGACCCGGCTGGCGATGATCGGACGTTCCATGATCGCCGTCTCCAGCGCCGTCAGCGGGAACGAATCCTGTCTTGAGGGCATCAACACGGCGGTAACGCGATTGAGCAGCGCGGGTATCGATGCCGGCGCCGTCCAGCCAAGAAACTCTACCCCGGCCAGGCGCAGGTCCGCCGCCTGGCGCTCGAGCGCCGCTCTATCTTCGCCGTCGCCTGCTATCAGAAGGCGAACCCCAGGGATGCGAGATTCGACCCTCGCAAAAGCCTCCAGTGCGATATCGATGCCCTTATCGGCAACGGTCCTGCCAAGGCACAGCAGCACGGGCGGATCTGAGGCCAGCGGTATCGGCGCCAACTGCGGTGGCTCAATTCCATTGTAGACGACGCTGGAACGCGAGCTGATTTGCGCCGCGAATTCAACGCCGCGCTCGAGAATTGCTTTGGAGCAGCCGATGACCCAGTCTGCCTGCCGCAGGGTCTGGCTGATCAATGAATCATGGGCCGCCGGAATGTTGGCCCAATCCCCATGAAGTGTCACGAGCATGGGCGCTGGATGTTCTCGCGCTGTAATCAGATGAAAAAACGCACCGACATCCAGCGCGTTGATGTGGACGATGTCCGCACGAAAGGTGTGCTTGAGTTCCACGATTCTGGCGCGGGTCGCGCGTAACTTGCTCATGTCGGAAAAGACGGCTGGATTGCCGAAATCGAACCGGTACACCGGGGTGCCCCTGAAATCATCTTCATAATCCTGGTCGGTCGACATTCTTGGCGTGATGACCATGAATTCGTGACCCCGGTCCTGCAGCGCCGGCAACAGCTTGGCCGCCAGCACCTCGACGCCGCCGATTTTTGGCCAGAAAGTGCCCGACCAGAACAAGACCCTCATGTTTTGTGGTCCTCGATATGAGCGGCTTCCGGCTGGCCCGGCTCGGCCGGGGCCTCGCCGGCCATCATACTACTCAACGACACGCCGCGGATCGCCCGGCGCTCGACCAGAATTCGCGCATTCGCCGCCAGCCGGACAGGCACGCCGAAACAGCGGTATCCCTCATAGTCGACGAGCAGGACGTCGATCTCATCTCGCCCGACACCCTGACTTTCCAGACCCTCGAAAACCTTGTCTTGGACGGAATCGATACTCGCCAACGGCGGAGTTTCGAGTGACTCCAACACAATCACAACCACAACCTTTGATACGAAACCGTCTCTGGGCCGCGGTGCAACCAGGACCGCGACAACGCCTCTATCGCAATCGCTCGTCAGATCCGGGAGCCGGTCAAGAACAATCGGCACGTACTCCGGAGGTGGCTGGCCCGGTCTGAAATCACATAACCGGTTAAGCTCGCGGGTCAATGCCGGATCTTTATCGAGCAGTTCTTTTATCGCCCGCTCGAATTCACCATAGGCGGCCGAGAGAAAGGCGTGGGCTTCGCCAATATACCTCGGCGCCCTGCGCAGCCCGAGCTGGTTGTCCAAAAGTGCCGCACCTTGCGCGAAAAACTCGGTCCACCGGGCACAACCCGGTTCACGTCTCGCCGCTGCGGTTATCTCACGACGACTAAATAGTAGCGCGCGATGATCTCGTAGAGCCCGGCATAGGTTCCACAGTTCCGCGGTCGCTTTCATCATAATCCATGCATATCGCTTCAAGGCGACCGCGCCTGGCGGCTGGCTCGGCGACAAAATCCACCGAGTATATTCCCGAATGACGATTGCATGCCAGAACAGGACCTCAGACCGGATTGCCGCGATCGTCTCGGGTTCGCTCAGAGTGCGGATGCTATCGAGCGGGCTCGCCGTACCGTCCTCATACAGGGTCGCCCAGGACTGGCGCGCCTCGACCAGTCTAAATAGAAAGCTCCGGTGCTCCGTGAAACGCCGCTGATCCGACCATGACTCAAACTCCTTCATGGTCACCACCGAGTTTTGAGCTTCGAGCAAGGGCACGTACCTTTCGATCCGGCGCAATTTTTCTTCGGCGCGAATTTTGCTCGCCTCATCGTCGGCAATCACAGTTAAATCGATGTCGCTGAAAAAGGGCATGAATTCTTGCTTCGCCATACCTCGACGCAAGAAAATGAACCGAACGCCCGGTCCTCGCAAAAAGCGACCGACCAGCGCCGCGATAGCTCGATACGTCCAGCGGAAAAAGGCGCCGAACGGTGCGATTCCGTCAAGTCTCACAAGGATCGGCAAAACGATATGCCGCTTGGCTGACCAACGAGGGTTTCGCTTGTCCGCCTCTGCCTGCTGCTGCTGAAACACCATGTGGGCATACATCGATCGGTACCATCGTGCGATGCCTTGGATGTCAAATTGCAGTACAGATTCCCGCGGCTTAGTGCCGAGATCTCTCTTGCGCTGCTCATAATGGCTGATGATGTCCACCACACGGTTCGTCAGCGTGACAGCATCCAATTTCTCCAATTGGAACCCATTTTCACAATCCACTATCAGATCCGTCAAAGCACCGACCGAAGAAACAAGAACGGGCTTGTTACAAGACATCGCCTCGAGCACGGACAATGGAAGGCCTTCGCTTCTCGATGGGAGTACCAGGAGCTTGCATTGTCTGATCGCGTCGCGGAGCGCCGGCGGCTCTAGCACTCCCAAATATCTGATGCCACTGTCCTGGGCGAAGCAAAGCTTTGCCGGGTTCTTGCCAGCTAGCAGCAGCTCTTCGCCCGTAATTGTTTGAATATCTTTGTAGGCATCGACCAGAAGGTCAAAACCCTTGCGGTGCGTAAGATTGCCAACGAAAAGGATGCCGCGCTCCGGGCCCGGATTTGGCGTGAAAAAGCTAGTATCTATGCCGCAACTCTGCATCTCCACATTCTTAATGCCCCAGGCGATGCACCGTTGCCGAATCTCCTCGCTCACCGCAACTACCCTGTCGCAGCGCCGCAGGATGTAGCCGAGCGTCGCGCGCCCAACGATCCGCCCATTTGCTGAGTCGAGATCTATTAGCCCATGGATCGTAACCACCAGAGGAATGCCGAGAAGTCTGGTGGCGATATAGGCAAAGTGGATGTTCGGATACAGCAGATGACAGTGAACGACGTTGACGCGCTCGCGCAAAAAGAACCCGGCCGCTCTGATGCCCCCCCCAATAAGAGCCGAGAGCGGGGGACCTAACAGTCGAGAGCGGCCAACGGACCGAAAGACGAAGAAGGTCGACAGGTTTCTTGTATCATCCCTCTCAATTACGCGTGCTTCGCGGTACGTCAGCACCATTTGTTGCTGCTCGTACTGCAGCAATTGCCGCTGCCATCGCGCGAGCGCTATACCATCAACCTCATCTTCCAAATACTTGATCAAGTCGCGTAGAAAGGTCTCCGCACCACCTTGAGGCTCGGGAATATTGCCAACAAATCCGACCCGCAGATCCGGGCGTCGATCGGACGATGGCGCAGGTTGCCTGCGCACCAATTGGCATAGCGTACCGACGATGCTCGGAATATCGGTCATGGCAGGAATGCGCGGCAATTTATTTTGGACATCAATTTCTGCGGCTAATAGCTAAGCGAAGCGGTTTGACGCGTCCGGGAAAGCGGCCATGATCACCTACGCCGCCGATCCGTCGGAGCGCGCGTTCATAAGAGCCTTCGCGCCGCGCGCCAGTAGGTGGACATAACCGCATTCAGAAAAGCCACGACAGCTTTATCCATGCGCGTGCGTGTCAAATCTACGGTGAATGGCAGCGCCCCCCCCTCAAGTATCTCCCGATCGGGCGTCCGGCGCTTTGTCTGGATCGCTCGGCGACGCACGATCAGGCGACGCAGGTGCGTAACGTTCCACCAGGCTGCCCGGAACCACAATCCCAGCCATCCACGCCGGACTACTCCCCCGACCTGTAAAATCTCATAGACGAATAGGGCCGGAGCCAGAACCAGTAAGGTTCTTAGCGAGTAGTTCTTTAAAATTACTTGCCAACGGTTCCTGATCAAACAGTAAACACGCCGTCGCGAAAACCCTGCGCCCGGCCGGTACGAAAGCCCCTTCGTTCCTTCGCCATGTAGGGCCGTTGCCGAGGGCACGGACAGCAACCGATGCCCAAGCACACGCGCGCGCACGCCAAAGTCGTGGTCCTCATAATTGAAGAAGAAGGAATCATCGAACATCTCGGCATCATCCCAGCGCGCTCGGTCGATCATGAAGCAAGCCGTGACCAGTGAATTATTTCTGGCCACGCCCTGATCTCCGCAATTCGCCGCTGCCCGATTAGCGTGCCGCGGAATCATCAAACCAAGGAAATGGCAATCTGCCCCTTCATACTGCACGACTGCAGGGTCAGCCGCATAAAGCACGCGGGGCGCTACGGTCAGTGCCATAGCGTCCTCGCACAGCGCTTGCGCCAGCAGCCTCGCGCAGCCGTCATTCAGCACGACATCGTTGTCGACGAACAATATCAGGTTGTGTTCGGCTTCACGCAAGCCTGTGTTCCGCGCCACTCCGGGCCCACGATTAGTGCTAAGTTCTATCAGCCGCACAGGGAAGTCGAGGCTGTTGATGAGCCTGACGCTATCGTCTGAAGAGGCGCTATCGACAACGATCAATTCGTCGTCCTGGCGTCTCTCGGACCGGATGGCCGCCAAAGTATCCGCAATGAATCGCGCGCCGTTGTAATTAACGACACAGAAGGTCATCGGTGCGTTCAAAATTTCGCTCACTATAAATATTTTCCGATAATGTAGTGATAAAGATCAAAGACTATCATTTTATTATATCCACATTCCACAGGTTCGGCAGACTGGACTTGCCCCGGTTTGGTGGAGAGCTGATTGCTCACTCCCGACTTGCCATCTCGAACTGGACTGGGCTCTGGTAGCCGAGCGTTGAGTGCCGCCGGATCGGATTGTAGAACCCGTCGATGTATCTGGCCACGGCGTTATCGTAGCAGTTGCCCTTCCCACTCATCGAGATCAGCAGGCCATGGTTCCTCAGCATCGCCTGATAATCGATCGAGCAATACTGGCTGCCGCGGTCGGAATGGTGGATCAGGCCGCGGGGCGTGCGCCGCGTGGCAAGCGCCATGCACAGTGTACGTAGCGCCAGATCTTTCTTCAGCCTATCACTGACGGCCCAACCGACCACGCGTCTTGAGAAGAGATCCAGGATCACCGCCAAGTACAGCCAACCTTCTGCGGTCCAGATGCAGGAGATGTCTGCACCCCATTTCTGGTCAGGGGAGCAGCCGGTCCATCCCATTAGCGGACGTAGGGCTCCTGAGTTATGACGCTCTGCTCAGCTTGGCGCAAAGGTCTCTATAGCCAGAGCTGAGACTCGTCGTGTTATGCGGCGTAGGCCGTTCGGCCGTCCGAAGCGGGCCCCAATAACAGCACTCCAACGACCGACGCTCGTGCCTTCGATCTGTGAGGTCGCCTCGACTTCGTGGAAGAGTGATTTATCGAAAAAAAGCGCGTCAGTCTTCTTCATGCCGAGATCTGTGTGTGCCCCTACTGACTTTCCAGATGCGGTATAAAGGACGAGTTCTCCACCCGAAAAATCTGTACCTGGCTGCGACATGAGAACCACGCATTGAACGAGTGGGCGGGATGTGACGGTCGTTGAGTCGCGATGTCTGCCTATCCCCTGGCCCTCGAGATAACGGTTAACTTGCACATAGTCTCGCTGTGCCGCTCTGATTTGGCGGTACTGCGGGTCGTCCAGCCAATATGCTTCAATCGTATCGCGAATGGAAAGAGCCCGATCGAAAATCGCTTGGGTTCCTGGCGAATGTGGATTTTTGGGAAATTGGTAAATCTTCGAGCTGTGTGCACGGGGCCGTGAAAATACATAGTCTGCCACATGATCTCGATTGAGTCGGTTGCGCCCATATCCAGGCCACTTAGCGACACGCGGCCCCGACTCAAAGAACGCCTCACATTCGAGGCGATAGGAATCGGTTTCTGTTTCGCTGAGGAAAGCCTGGTGCAAATAGAATCCGCCATTTCCAGCGATGCGTTCCGCGATCTCGCTTGGCGATAGGCGATTGGGTTTCTCAGTCAACTTGTGCCATCCTTTACTCTCGTGAAGGTCAAGAACAACTCCCTGAGGCCGACGCGATATGGTTCCAGTCTTTGTTGTTGGAACGCCAGAATAGGCTAACACGGCAGTGACGAGGCTTGAACATACTCGACACAACAGGGCGAGACGGCGAAAAGATATTTAGATTTCAATCTTTTATTTCGATAACCTGAAGTCGATAGCCAGATAGTAACAGCGCCCCAAGGTGACCCGAAACCAATTGGGATAGAGCAGGCAAAGCTCCATGGCTTTCTTGGAGAGCACAATCGCCCGAGCAGCATCGCAGCGATTTCCGTGTGCCGCGCGATGATCTGCGTATCAGGGGCGGGTAAACGGATTATGAAATGATTGGATACGAAGACCGGATCTTTGAGCAAAGCTTCCTTAGAAAACCAATTCGAGCGTATTGGAAGATTGGAATTCGGGAAGTCTAACCCCGAGCACTCCCCCGTCTGGAGACGCTGTCAACTCGCGACCATCCCATGTGATTTTCGTGGGCGGAACCGTGCTTCGAAACCAAACCTCGCCGTCGCCTCGAGCATTCTTCCCCATCTTCATACGTATGACGTCGCCCGTGCGCTCGAAGTCTTCAATGGGCAGCGTGGAGCGCACGAACCTGAAATCATTCTCATCCAGCTCTTTGAGTGCGACCTGCCGATCCGACGTCACGTAGCCGTGTAGCATTTGGTCATCTTGTCGGTCCCATTCAAACCAATCGGCGTTCAGCAGAACAAAAGCGTTTTCGACATAAAACGAAAATCTCGCTTTGGATCTGGTTAGCAGGGAGACCGAGATCATTCCGTTTGCTGCGTCGACCGCCGGCATTCTTTTCGAAACGTAGACGAGGCGGGGCTCGCGAGCGGCGTCACGACCGAGCGCAATCTCGATCTCGTTCTGGCCCGGCTCTAGATTGGGCAGGATGACCACCTTTTCATCAAAGGCTGGATGGGGTTGGCCGTTGATAAGAACGGACTGGATGTGGCCGCTGGAGTTTTCTACTCTCACACCCATCCCACCGGCGTACTGCTCTAGGTTTCCGGAGTCCGCCTGCGAGAGATCCAGCGTCATGCGAATGCGTTCATCGGTCGCATCCCAGGAATAGCTCCATTGCGCCATCGCACGGAGCTTCTGTCCTAGGTCGACCGCATCCGGGGCGTAGATCTGATGTGACGCGAATTTGACAGCAAGCGCATCGTAGAGCGCTCTCTGGCCTTGTCTGGACTTCTTCGGAAACAAGCCCCACCAGTCAAAGGCATTCGGGTCCAAAGGCGGAGGCGCCAAGCTATAGTCGTGCCACATCTGATTGAACAACACCCCGCGACCGACGTTGTGGAACATGTGATCGAAAATGGCTTCTTCGTTCGCGGTCACCTGTGCGGCCGTGTAGTTCCAACCTTCGGCGTAGAACCACACATAGTCGGGCGATGGCGTGTTGTTCACTACAACGAGGTCCGAACCATCGCCCGCGAACCAGCTCATATTTCCGTAGGCCAGCGGCGATCGCTGCTGGAAACCATGGGTCATAAAAAACGAAAAGCGCTTCGCGATGGGGCCGTAGTTGTATATCGGGATCGGGTTGCCCGGGTTGATGAAAAAATCGACCTTGCCGATCGATTGCCCGTGCTCGGTCATCGCCTCCGCGATCTCGGCAACCGACCCGTCAAGCTCTCGGGCTGCAATCTCCTCATCCAAAATTCTGTCGATCTTGTGATATCGGCTATGGGTTCCAACTTGTCCCCCCACGGCTTCTAGCTGACCACCCAACTCAGCGAGCCGCTCCCAACCTGCCTTGGCGGCGCTCGCAGAAACGAAGCCGTAAACGGTCGACACGCCCGTCGTCTCCGCCAGATTGATCAGGTAGGACAGAGTTTCGACTTGCATGTCGATACGGTCGCTCCGATCCGCGTCGAGCCTGACGATTGCCGTAAGGTCTGCGTTCGAAAGTTGAAGCGTTGGAAACGGGGTCCGTAGGTCACCATATACGGCCCACTGCAACGCGCCCACCAGGCTGTCGTACAGGCGGTTGGCATAGAAGCCTTGGACTGGGCGGTTGCGAAAGAAAGAGGCTACGCCTGCAGACCACGCGAGGTTGCTCACAAGGACCGTGCGGCTGGCCTCTTTTTCGCGTACCGACAAGAATGGATACGAGTCCTCTAAGCTGCTGGCCGAAAGCAGGACTTCGCCGTCTTCGACAAAGCGAAGCACATCTAGGTGACCGTCGAGATGCTGCGTCACATACTTCCCGACACCGAAGGCTCGGGTTACGCCGCTGGGGAGGCGAGCTTCGTCGCCCCCTTCAGCTATGTCCGCATCATCTTCATGAGCCTCGCCGGGTACCTGGTCTTCGCCGAGCTGCCGACCCGGGCCGCGGTGATAGGCGGGATGGTGATCATCGCCAGCTCGCTCTACATCGCCCAGCGCGAGTCCTACCACCGCCGCCAGATCAGCCGTCCGGGCCAAATTCCATAAATATCAGGGTATTACGGGACGCCCGGTACAGAGATGGTGCAGAAATTGGAGGAGGCGCCCCTGCCGAGCCTGCCCAGGTCTCGGTGGGGGCCACTCGACGGCGACGG
>Ga0255058_10000635_pt1 | contig 20272 bp, 17 predicted proteins | sample Cases_109_9_MG_FD_188637 | JGI IMG/M metagenome (GOLD analysis project Ga0255058, IMG submission 188637) | Seawater microbial communities from Amundsen Gulf, Northwest Territories, Canada - Cases_109_9 | ecosystem: Environmental > Aquatic > Marine > Gulf | place: Canada: Northwest Territories... | reverse complement strand
TTCGGCGTCAGCATGGGCGTCAGGGAGATGCGCCCCGGTTTCGGCAACCGGCCTGCGAGCACCTGGTCGAGAAAGGCGCGGGCGCCCTCCCCTTTGAACGCGTGCTTGGCGAAGTTGGCGAGCTCGATGGCGCCCACCGCTTCTCGCACGGCCTTTACCTCCCGGCCGACATAGGCGTGGGCGCGGGAGCGGCGGAAGGTCGGATCCTCGTGGGCGTCATCAGGACCGTCGGCGAACCACAGGACGTTTTCCAGGCCGAAGCTCTGTCCCCACACCGCCCCCTTCGCCGTCAACCGATCGTAGAGCGCCGTGGTTTCCTGGCGGCGGCCCTTGGGTAATGTCTCGTTGGGGAAGGTCATCACGAAACGACGCTCGTAGTTCTCCGACGACTTGATGGTTCCCCAGTCCGGGGTCGCGAAGCTGCCGAAGCGGGCGACGTCCATGGCCCACACGTCGATGGAGGGTTCTCCGTCGATCATCCACTCCGCCATGCACATGCCTACGCCGCCGCCCTGGCAGAACCCCGCCATGACGCCCACGGCCACCCAGTAGTTGCGCATGCCCGGCACCGGACCGATCATCGGATTGCCGTCGGGGCCGAAAGTGAAGGGGCCGTTGACGATGTTCTTGATGCCGGCACGCGCAAGCGCCGGAATACGCTCGAACCCGATCGCCAGGCGGTCCTCGATGTGCTCGAGCTTCGGCTCCAGGAGCTCGTGACCGAAGTCCTGGGGCGTACCACCCAGGGACCACGGTGTCGCATGGGGCTCGTAGGTGCCGAGCAGCATGCCGTCGCGCTCCTGGCGGAAGTACATGTTGCCTTCGTAGTCGATACCGGCGGGCAGGCGTTCGTTGCCGCGCTCGGCGATCTCGGGGATCGTGTCCGTGATCAGATAATGGTGCTCCATGGGCTGAACCGGCAAATGCAATCCCGCGAGCTGGGCCACCTCGCGCGCCCACAGGCCGCCCGCGTTGACGATCATCTCGGCGTTGATGATGCCCTCGGGCGTCACCACGTCCCAGCTGCCGTCCGCGCGCTGATTGGTTTCCAGCACCGGCGTATTGGTGTGGTAGTTAGCGCCGTGCACGCGCGCGGACTTCGCATAAGCGTAGGTGACACCCGAAGGATCGATGTCACCGTCCAGCGGATCCCACAGCGCGGCGATGTAGTGGGACGGATCGATCAACGGATGCCGGCGGGCGGCCTCCTCCACCGAGATGAACTCCTGGTCGAGACCCATGTAGCGCGCCTTCGATCGCTCACGCTTCAGGTAGTCGTACCAGTCCTGGTTGGATGCCAGATAAAAGCCCCCGGTCGCGTGCATGCCCACCGACTGACCCGATGTCTCCTCGATCTCCTTGTACAGTTTGATGGTGTAGCCCTGGAGCCTGGAGATATTGGGATCGGAGCTGATGGTGTGAATCTGCCCGGCGGCGTGCCAGCTCGACCCGGAAGTGAGCTCGGAGCGCTCGAGTAGCACCACGTCCTTCCAACCGAACTTCGCCAGGTGAAACAGAACCGAGCAGCCGACCACGCCGCCGCCGATGATGACTACCTTCGCGTGTGACTCCATGATCGTACTCCGTCAATACCAGGCGTCGGGCAGCTCGCGCTTGCGCCGCGCGATAAAGTCTTTGAGCGCCTCGTCCACCGCCGGGTCGATGGGCGGCGCTTCGTAATCCTGCAACATCTGTTGCCAACGCTCAAAGGCGCGCTGTTGCGCGTCCTTGGCGCCACGCTCTTCCCAGCTCTCCACGTTCTCGCTGTCGGACATGACGGCTTCGTAGTAAGCAGTCTCATAGTTGCGCAGCGTGTGCGCGCAGCCGAGAAAATGGCCCGCGGGCTCCACCTCTTCGTAGGCATCCCTGGCCAGCGCATTGTCGTCCATCGGCATGCCCGACAGCAGGACCTGGTAGGCTCCCAGGCGATCCGCGTCCAAGATGAGCTTTTCGTAGCCGGCGCAGAGTCCCCCTTCCAGCCATCCGGCAGCCTGCAGCACGTAGTTTGCGCCTCCCAGCACCGTAGACAGCATCGAGTCTGCGCTTTCGTAGGCAGCCTGGGCATCGGCGACTTTCGATGCCGTCAGCGCGCCGCCGCAGCGAAACGGAATACCCAGTCTTCGCGCAAGCTGCCCGATGATGAAGTTCGACATGACGGGCTCGGGCATGCCGAAAGTAGGGGCGCCCGACTTGAGGCTCATTGACGAGAGAAAGTTACCGAGAATGAACGGCGCGCCGGGGCGCACCAGCTGCGTGAATGCACAACACATCATCGCTTCGGCAAGCGCTTGCGCGATGGAGGCGGCGGTGGTGACCGGGCCCATGGCGCCGCCGAGTATGAACGGCACCACGATGATGCCCTGGTTGGCGCCCGAATAGACGCGGATGGACTCGGTGACGACCTTGTCGACCAGCAGCGGCGAATTGGTATTGACGTTAGCCATGATGACGCAGCTTTCCGCCATGGTGTCCTCACCGTGAAGAATGCGTGCCATGGCGACCGAATCTTCGGCGCGGCTCATCTCGGTGATGGCGCCCAGATGCGGCTTGTCGGACCAGCGCATGTGGGCGTAAACCATATCCAGGTGGCGCTTGGATACCGGCACATCGCAGGGTTCGCAGATAACCAGCCCGCCATGATGCAGACTGGGAAGCATGTAGGTGAGCTTGACCAGCTCGATCAGGTTGTCGATGCTGCCGTAGCGGCGCCCGTTCTCCAGGTCGCGCACGAAGGGCGCGCCGTAGATGGGTGCGAACACCTGATTGGTGCCGCCGATCCGGACACTGCGCTCGGGGTTGCGGGCAAGCTGTGTAAACTCCGAAGGCGCCGTTCTGCACAGCTCCCGGATCATGCCGCGGGGCGCCTTGACCCGCGTGCCTTCGACATCGGCGCCGGCCTCGCGCCAGATGCGCAGCGCCTCTTCATCGTCCCGGAACTCGAGGCCGATCTCCTGGATCAACCAGTCGGCCTGGTCCTCGAGTCTGACCAGGGCTTCCTCGTCGGCGAAGGAGAAGAAGGGGATCTGTCGCTTCACATAGGACGGAGCAGTCGGGCGCTTGCCCCGCTCCCTGCGCCGCGCCGGCCCATCTCTGCGCCTGCGCCGGCCGCCAGCCGCTGTATCACCCATGGACCTCCCCCCATTTCCGGGCGTTCAGGGTAGAGGCATTGCGGCCCGGTGTGACCCCCTGGATGGTCGGATGAATGCAGAAACCTTGCCCGGATGCGACCTTCAATTCTCGAATTGCGCCCTTACGCTCTTCGATCGCGCCAGGTAGTAGCCGAACAGGATCAGCAGCAGGACGAGAACAACGACGATCAGCAACTCGGGGACATCGATGCGTGAGCCCCTGACGAGATGGTCGGTGATCTGGGTTATCAGCAGCGTCGCCCAGGCCAGCGGCAGCGCGGCGCACAGGGGCCGCGACCAGGATTTGCGCAGAAGCATACCGACGAAGCACGCGCCGTGGGCGATCCAGATGGCCATGGTCGTCGCCCACAGCAGGGGCAGGCGAAACGGATACCACTCGCCCATCAGGACACTCCCCAGCACCTGGATGAGACCGATGGCGCTGGCCACCCCCGTCAGGGCGAGGGCCAACTTCAGGGCCAGGGGCCACGACATCACCCCGTTCTCCCCCGCGGGTGCCGAACGCCGCCCTTTTGCGGCGATCCGTCCGACGATCCAGATAGCGCTGTGCCCCACGGCCCAGGCGGCCGCGACCACTGGTACGAATATGATGAGGGGCGGATGCCCGCCTCTCACGAGAGCGAGCAGCAGGCAACTCGAGAAGCCGATGATCCCCCACACGCCGTGGGCGATGAGTACTCCCTTGCCGGGTTCGCGCGTCTCACTCATCAAGATGGCTGCCTGGTCTGCACCTGTTCCACGAGTATAGATTCAGGGTGATCGCCTCGTGGATCGCAAACCCGTGATGTTGCACACTCACCCGTCGACGCGCGAAGCCAAGGGGGAACGGATGGCGGATCAGAGCTACGATTTCATCGTGGTGGGCGGTGGATCGGCGGGCTGTGTGCTTGCCAACAGGCTGAGCGAGAGCGGACGCCACCGGATTCTCCTGCTCGAAGCGGGCCCGCGCTCTCACCCGCTCGAGCGCATCCCCATCAGCTATTCGAAGTTCATCGACAACCCGGCGGTCAATTGGTGCTTCATGTCGAAGCCGGAGGAGAGCACCGCCGGGCGGCCGATTCCGGTTCCCCGCGGCCGCTTGCTCGGCGGCTCGAGCGCCATCAACGGTCTGGTCTACGTGCGCGGTCAGGCGCTCGACTACGACACCTGGGCGCAGATGGGAAACCGCGGCTGGAGCTACGATGAGGTGTTGCCGATCTTCAAGCGCCTGGAAGCCTTCGATGGCGGTGAAGACGAATTTCGCGGAAGAAACGGCCCCCTGCGATTGACCGAAGCGTACGACGAAAGTGCTCTTTACGACGCATGGTTTGCGGCTGGCGAGGAAGTCGGACTCCCACGCAATCCCGATTACAACGGCGCCAGTCAGGAAGGAATTTGCAGGACGCAGACCACTATTCACAACGGATGGCGAATGAGCACATCCCGTTGTTATATCGATCCGGCCCGGCGGCGCGCCAATCTCGATATCCAGTGCGATGCCCATGTGGAATCACTGTTGCTGGATGGAAAACATTGCACGGGGCTTCGTTATCGAATCGGCGATGAGAGCCGCGAGGCGCGCGCGCGCTGCGAGGTAGTGCTGTGCGCCGGCTCCATCAATTCACCTCAGATCCTCGAGCTCTCCGGCATCGGTCGGCCCGAGATACTTCAAGCCCAGGGCGTTACCGTGGAGCACGCGCTTCCCGGCGTCGGTGAGAATCTTCGCGATCACTACGTCCCCCGGTTGCGCTGGGACATTACACAGCGGGGAGTGACCTTCAACGATCGTGCACGCGGTCTTGGGCTCGCATGGCAGATTCTGCGTTACGCTCTTACGCGCCGCGGCTTCCTGGCTTTACCCTCGTCGCCGGTGCTCGTATTCCTGCGCACCCGCCCTGAGCTGGAAGCGCCGGACGTGCAGCTTCACTTCATTCCATTCGCCATCGAAAACTTCAAGAAACGCCGGCTGGCCAGGGAGCCCGGCATAACCATCGCCATGTGTCAGCTTCGCCCGGAGAGCAAAGGATCGATTCACATCAATTCTCCCGATCCGACAAGCGCGCCGGAAATAATATTCAACTTTCTTTCCGCCGCCATCGACCGTGAGACCCTGGTGGCCGGTGTGCGTGAGACGCGCCGCATCGTGGAGGCAAAGGCCATGGATGATTTTCGCGGCGCCGAGGTCAGTCCCGGATCCGATGTGCAGAGCGATGACGCGATCCTCGACTATATTCGCACGACCGCGCAGACCGCTTACCATCCGGTGGGCACGTGCAAGATGGGCGCGGACGAGATGGCGGTGGTCGACTCGGAGCTGAAGGTACGCGGCATCGAGGGTCTGCGGGTCGCGGATGGATCGATAATGCCGACGTTGATGTCCGGCAACACCAACGGACCAATTATCATGATCGGCGAGAAAGCCTCCGACATGATTGTCGCAGCCTGGCGTTAAATATCACGCACATTGTTCAGGCTGGCTTCGATTCGACCGTGCTCGACGCGTTTGACCGCGTCCACCATCGCCAGGTTGACCGGGGTCGGAATACCGAACTCGGCGCCTTTCTCGGCCACCAGCCCGTTGATGTAATCGATCTCCGTGCGCCGACCCTTGAGGATATCCTGACCCATGGAGGGGCGCATGGTCTCCGCCCGCTTCGCCGCCGACGCTTCCATTTCCGCCTCGAGCAGGCTTCGAACGGCGCCACCGTCGTTGGCGGCGGCCAGCCAGCGTTCCGGAGTCACCTTGTAAATGAGCTCCAGCTGGTAGCCCTGGGCGAGGCCGACGCTCACCGCCTCGGCGGCGGTGCGGATGCACAGCCAGCGCGTGATGGGTTCGCGATCACAGGCGTTGTTGCTCATACCGGTGGCCGCTGACAGGCCGTTTCGGGTGGCGTTGGCGACCAGCTTGGACCATCGCTCTCCCCATAGATTGCTGGTGATCTTGGTGCTGTCGATGAAAGACAGGAGCCGTGCAACTTCTTCGACCCGGGAGGTGATTCCGCCATGGGCTTCTCCGACCCGGAAAACCGTGTAGTCGTTACCGCCCCGTGGAACTCCCCGGCGCACCTCACCGGGGCCCACCAGGTCGACGGCGATCTGGCTGGCAACACAACCGATGGTCTTACCCCATCCGACGATTGCGGCGATACGGTGCTCGTTGATGCAATTCTGCAGTGACACCACATAGCCGGCCGGGGCCAGGTAGTCGCGGATCAGCATGGTGGCCCACTCGGTGTCGTAGGATTTCGTGCACACGAAAGCGATGTCCACCGGGCCCGTACGCGCGAGCTCCTGCACATCGGTGATGTGCATGGTCTGCACCGGCGTGCTGAAACATTCCTCCTCGCTGAGCCCCTCGAGGGAGAGACCTTCGGCGCGCATCTGCTCCACGTGCGCCGGCCAAGCGTCGATCAAGGTCACGTCCTCGCCGGCTCGCGCCAGATGACCACCCACGTAGGCGCCCACGGCCCCCGCGCCCACGATGACAATACGCTTGCCCATGTTGCCGCCCTCTAAGCAGGTATGAAAATTCTTACGTGGTAGACGTCAGTTCGACAGCGGTCCGTTGGCGGTTACCAGGATCTTGCCGTCTCGTCCCGCGCGCGCGGCGTGCTCGAGGGCGGTTTGGATTTCCTCGATAGGGTAAACGGCCTCGACATCCACATGCAGCTCGCCGCTGGCGATGCGCTCCGCCAACTCCGCATAAAGGGATGCTCTCTCCCCGCTGGACATGGTGCCGAGAAAATTGACCAGCCAGAAACCGGTAAGCGTGATCCCATGAAACACCACCATGTGCGGGTCGATCGCACAAGGCATGCCGCTCAAAAGCCCATAATTGACGACCACACCGCCTTCGGACAGGCATTGTGCCAAGCGGCCGGTCGCGTCACCCGCCACGGCATCGATAGCGAGAGGCATGTTGCCGTCGCCAATGGCCTCAGCCACGCGGTCCGCCAGATCCGGACCGTCCACCAGCACGATATCGGCGCCTCTGTCTTTCAGCGACACCGCCAGGTCGTCCCGGCGAACCACGTTCACGGTGCGCACGCCGCGTGCTTTGGCGAGACTGATGAGGTACGTGCCGACGCCCGAGTTCGCGGCATTTTGAATGAGCCAGTCACCGGCTGCGAGCTCCCGGTAGCGCGTCAGTAAAAGGTACGCGGTGGCGGGATTGATTTTCAACATGGCAAGCTGCAGCGGGTCGGCATTCACGCGGATGGGGATAGCCTCTCCGGCCCTGATTGTCTTTCGCTGCGCCCAGTTCTCCCGGCTCATCATTACTACCCGATCACCGGCGGAGACCTGCGTGACACCTTCCCCCACGGAGATCACCCTGCCCAGCGCCTCTGAACCCGGCAGCGCGGGCAGCGGGGGCCGCACGGCGTAGCTGCCGGAAATTGTCAGGAGATCCACGGGATTGATGGGGAAGACCTCCACCTCCACGAGTACTTCGCCCGTACCGGGTGGATCCGGCTCCGAGACGTCCACACTGCGCGCCACCTCGTGGGCGGCGCCGAACGCATCGAACTGGATGACCTTCATGGGTGCTCGATCTCCTGTTCACCGAGCGGCGGCAAGTCAACGCAAATGCTGGTCGAAGAAGGCGAGAGCTTTCTGCCAGGCGTCTCGCGACTGCGTTTCCCGATATCGCTCCGGATTGTTGAAGTCCTGGAACCCGTGTCCGGCGCCGTCATAGCGATGGAAGTCGTGGGACACGCCATTGGCGTCCAGAGCCGCCTGGTAGTCGTCCACATCCTGCGGGGATGGGCCCTGGTCCTCGTTTCCAAAAATCCCCAGCACCGGGCAACGGATATTGCCCGCAAGCGTTATGGGAGCCGGCGCAGCGTCTACGAAGGGTAGCTTGATGCGCCCACCATAGAACACGGCGCATGCGCGAAGGCGGGGCTCGTGACAGGCACCCAGCCATGCAACCCGCCCACCCCAGCAATGTCCCAGGATTCCGATGCGACTCTCATCAACGCTCACCATATCGCTGAGAAGCGAAAAGGCCGCGCTCAAGTCGGCCACCGTCCAGTCGTCGCGAAACTCCGCGCGTTTGACGTCTATTTCCGCGTCCCGCGGCCACCAATGAAACAAGAAGGGTATGACGCACATGTAGCCGGCGGCCGCGTATCGCTCGCCGACATCGATCTGGAACGGGTCTTTCTCCAACCCGGCGTGAGCGATCGGCAAATGCTGGGCGATGACCAGGCCCGGGTGGCGACCATTGCCGCCGGAGCCGTCGGGCTCGAAGACGAGCACGGGCATGGGACTTCCCAGAACGTCGACGGTTTCCGAACGGTACACCGGAGACTCCATTGTCAATTCGGCTACAGCATACCGCGCGACGGAAAGAATGAGAATGACCGGGACGCGAATGAGCGCTCTGGAAGGGGAATGAGGGATTGCCTATAGTGGCCTTTCCGGTGTACTCGAGGGGGAGAGCATGGACAGTCTGATCGGACATTCGATTACCGTGTTCCTCGCCTTCTTCGCCGTCATGAATCCCATCGCAAATGCAGCCGCATTCGTCGGACTGACGGGCGGCCAGGATAACGCATCCCGAAAACAGACTGCGATCAGATCCATCCTGACGGCGTTCTGCATCATCCTGTTTTTCTGCATCCTCGGCAAAGCAATATTCGAGCTGTTCGGCATTACTCTTCCAGCACTACGCATTACCGGTGGAGTGCTCATTTTTCTCGTGGGCTTTCACATGTTGCAGGGACAGCCGTCGAAAATGCACGTTCCCCAAGAGGGCCCGGCTGAACGCGATCCCACAGAAGAACCGAACGTGGCGATTTCTCCACTTGCCATACCGATCCTTGCCGGTCCGGGAACGATCGCCACGGCGATAAACTACTCGGCGACAGGCAGCTACGTCCAGAGCGCGATCACCATCGCCGCATTCTCCGTGCTCTGCGTGATCACCTTCGTTGCATTCCTGTCAGGTGACCGGCTCATTCGGATTCTGGGCAGAAGTGGAATGGACGTCGTGACCCGCCTGATGGGTCTCATTCTGGCGGTCGTAGGCACGCAGATGCTCATCCAGGGGATTCACGACGCAAAGAGCCTCTTCTGAGAGATTCATGCGCCCTTCCCCACCTTCGTGCTAGTCGCGGAGGTGGCGAAGTGACTGCGCCACGAAGTCGAATCCGACCAGCTCGCTATAGGCCGCCGTGAGTTCTGCGGTGAGCGGGCCGGGGATGGCCGGATCCTTCATGGCCGTTCCATTTATCGAGCGCACCGGACACAGGCACAGGCTGGTGGAAGTGAGAAAGGCTTCGTCGGCGTTGTATGCGTCAAACATCGACAAATCGGCTTTATGGCATTCAATCCCGATCTCGGCGGCGAGCTGCATCACCACGTCGCGACTGATACCGGGAAGCACGAAGTCCGCTCTCGGCGTAAACAGCGCGCGATCGCGAACGAGGAAAAAATTGCTTCCCAGACCCTCGGCGATGTTTCCGGAGGTATCCAGCAGGACCGCCCACGCCCGTGGATTGCGTGCCTTGGCCTCCAGATCGCCGAGGATGAGGTTGATGTAGTTACACATCTTGGCTTTCGGGCTCATGGCTTCGGGTGGCGTTCTGCGCACGGAAGGCACGACGACCTCGATTCCATCGCGAAAGTCCGAAGCGCGGGAGGAAAGCGGTAACGGCGTACAGTCGACGACGACGGTCGGCCCCGGATTTTCGGCCTCCTCGCCGTCAACCGGCATGAGACCCCGTGAGATCCGTTGCCCAACCCAATAGTCTCTATCGGGTTCCAGCAGCGGTGCGTTCGCCTCAACGACACGCTCGCTGATGCGGCACATCTCCTCTGCCTTCATCCCCGGATCGATTTGAAGATAAGACAGGGTGCGATACAGGCGATCCACGTGCTCACGCAGCTTGAACGTTTTGCCGCCGAAGGTTCGCGCCACATCGAAGGCCGTGTCCCCGAACAACCACCCGCGATCGCGAAATGATATTCGCACCTCGCTCTCCGGCATCAGCTCACCGTTGAACCATGCCATGCGCTCGTTCGTGTTGCCGGACATCCGAGCTCCTCTCCGTTCGGTCCACCGCGACAACGATCAAGCATGTGACGCCGCCGGTCAAGGGTGCAGGTCTACCGGGTCACTCCCGCCCGGCATCGTTCGCGCCCGTCCTGCGTGAGTCCGTCCCGGCGGACCCGTGGTAGTATCTTTCGACTACCGTCTCAGGTCACTCGATAGCGGGATATGCAGGTCCAGCTCGGGGCTCTTCACTCTCCCCTCTACCGTCGATACTGGCTGGGCTCTCTGGCATCCATCGGTGCCACTCAGCTGCTCGTGCTCGGAAAGGGCTGGCTGGTATTCGAGCTCAGCGGATCAGCGCTCAAGCTGGGATTGCTCGGCGCGGCCGGGGCAATCCCTCAAATCCTCGTGACTCTATTCGGCGGTGTTCTGGCGGACCGGCTGGACAAGCGTAAGGTACTGATGGTCACGTCGCTGGTCATCTCGTCGCTTCTGCTGGTTCTTGCGGTTCTCGATTTCACCGGGGTCGTGAAGGTCTGGCACGTGATCGCCATCGCCGCCATGATCGGGCTGACCTCAGGGTTCGACTGGCCGGCGCGTCAAGCGCTTTTTCCAAGCCTCATCGATCGCAAGTACATGATGAGCGCGGTGGCGCTCAACTCGGTGCTCTGGCAGGGCACCCGCATGATCGTTCCCGCAATAGGGGGTATTGTCATAGCGGTATCGGGGACGGCGGTTGTGTTCCTGGCCGCGGCTGTGGGCTTTTTCACGATGTTCCTCGTGCTGGCATCTCTCGATGTCGTCCACCGCATTGCCCCGCGGGGTAACTCGCTGAATCAGTTTGTCGAGGGACTGCAATTCATCGGCTCTTCGAGGCTTTTTGCGGTCCTGATTCCGTTGACCTGGGTCGTGACCTTCTTCGGTGTCTCCTACATCCAATTGATGCCAGCCTTCGCGGAGATTCTTGATGTCGGCGAGCGGGGATTCGGTTTTCTGCTTTCCGCATCCGGCATAGGATCGGTCACAGGTACGATGCTGATTGTATTCGTACTGAACAAGCGCCACCTCGGTTGGCTCATCCTTGGCGGCATTCTCTGCGCCACCCTCGCGCTATTCGGGTTCGGCATCGTGACCGGATACGCAGAAGCTGTTCAGAACGCGTATGTGATGGCCATCTGCTTCGTATTTCTCGTGAGCATGTTCAATTCCATGTACCTCGTCTCGTCCATGACAGTGTTGCAGATACGCGTGCCGGATGCTTTGCGGGGCCGGGTCATGGGAATTCATGGCATTACTTTCTCCCTGATTCCTCTCGGGGCATTGTTCGGCGGCTCTGTGGCCTCGGCATTCACACCACCGATAGCGGTCGCCGTCGGCGCTTCCATTGTCATGCTGGTCGTGATATCGGTAGCTGCTACGCAGAGCGAGATCCGAAATCTGAAGGGCGAATGATGACGGAGGGAGGTTCATGCAGCGCAACGAAATCGACAGCATCCCGCGGGAAGGCGATATTTCCTTCCGGCAGCGGGCGATAGAGCCCGAACGGGCTGCGCTGCTCGTTATCGACCTGCAGAAAGGCCACTACAACGAAGAGTGGACCGGGTCCGATCCGGAACATCCATACCTGCATCAACGAATCACGAACTCCATCATTCCCAACGGCCAGCGTCTGATCGCCGCGTGCCGAACCGCAGGGGTGGAGGTTATTTACACGGTAATCGAGTGCTTGACCCTCGACGGCCGCGATCGGAGTCTCGACTATAAGATCTCCGGCTTGTTCGCCGCCAAAGGCTCTCGGGAGGCGGAGGTCATCGACGAGTTGGCGCCGCTCGACAACGAAATAGTCATTCCCAAAACCTCTTCCAGCCTGTTCAACTCGACCAACTTCGAATACGTGCTTCGCAATCTCGGGGTGGAGTATCTCATGGTAATGGGAATGATCACCGACCAGTGCGTCGAAACCACGATCCGTGATGGCTGTGATCGGGGGTTCCTGATGACGGTGATCGAAGACGCCTGTGGTGCGAACTCCGAGCAACGCCACGAGGAATCGCTCATCGGAATCAACGGTTACTGCCGGCGGCGCACCAGCGACGAGTTGATCGCTGAGCTGGGGTCGGCGTAGCACGGCAGTATCGAATTCAGAAGGAAGGTGATCTTGAAAATCGATGACATTGTGCAACAGGCCAGAGACGCCGATGTTCAGCTGGTTCGCTTCATCTACTGCGACAACTCGGGTGTCATCCGAGGAAAAGCGACCCACCTGGATCATTTGGGCGATAGAATTGACTACGGTATCGGGCTTACGGTTGCGATGCAGTCTTTCACATCATCGGAATCCATAGCGCCGGGAGCTGGCTTCGGGCCAGTCGGGGAAATTCGCCTCGTGCCGGATCCCGAGACTTTCACTATCCTGCCTTATTCCCCGGGTAATGCCCGAATGATCGCGGACATGGTCACACTGGACCGGGAGCCCTGGGAAAACTGCCCACGATTCTTTCTGAAGCGCATGAATGAACGCGCAGCCAGCCTCGGTCTGAGGATGAAAGCCGCGTTCGAAAGCGAGTTTTCACTGGCTATCGAGACGGAAGACGGTTACGAACCATTCGACCACAGTCTCTGCTTCAGCACCATCGGCATGGATTCCGCCGATGAGTACATCGGAGATCTCGTCGAGGCGCTCGGTCAACAGGGCATCAGCGTCGAGCAATACTACGCGGAGCTGGGCGCGGGCCAGCAGGAATTGTCCGTGACCTACGCCGACGCCCTGCGCGCGGCCGACAATCAAATCACGCTTCGAGACACCGCACGGGGCGTTGCCATGAAGCAGGGACTCATCGCCTCATTCGCACCCAAACCCTTTGCCGATGAGGCCGGCAACGGATGTCACATCCATTTCAGCGCCTGGGACCGGGAGGGTGAAAGGAACCTGTTTTTCGATGCGGACGATCGCTACAAGCTCAGTCAGACAGGCTATCAATTCATCGCCGGGGTGCTTCGTCATCTCCCGGGTCTGGTCGGGCTGACTGCGCCCAGCGTGAACTCCTATCGCCGCCTGCAGCCGCACTTCTGGAGCTCCGCCTACATCTGCTTTGGTCCCGATAACCGTGAAGCACCGGTGCGCATCGCATCCGGTTTCTGGGGCGACGAGATGAAAACGGTCAATCTGGAGCTCAAGCCGTCGGACTCCAGCCACAATCCCTACATTGCGCTGGGCGGGCTGATCGCCGCAGGACTCGACGGCATCCAGAATGAGATGATGCCTCCGGAGCCAGTGCTCGTCGACCCCGGCGACATGGAGGAGAGCGAACGGAAGAAGAGAGGCATAGATCGGCTGCCGACGAGTCTGGAAGAGGCCGTCGACGCGCTCGGCCGGGATAAGGTATTGATGGAAGCGATGGGGGAAGTGCTGTCCCGGGAGTATCTGCTCATCAAGTTGGCGGATTGGGAGGATTCCAGGGACCGGGACGTCGAATCAGAGCTGCAACGAACCATTCATCGGTACTGATCGTCTGTGGTCTATTTCGATTCCGCGGCCGGGCATGACGCAGCGAGCGCGATGGACAGATGGTACTTGTCGCCATCGCGATCCCGCGGCGCACCGCAGACGACGCGCGCTTCTACCAGCAAATCGGTTTTGTCCAGAACAATCCACCATGTGTACTGGGGGCTGCATTTACCTGGACATTGCTTATAGAGCGACTTGCCATCCTCTCCCTTGCCTTGGGTGAAGTCCATGATCCAGTCCGTCAACTCGTCTACCGACGCGAAGCGCTTGCCGTTGAACTCGAGGGGCGCTTTCGTCGTTGCCTTTTCAAGGCGTGCGCACATCTGGTCGTCGGAATCGGCCTCTGTCGACAGCTCGGGAATCGACTTGAAGACTATTCGTTGCGCCGATGCGTCGGACCTGGCAGTCCCGATTGCGTTGTCTAACATGCGCTTTGAAGTCGCACGGATCGAATCAGCGCGATTGCCGAGATTGGAAAGAAAGCCCGCCGAGGCGATCTCGGTGGCCAATGGCGTGAGGGCGCGCGAAGCGTCACAGTTTCTCGCACCGTCATGGCCCACCGCCGTTCCGGTTACGGCGTAGCAACCGAAGAAAAAGGCGAATGCCAGCAACCGCGGAAAGCGGGAACGCGCTTTAATCGTCGTGCAGATCATATCACCGCCCGGGAGCGTGAATCTCGACTACTCCTTCCGCCTGATGCGCCGCACGATGGGCTTCAACGCAGGCAACAGCAGCAGGACGACGGCGGCGACCATGATCGGCCCCGCGTAGGGGCGATTGAAAAAGATGGAAAAGGACCCGCTGCTAATCAGCAGAGATTGCCGAAGGGCGGGCTCCGCCAGAGGTCCGAGCACGATTGCCAGCACCGCGGGTGCGAGGGGGTAATCGAGCTTGCGTAACAGATAGCCGAAAATCCCGAAGATCAGCATCAGCCATACATCGTGCAGGTCCTGGGTTGGTGCGTACCCTCCGATGAGGCACAGCACGAATATCAGTGGCGCAAGAATCGTAAACGGTAGCTTCAAGACCCAGATGATCATCGGGATGAATCCGATATTGATGATCACGGCGAACAGGTTCGCCGCGTAAAGGCTGGCGATCAGACCCCAGACGAACTCCGGATGATCGACAAACAGACGCGGACCGGGCTCCAGGCCCCAGATCACCATGCCACCGAGAAGAATGGCCGTCGTCGGTGAACCGGGAATTCCCAGCGTCAACATGGGCAGCATGGACCCGGTGCTGGCGGCATTGTTCGCCGATTCGGGCGCGACTACCCCTTCCAGGGCACCCTTTCCAAATTTGTCCGGCTGCTTCGAAATCTGTTTGGCGATGCCGTACGCCATGAGCGACCCGGGTGTCGCGCCGGCGGCGGGAAGAATGCCGACGAAGTAACCCAGGAACGAGCCCATCAGCATGGTTTTCCATGTGCCCAGCAGCTCTTTGAGGTTCTTGATGGTGCGTTCGACCGTAATCGTCGCTTTGGACATCATGCTCTGCCCACCAGCCTTGCGGTTCTCCTCTATGGTCCACAGCATTTCACCGATCCCATAGATACCGATGGCGAGCACCAGGAAGTTGATGCCATGCATAAATCCGATGATGCCGCCGAAAACCAGCCGCGGCTCGCCGCTGATGATGTCGAGACCCACGGCGCTCAAAACCAGGCCAATGCAGATGGAGAAGATTGTCTTGTAAATATCGTCGCCGCCCAGCCCGATGAAAGTGGCAAACGCCAACATCATCAGAGCGAACTCCTCCGGCGCGCCGAAAACCAGCGCCACGTGGGCAAGGGGGGGTGCGAAGAATGTGAACAGAACGACGGAAATGGTGCCGCCCACGAACGAAGCAACCGCGGCCGCGGTCAATGCTTTGTCGGCAAATCCCTGCTTGGCCAGCGGCCGTCCATCGAAGGTCGTCGCCACGGCGGTGGACGCGCCCGGAATTCCCAGCATCACCGACGAGATGGCGCCTCCGTACATCGCCCCATAGTAGAGCGCGGCAAGAAACATGACCGCGCCCGTCGGCGGAACGAGAAATGTAAGGGGAAGCAGTATTGCGACACCGTTGACCGAACCCAGTCCCGGCATCGCCCCGATGAACAAACCGAGCGTACAGCCCGCAAAGATCAACATCAGATTCTGCGGTTGAAACGCGATCGTAAATCCAGTCGCCAGTAGTTGAAGAATTTCAACCATTGTCTGCTTCTCGGGACGAACTCGGCATCATCGGAACTGGTGTTCCCCCAACGAGCAGCTCGGCCCGCCTCGGCAACGAACTGGCTACAAAAACATCCTGTAGAGTGGATAGAAGAGAGGCTCCGTGACCCCTTTCGGCAGCGTAATCTTCAGCGTGATCTCAAAAAAGAAAAACGTGATGATCGGAATCAGCAGGGAGAACGAAACTGACAAGCCCCAGGAATGATTCCCGAGAAACCGCAAGTAAAATAACAGGAACAAAGGCAACGCACCGTAAACGCCGACGAGGCTGAACAGCCCAACCGTCACGACCAAAGCGAGTGCCACCAGTCCCACTTCGATCAGGACGCCCCTTCCGATATAGGGTTCCTCGGAAACCGCAATCGCACCCTTGCGCCGCACCCAGTTGACGATGATGCCGACGCAGGAAAGGAGCATCATGACGGAAAGCCAGAATGGCCATGCCCCGCCGCCGGGCCCTTCCTCCGGGATCCAGCCGATGGGCAACTCCGCACTCTTGTACATAAGGTAAAGGGAAAAGACTCCCATCAGAATCGCCATCGCGAGTTCGGCGACGCGTACCGACATGAATGGAGCCCTTCCCCTGTTACCTTGCTTTTCTTGTTGCTTCCGGTCTTTTGGCGTAGCTCCGGGATTAGCCGGGAATGGCCCCCATCTTTATCAGCATGTTCTTGTGGATTTCCCGCTCGCGCTTCCAGTAATCCATCAGCTTCGGGCCGGTGAGAAGATCGCCTTGCAAGCTCTTTTTCGTGCGATATGTCTGCCATTCGGCTGAATTGAACACTCTCGTGAACAGGTCGACGTAGTAGGCTTCCGCATCGGCGCTCATGCCCGGCGCGCCGACTACGGTGCGCTGCATGAAGTAGACCATGTCCTTGCCGAGCTCGCTGAATGTCGGCGTATCCTTGAACATGGGCAGACGCTCCGGTGTGAACGCCGCCAGGGGCTTGGTCGTGCCGGCCTCGAAGAAGCCGAGCTGCTCGGACGGATTGTTCACGGTGGAATCGGCATTGTTACCGGCGAGTTCCTTGGCCACCTTGCCGCCGCCCTTGTACGGGATGTATTTCATGCTGAGTCCATAGGCCGTATTCAGGAAGTCCGTGAGCAGATTGTCCTCCGAGGACTTGCCCGTGCCGGCCATGATCCAGTCACTTCCTTTCGCCTTCGCAGCCTTGACGAAATCGGCGACGTTGTTGATGTCCTTGCGGTCGGAATTGACCCAGAGCAGGAAGGTGTCTTCGGCCATGCGCGCGACGGGCGTGAAGGTCGTGATGTCGACGCCGAGCGCGGGCTGGCGCAACGGAGTGGTATAGAAGCTGTTCAGGGTGAACATGATCGTGTGGTTATCACCCTTCTTGCCATTCATGTAGACGAGCGCTTCGGCGCCCGTGCCACCCGGCTTGTTGATGGGCGTCACCGGTACCGGTGCCATGTTGTTTTTCGCGATAATGGTCTGCATCAAACGCACGGCCTTGTCGGCGCCACCGCCCTTACCGGCCATGACCACGAACGTGATCGGCTTTTGCGGCTGGAACTCAGCCAGAGCTGCCGACATCATCCCCAAAGAAACAGCGAGGCCAGCGCCGAGCGCGAGGCCTTGTACTAGTAGATTTCGTCTAAAGATTTTCATTGTCTCCTCCTGATCGGGATTGCTTGGAATCCCCTTGAATCGTGCCGTTAACCCGATTGTTGTTGTGGGAGCTAGTTTTTAGTTATTGGCAGATAGTGCCGCAGGGCGGCGTGTCACTCAACCATCATTTGGTATATGGTCGACAATATACCAGAGCTTCAGTACTTTGCCTATGCATGAGCCGCCGCCGGTCGGACGGCGGGGGCCGGAGGGGGGCGACCACGGCCATTATCCCTCCTGACCGCCGCCGCCACGCACGATCGCCTGCGACGGTTGTGCCCGACGCTTGCGCTGACATAATACGGCGACCGAGCGGGGACCAGATCGGGACACAAGAATGAACATTCACGAATACCAGGCGAAGCTGCTGTTGGGGGAATTTCAGGTGCCGGTGGCGAGAGGCGCGGTCGCATTTTCCCCTCAGGAAGCCGTCACCGCGGCGGAATCGCTGGGGGGCCCGGTCTGGGTCGTCAAATCGCAGATACATGCGGGCGGCCGCGGCAAGGGGCGCTTCAAAGAAGCCGACGCGGGCGACAAGGGCGGCGTCCGGCTGGTCAAATCCATCGACGAGGTGCGCGAGAGCGCCGAGCAGATGCTGGGTAAGACCCTCGTGACCCACCAGACCGGGCCGGACGGCAAGACAGTCAAGCGTATTTATGTGGAGGAAGGCTCGAGCATCGACCGCGAGCTGTACCTTTCCTGCCTCGTCGATCGATCCAGCTCACGGGTAGCCTTCATCTGCTCTACCGAAGGCGGCATGGACATCGAAGCGGTTGCCGCCGAGACGCCGGAAAAGATCTTGACGCTGACCATCGACCCGGCTTCCGGGTATATGCCTTATCACGGACGCAACATCGCCTTCGCGCTCGGTCTTTCGGGCAAGCAAATCAAACAGTGCGTCGCGCTGATCAGTAACTTGTATCGCGCGGTTCTGGCCAAGGACATGAGTCTGCTGGAAATCAATCCTCTGGTCGTGACCGAGGCGGGCGATCTGCTGGTCCTCGATGCCAAGGTGAATTTCGATTCCAACGCGCTTTACCGTCACCCGGACATTCAGGAGCTGCGGGATCTCGATGAGGAAGATCCGGCCGAGGTGGAAGCTTCGGAGTACGATCTGAACTACATCAAGCTCGACGGCGTCATCGGCTGCATGGTAAACGGGGCGGGCCTCGCCATGGCGACCATGGACATCATCAAGCTCTACGGCTCTGAGCCCGCAAACTTTCTCGACGTTGGCGGCGGCGCGAGCAAAGAGCAGGTGATGAACGCCTTCAAGATTCTGCTCACCGATCCGAAGGTGGAAGGCATACTGGTCAATATATTCGGCGGCATCATGCGCTGCGACATCATCGCAGAAGGCATCGTCGCGGCAGCCAGGGAAATGTCCATCGAGGCGCCTCTCGTGGTCCGTCTGGAGGGTACGAATGTCGAGCTCGGCAAGAAAATACTGAGTGAATCGGGGCTTGCGATCATTCCTGCCGACAATCTGGCCGACGCGGCTGAGAAAATTGTCGCGCAGGTGAAAGGAGAAGCCTGATGTCCATTCTCGTTGACGGCAACACGAAGGTTATCTGCCAGGGCTTCACCGGCAGCCAGGGTACCTTTCACTCCGAGCAGGCTATCGCTTACGGCACGAAAATGGTTGGAGGCGTAACGCCGGGGAAAGGTGGCGGCGGGCATCTGGGCCTTCCCGTATTCAACACCGTGCACGAGGCGGTCGAGCAAACGGCCGCCACCGCGAGCGCGATCTACGTTCCACCGCCTTTCGCAGCCGATGCAATCCTTGAGGCGATCGATGCGGGTGTACCGCTCATCGTCTGTATCACCGAAGGCATTCCGGTCCTCGACATGGTGAAGGTCAAGCGCGCACTGGATGGGTCGCACTCACGGCTCGTAGGGCCGAACTGCCCGGGCGTGATCACCCCAGAATCTTGCAAGATTGGCATCATGCCGGGTCACATTCACAAGCGTGGGTCCGTTGGCATCATCTCCCGCTCGGGGACATTGACTTATGAGGCGGTGGCGCAGACGACGGCAGCGGGTTTCGGCCAGTCCACCTGCGTCGGCATAGGCGGCGATCCAGTCAAAGGGACCGACTTCATCGACGTGCTGGAGCTTTTCCTCGCCGACCCCGAAACCACGTCCCTGATCATGATTGGCGAGATCGGCGGTACGGCCGAGGAAGAAGCGGCCGAATTCCTTGCGTCGAACCCGGTGAAAAAACCCACCGTTGGATTCATCGCAGGCGTGACCGCGCCGCCGGGCCGACGCATGGGTCATGCGGGCGCCATCATCTCCGGCGGCAAGGGTGGAGCCGGCGACAAAATCGAGGCCATGCGTTCCTGCGGCATCGCGGTGGCAGACTCACCGGCGAGCCTGGGCTCCACCCTGGCAGAGCTTCTTGGTACCTAGTCGGCCCCCGCGTGCCCGCAGCACAGGTAGCATGCGCATGGAAAAACTATCCGTCTTCATCATTACCTACAACTGCGCCAGGACCCTGGGCGCATGCCTCGAGAGCGTCAAGTGGGCCGATGAGATCGTCATGCTGGATTCCGCCAGCACCGACGGCACTCTGGACCTGGCTGAACAGTACGGTTGCCACGTATACCAGACCGAGTTTCTCGGCTACGGAAAAACCAAGCAGCTGGCTATAGACAAGACGCGCAACAACTGGGTGCTGCACCTGGATGCGGACGAGATGCTCTCGCCGGAGCTCAAAGATGAAATTCGCGGCCTTTTGGAGTCCGGACCTCCCGCCGCGGGCTATCTGATTCCCCGCCTCGATCA
>Ga0255058_10000634_pt1 | contig 20282 bp, 14 predicted proteins | sample Cases_109_9_MG_FD_188637 | JGI IMG/M metagenome (GOLD analysis project Ga0255058, IMG submission 188637) | Seawater microbial communities from Amundsen Gulf, Northwest Territories, Canada - Cases_109_9 | ecosystem: Environmental > Aquatic > Marine > Gulf | place: Canada: Northwest Territories... | reverse complement strand
TCAATCAGCACCCGGAAAGTGGCGATCAGATCGCGCAGTTGGCGATCGGCAAGGCACAATCCAGGCTCAAAGCAGCCAAAAAAATCGTGCGTAAGAAAATTGTCTCGGGTCCGGCGTTGCCGGGCAAGCTGGCAGACTGCACCTCACAGGAGCCGGCGTTGTGCGAACTGTTCCTGGTGGAAGGCGACTCGGCCGGCGGCTCGGCCAAACAGGCGCGGGACCGCACGACCCAGGCGATCATGCCGCTCAGAGGCAAGATTCTGAATACCTGGGAAGTCGATACCAGCGAAATTCTTGCCTCCCAGGAAGTCCACGACATAAGCGTTGCACTCGGCGTCGATCCGGCCAGTCCGGACATTGACAATCTGCGTTACCACAAGATTTGTATTCTCGCCGACGCAGATTCGGACGGCCTGCACATAGCGACATTGTTGTGCGCGTTGTTCCTGAGACACTTCAGAGAGCTGGTATTGTCCGGGTACGTATATGTCGCTATGCCGCCGCTGTATCGAATTGACGTTGGTAAGGAAGTCCACTATGCCCTCGACGATAGTGAGAGACAGGGCATTCTGGATCGCATCGACGCCGAAAAATTAAAAGGCAAGGTCATGGTGACACGGTTCAAGGGACTGGGTGAGATGAGCCCGCGGCAGTTGCGCGAAACGACCATGAATCGTGATACACGCAGGTTGGTGCAATTGACGCTCAGCAGTAAGGACAAAACTGATCAGCTAATGGACATGCTGTTGGCGAAAAAGCGTGCCAAGGACCGGCGCAAATGGCTGGAAACCAAGGGCAATCTCGCCGAAGTATAAGGAAGGCCGCGTATGCAGAATCAACTGAATCTCGAAGGCGTTGAACAGCTTGCGCTGAAGGTATACACGGAGAAGGCCTACCTTGATTATTCAATGTACGTCATTCTCGATCGTGCGTTGCCACAGATCGGAGACGGTCTCAAACCGGTACAGCGGCGCATTATCTATGCCATGAGTGAGCTTGGCCTGTCCGCCGGACAGAAACCGAAAAAATCGGCGCGCACGATCGGCGATGTGATCGGCAAGTTTCATCCGCACGGCGACTCCGCCTGTTACGAGGCGATGGTATTGATGGCCCAGGATTTCTCTTATCGCTATGCCATCGTCGACGGGCAGGGCAATTTCGGCTCGACGGACGATCCGAAGTCGTTCGCAGCCATGCGCTACACCGAGTCACGACTGAGACCTTATGCCCGCACGCTGTTGAGCGAACTCGGGCAGGGCACAGTCGACTGGTCGCCTAATTTTGACGGCACCATGGACGAGCCGGTGGTGTTGCCGGCACGCTTGCCAAATCTGTTGCTGAATGGCACGACCGGCATTGCGGTCGGCCTGTCGACGGACGTGCCACCGCACAACCTCAATGAGGTCGCCAGCGCCCTTATCCACCTGATCGACAATCCCAAAGCTACCGTCACGCAGTTGATGAAACACATCAAGGGCCCGGATTTTCCGACCGGTGGCGAACTGGTTTCTCCGCGGGCCGATATCAAACAGATATATCAAAGCGGAAACGGCACCGTGCGTCTGCGCGCTTCATATAAGCAGGAGAACGGCGATATCGTCATCAATTCGTTGCCCTACCAGATTTCCGGCAGCAAGGTTCTGGAGCAGATCGCGGCGCAGATGCGCAACAGGAAATTGCCACTGGTCGAGGATCTGCGGGACGAGTCCGATCATGAAGAACCCATACGCCTGGTCATTACGCCGAAGTCGAAGAAAGTCGATGTCGGGGAGTTGATGTCGCACCTGTTCTCGACCACCTCGCTGGAACGAACGGTTCGAGTCAACATGAATATCGTGGCGCTGGATGGCCGGCCACGGCAGTTCAACCTGGTCGAAATACTGACGGAGTGGCTGCGCTTTCGCAAAGACACGGTCAAGCGGCGCCTGCAGCATCGTTTACAGATCGTCAAAGATCGGCTGCACATCCTCGACGGTCTGCTCGTCGCATACCTGAACATTGACGAAGTTATCAGAATTATTCGCACGGCCGATGAGCCCAAGCCCGTGCTGATGAAAAAGTACAAGCTGTCGGACATTCAGGCCGAAGCGATCCTGAACCTGCGCCTGCGCAATCTCGCGAAACTCGAGGAAATGAAGATTCGCGGCGAACAGGACGAGCTTAACGAGGAACGCGATACGCTGCAGAAAACACTGAAAAGTGCGTCGCGCCTGAAGACCCTGATCAAGAACGAAATCCTCGATGATGCGAAAAGCTATGGTGATGATCGGCGCACCACTATCGTCGAGCGTGAAGCAGCCCAGGCACTCGATGAAACACAGCTCGTCGCCAGTGAGCCGGTTACCGTGGTGTTGTCGCAGCGCGGCTGGGCGCGTGCGGCTAAGGGCCATGAGATCGATCCTTTTACATTGAGTTACAAGTCGGGCGACGGATTTCTTGCAGCGGCGCGCGGCAGAAGCAATCAGCTGGCGATGTTCATCGACAGTACCGGGCGGGTTTACAGCATAATCGCGCACACCTTGCCCTCGGCCCGCGGGCAGGGTGATCCGCTATCGGGCCGCTTCAAGCCACCGGATGGCGCTGAGTTCTGTGGCACGATGATCGGCGAACCCGACAGCCGCTGGTTGCTGGCCAGTGGTGCCGGCTACGGTTTCATCGCCAGGCTTAATGACCTGGTGTCACGCAACAAGGCAGGCAAATCGGTCTTGCGCGTTCCGGGCGAGGGCAGGGCAGTGGTCCCGGCACCGGTGCCGGCGGATGCCGAGTGTCTGATTGCGGCAGTCAGTTCGATTGGTCGACTGTTGCTGTTCGAGATGGAGGACCTGCCGGAACTGGCGAAGGGCAAGGGCAACAAGATCATCAATATCCCCACCAGGAAGTACAAGGAAGGCGAAGAATGGCTGGTTGCCGTAGCTGTTGTGCCCGAAGATGGTGACCTGCAGGTGCACACCGCTACCCGCACGATGACCATCAAATGGGATGACCTGGACGACTACTATGGTGAGCGGGCGCTGCGCGGCCGCTTCCTGCCGAAGGGGTGGCGGACAGTCGTTCGAATGTCATCCGAAGCTGACTGACAGGGGGACAGTCCCCTTTGACAAGGGGGACTGTCCCCTTGATTCCCCTTGATTCAGTTTGGTCTACGATGCGCGCGATTTCTTGGTATCCACCCGGCCGCCTTCGACTTCCATCTCGACCGTGCCGTCGTTCCCGGCTTGTGGCATTTCCGCGGTCAGCTCTTCGTTGATACCGGTGTCATCCAGGTCGCTGATGAATTCCTCGTTTTCTGCGCTGGCCGCGTTCGGCAGGTTGGCTGTCAGTTCCGCGGTCAGTTCGGCATTCGACGCCGCCGGCAGTTGGGCGGTCAGCTCTGAAGTGATTTCTGCGTAAGCGCCGGTCGGCATCTCACCAGTCTCATCGAGGCTCTCGTCCTGGTCCATTTTCTCGGCAAGCTCGAGTGCCGCCTTGGCAATTTCTTCATTCAATGCCTGGGTCTGCGTGAATTCTTCCTGGTAGTCCTGCTCGAGAAGCTCGTATTCGACTTGCTGTTTCAGCGTATATGCGTCGCTTTGCTTTTCCTCCCTTTCTGCTGTGACCTGCACAGCCATGAGATCCCTGGCAGTGGAATCCATCTCGCCGAGCGCCTGTTTTGTGGCATCGACGATCATTGACATGTCGTATTCTGCGCTGTCATTTGTGGGAGGGACTTCACTCTCGAGTATCGATGATTGTTCCGCGAGATGCGGTGGAATGATGTCGGTCGACGGCGCTTCCGGTTCGGCGACAGGGCCTTCCGGGAATTCCATATCGATTGCACTGTCGAGGTCGCCGGTCGCCGAGAAGCCGAAATCCTGCGCCACATCGATCTCCGAGTTGTCCTGCAGGCCGGTGCCGGCACCGAGATCCGCATCGAGCGTATAGGATTGTTCGCCGAGTGAACTATCGTCGAATTGAAAGTCCACGTCCCCTGCGACTTTTGAGCGCTGCGTGTGTTCTTCCGCGGGCTTGCCTTTGGCCGGATCCGAGCTCGCACCCACCGGAGCCGAGCCGAACAGGCCCCTGATTCTTCGGCCGAAAAGCAACAATCCGACGATCAGTGCGACACCGCTGCCGGCAAGCCACTTAAGCCACGACCACGAGTTACCCGATACCGCCGGCTGATAGCTTGATCCGCTCGCTACGACCGGCCTGGCGTCGTCGCCTGTAGTGGATGACGCAACGCTCGCAGCGTCGCCGTCGGCTGACCCGATCGGTGCGACCAACGGGACGCTCTCGGGCACAAACACGTCGCCGGGACGCATTTCTTGCAGCGCGCCGCCGCGCAGCCGTTCTTGCGCCTCCGCCGGCGCTGCAACGGGTGCCGGCTGCACCCGCGGTTCGAAATCATCAACCGGTCCTGCCGCTACGTTGGCAACAGTCTCGGGGGCGTTTTCCTCCTGCGACGCAAATCCGCTATCAAAAGCGTTGCCGGACGGCGCATAGCCTGAGTAGGCCGCACTGTAAGAAACATCATCCGCAAGCGAATTTGGCGGTTCCGTGGGTGCAGGGCCGGCCAGCGGCCGCTGCCCGGACGTGCCGGCAGTCTTGTAAAGGTCCGGAATCGTCAGCCAGCTACCTGCTTTCAACAAGTTCTTGTCGCCGTTGATAAACGCGTCCGGATTGGCCGCAAAAATCGCCTCTGCCGCCGGCCAGAGTCCCGCCGGGCGGTCTGTAATGCGGGCAACGATTTCTGACAGCGAATCGCCAGGCTGCACCTGGTAGCGGCCGTTGGCCGCGACGGGTGACAGATCAGCCACAGCCGGTCGCGCCCTGTGTGCTGGCACCGCCTCATCCGCTGCAGCCGACCGTGCCGCAGTCTCTCCGTCTTGCGGCATTGAATCTGCCGGCAGAGTCCCGGCCGGGTCGATCATCAGCGTGTAACTGCGTGCCAGGTGCGCCGTATACGGACATTTGATGGTCATCTGCATGGCCAGTAACGGCTCGCGCATCGGCGCGGTGCCGTGCAGCGTGATGGTGCCGTTGGCGACCAATATGCGGGCACGAGTCAGGTAACGCAATCCGCTTGCCGAGGTGCCGGATTTCAGAGTGATGCAGTACTCGGCCAGCTGTTCGTTGGGATTGAGCGCGTAGGCGATGCTGGCTCGTAACGGCTGCCCAAGGGTCGACTCTACCTGGATCTGACCGAGCTCCAGTGCGCCGGCGTTGCCGGACATCAATCCACACGCCCCGCCCACAGCCGCCAGAGCCGGCAATAATTGCCTGGATTTTTTCCCGGCTTCCTGCGCGCTCTTTAACTTCCAGTCTTTCCCGATTCCTGTGGATGCATTCACAAGCTGCTACCCCGGTTATGGCGTTGAATTGTCCGTGCGCCTGGTCTTGAGCCACGCAACTGAATTAAGTCGAATTGGCAGATTAGGGTTGAAGCCAGACGCTGTATACGTACCCATTCTATGTTTCGTCAATTTCTGATGACAGGTACGGGTCCGGGCACAGAAGTGTGAGCGGAGTCACACAAACTTCACTCTCACATTTAACTTAAGAAATCTGATTTACAGCTGGATCGAGCTTTTTGCGCAGCGTTGTCATACGGACACAGGGGTCCACAGAGGGATCAGTTGCTGGCGATGGCCTCGAGAGTCGTGGGTGTGACGCTGACCTGCTCCTGCAGCACCACCTCGGGTTCATGAACATAATGACCTTGCATAAAGTGCACGCCGAGTTGGAACAGTACGGCCATGGCGTTGGCGTTTTCGACCCGTTCCGCAATCGTTTCAATATTGCGTTTCTGAGCGGCAGCAGCGAGTTTTCGGACGCTTTCCTGAATGTCGGTATCCGTGGTCAGCGAATGCATCAGCTCGCCGTCGATCTTGATGTAATCCGGCTTGAGCATGTCGAGAATCTGCAGACGGTTCTTATCGATGCCATAGTGTTCGAGTGCAAACGCAACACCGAGAGCGCGCAATTGCTTGACGGTTTGTTGGGTTTCCTTGATGAACTTGGCGGCTTCCCGCTCGGGTATTTGCACGCAAATGCAGCCGGGCTCTACCTTGCGGTTGACGATTTCCTTCTTCATCCAGTCCACCAGCGTGGAATCGCGCATTGACTGCCGTGACAGGCGGACGAATGCCCGATCCACGTTTTCTTTTGCGCAATAGTCGGCGGCTGCGGTGACGATCCAGCGATCGATCATCTTCATCAGGTTGTTACGCTCGGCCGCCGGGATGAACTCGGATGGCAATACGGTATTACCCTGTTCGTCGATCATGCGCACCAGCAAATCGAACATTTGTATAGAGTCGCTGCGCAGGCCGGCAATGGGCAGTTGAGCGAGCCGGAAACGGCTTTCCATCAGAGCTGCCTTGATGCGTTTGACCCAGATAGCGTCGTGCTTTCGCAGCCGCGTGTCGGCATCGTTTGATTCGCTGAGGTGGACAGTATTGCCACCCACTTTTTTGGCTTCTGCATGGGCCTCGGCTACGGCAGACACCAGCTCTTCCATGGTCGAGTACACTCCACTGACACCACATACGCCAACGGTGCAGGTCAGGCGCAACTTTTGGTCGTCGATCCTGAATTCGTGGTGCCGCATATGCTCGACCAGCTGCCTGCCCCAGACTTCCGCATCGCGCTCGTTGCCGCGCTCGACCAGCGCCATGACAACCGTGCCCTCAAAGCGACCGGCGACGTCACGCGGATGCATCCGCTTGCGCACTTCTTCCGCAAATTGTGCCAGGATTTCTTCGCTCGCCAGGATTCCGACGGTACTGCGAATCTCCGAAAAGTCATCCGGCTTGATGTAAGCAAGCGCATACATGCCTGATTTGGGCTTCCTGGCCAGCCGCCGCTTGATACGTTCCAAAAACGTCGCACGATTGAAAAACAGCGTTGTCGGATCACGCTTCAAGGCTTCGTGAACCAGCTTGGTAGGTTCCTCGGCGGGTTTTTCGGGTGGTGCGATGCGGATTTGCACATAGGCCCCTTCGCCGAAGTCCACCAGCTGGAAATCCATCTGCAATTCGGTCGGGCCGTGATCGTCAAGGCGGGATTTTGTGATGAGTTTTTCACCGGGCTGCCACTTCCCCCTCGTCGTAGCAATGATTGCGCCCTTTATGGCTGCCTGGCTTTCGGCTTCGAAGTTGTCCATCAGCGGCAGGCCGCGGACTTCATCCTTGTTCTTTGCCTTGAAAAGAGATATCCAGGCATTGTTGATATCGGTAATGATGCCTTCCTGAACGTACGCTATCGCACTCGAAGACCCCTGCATGTAGTCATTCAGCTGCTTGCGGTAGCCGGTGGCAGAGTTGAGCGTCGAGTTCAGCGCGCGCTCAACGCGGAAAGCGCGCAGTTCGCGATTGACCACGGCCTGCAAGCGGGCTTTCTTCTTTATGGACACGAGATCACAGGCGCCTTGCCGCATGGCTGCCTCGATCCGCGCTTCGTCTACAACTGCGCTGACAGCAATCACGGGTGCCTCGGGAACGTAGGCATCTTTCTGTTTGATGACCTGTCGAATCGAATCCTGGTAGCCGTCACAGTTCACGATAATCAGTTCGATGCCGTTGCCTCGCAGTGCGTCCGCAAACTTGTCAGGCGTTTGTATCCAGTGACAGTTTGCAGCGTGTCCGCCATCGCGCAAGGTATTGTTCACGAGCGCCACGTGGTCCTGATCCCTGGTCAGAACCGCTATCGAAATGCCCTGTCGCTCGTTCAAATCGCCTTCCTTAGTTTGTTGCTGCGTACTGGCCCGCCCCGATTGAGCTTGGTCGTATTGATATTTTGTAAAGAGCAGACGAGTCTATACAAGGAGACCAAACTAGTCCCTGTCGCGAGTCCAAAACCGTGACAGGAATCAAGTTCTACTGCGTTATGGTGAATTGGCCGCTGCGCTCATTCATGCCAGCATCTGGCGAGTCCCATGCCGATACCCTTATGCTCAAACGCCGCAGCAGGTATGATAGCCGCGACCCGATGCAGAGCGATGCACGCATCTTCTTGAAAACCCAACAAAATCAAAGTTCCCGGCGCGTGGCCCGGGCAGTGGACGATAGTCATGGCCAACTACAGCACTAACGAATTCCGCTCGGGATTGCGGATCATAATCGATGGCGATCCCTGCATCATTGTCGAAAATGAGTTCGTCAAGCCCGGCAAAGGGCAGGCATTCAATCGTGTCAGGATTCGCAATCTGAAAACCGGCAAGACAGTTGACAAAACATTCAAGTCCGGGGAAAGCGTCGAAGCTGCGGATGTCATGGATACGGAGATGCAGTACCTGTATGCAGACGGTGAGTTCTGGCATTTCATGGTTCCGGATACTTACGAGCAGTATGCTGCTGACCACAAAGCGGTGGGCGATGCCAAAGACTGGCTGAAAGAGGAGGATCTGTGTCAGATCACCTTGTGGAACAATACGCCGTTAATCGTCGAACCGCCGAATTTCGTCGAGCTGAAGATTGTCGAGACCGATCCCGGAGTGCGCGGAGATACGGCAAGCGGTGGTGTCAAGCCGGCGTCCCTGTCGACTGGTGCAGTGGTCAAGGTGCCGCTGTTCGTCGAGCAGGGGGAAGTCATCAAGGTCGACACGCGTTCCCGCGAATACGTGTCACGGGTCAAATGAATCCGGCACCTTTTACTTCGATAATGCGCGCAAACGATACGCACATCATTTCGATGCCGGTTTGATCCCGCTCGCTGAATCGGTTCGGGTACGGGCTGTCTACATCCAGTACCCCGAGAAGTTGCCGACCCGCAAGCAACGGTACGACGATTTCCGATTTCGAAGCGGCATCACAGACGATGTGGCCGGGAAATTCGTCGACGTCCGCGACCCGTAGCGTCTTGCGCCGGGCTGCGGCGCTGCCACAGACACCCTGACCGAGCGGCATGCGGACACAGGCGGGCTTGCCCTGGAAGGGGCCCAGAACCAGGTCCTGGTCACGCAATACATAGATGCCGGCCCAGTTGAGGTCAGCCATTACGTCATAAAGCAGCGCGACGAAATTTGCGGCGTTGGCCAACGGGTCAGGCTCGCCGTCTGTCAAAGCGGCGAGCTGTTTCTGCAACAGGTCAAAGTCAAGCTGCCGGGTGTCGGACACGCTTTCCTACCTCCTTCCAGGCGGCCCTAAAAAGTGAAGCTTTGCACATTGCGGATGTCATCAGTTCCCGAATTGATCATCAACAGGCGATCAAATCCTACCGCAACGCCGGCACAAGCGGGCATGCCCGCATCCAGCGCCGCCAGAAACGTCTCGTCCAGTAATCGCAGCCGGCGTCCGCTTATGCGGCGCAACTCCTGATCTCTGGCACAGCGGGCGCGCTGTTCACGGGCATCTGTTAATTCAACGTAACCGTTAGCGAGTTCCAGATCACCCAGAAACACTTCGAACCTGTCGGCAACGACAGGATTGTCCGGCGTCAGTCTCGCCAGGGCCGCCTGACTGGCCGGGTAATGGCTGACAACCGTCAGCCGGTCCCTGGCGAAGCCCGGTGCTACTTTCTGTGTCAGTATCAGGTCGAGCCACCCGTCCCGATGCGTCCCAAGTGACGCTTGCAACTGCGCATCGCAGTCCGTACTACGCATGAGATCTTGCAGACCGTCATGCAACGGATCGACGCCGGTGAAATGCATAAACGCGTCCTGATAACTGAACACCGAAGGCGGTGCATTTAATACAACCGGATCGACAAGTGCCGCCACAAAAGCAACGGTGTCGTGGATGATTTCCTGCAGACCGAAGTCACGCCGGTACCATTCGACCATCGTGAACTCCGGCTGATGGCGCTTGCCGGATTCACCGTCTCTGAACACTTTGCAGATTTCGTAAATATCCGGGTAGCCGGCGCACAGCAGGCGCTTCATGGAAAATTCCGGAGATGTTTGCAGAAAGTAGTCCCTGGACAGATCAATCTGTAGCTGCGCGCTGACACTTTCGATATTCGGATCGGATACAGCTGCCCGGGACAGAATCGGAGAGTCGACCTCCAGGATATTTTGCTGCGCAAAATATTCGCGGGCGCTTGCCAGCATGCCTGCACGACGCTGTGCCGTTGCGAGCGTTGCTGCTGGCTGCCAGGCCTCTGCCGGGGAAACAGATTCGCTCACGGCCCGAGGGTTACAATTGTGCCGATGCGTTGGCCCATGCTCACGCTGCAGCCTGCTATCAGGTCATCCCGCCAGTGAGTGCTGCCCGGTGGTGTGAGAACGATCACTGTTGAGCCCATGTTGAACCACCCCAGCAGTCCCCCGCGAGATACGGACAGAGTTTCACCGGATTCGATAAGGTCTATGTCACTTACTACTCCGGTCTTCCTGGGTCGGATTTTGCCGGTCCAGTTAGTGCTGATACTGCCGACATTCATCGCGCCCACCAGAATCAGAATCAGTGGCCCGCTTGAGGTATCGAAATGACAGATCAGTCTCTCGTTGCGAGCAAAAAGGCGCGGGATGCGTGACACGGTCGCTGCGTTGACGCTGAAGAGGTCACCAGGCACGTAACGTGCGGCGACGAGCTCGCCAGCCAACGGGCTGTGAACGCGATGATAGTTGAATGGCGCGAGATAGATGGTGATGAAATTGCCATCGACAAACCTGTCTGCGTCATCGAGGTCGGTAGCCAACAGATCCTGCAGACTGTAGTAGGCGCCTTTCGCCTGCAGGATTTGATGTTTGTCGATCGAGCCGACTGCGCTGACAGTACCGTCGGCGGGTGACACGATTGCACCCGGCGTTTCGTCAACCGGCCTTTGCCCGGGGGCAAGTGCGCGAGTGAAGAACTCGTTGAATGTTACATAATCCCGCGGTACCGCGCGGTCGGGTTCGGTGGTATCGACATCGTAGATAGCAACGAAGCGACGAATCAAAAAGTCCTTGACGGGCCGCAGACGAATACGCGCCAGTCGGTGAACGAAGGCGGTCAGCAGGTACCTCGGCAGAAGCCGCTGCAGGAATACGAAAGCAATTGCGTTGATGTGAGCCATCGCGAACTACGACCCGGCGCTATTCGCCGTCGCCGCGTTTTCGGCGCGTCTGCAACGGTGCGCTGCATATCAGGATTCCGCCGTCATCATAGTTTAGCTCGAGACTGATGCTATCGCCGGGGACCAGGTCTTGGAGCGGATCGATCAACATCAGGTGCTTGGCGCCGACGGCAAATCTCATGCTCGACCCGGCCTCGATCGTCAGTGATTCGAGTTTGTGCATCCGCGCGATGCCGTCCGTAAGGGACGATTCATGCATCTCGACGCTGGCGAACAGCGGGCTGGACACCTCTGTCAGAATGATCGCCTTGTCACTGTCATTATGCAGTGTCATGTAGGCCGCTGACGTCGAACGCCCGGGCAATGGTGCGAATACAGTAATATCGGTGGCAGACAATGGCGGTCCGACATCGCCACCGCAGGATGTCAGCAAGGTCAGCAGCAGTGAACAGGCAAATGCAGGTTTCATCCGGTGGCCATCAACAGGGGCAGGTCGTTGACGATCGCATTGACATCTTGTGGCGCACTGAACAGCGCCTGCAGTTCGGCATCCGCGTTGATGACCAGCACTACCGCAGAATGCGCGACATTGTAGTCCTCACCTGCGGACTTTTCGAAAAATATGCCGAGCGCAGAGGCGAGTTTTTTCAGCTCGTCGAGGTCGCCCGTTACGCCCGAGACACCATCACCGAAATAAGCTGTGTATTTCGCCAGTAACTCCGGGGTGTCGCGCTCCGGGTCGACACTTATTAATACGATGTCGGGCAGTGCAGTGCCCGATTTCGCCATTCGGCTGCGTGCCAGCGCAAGCAGCTGCAGCGTTGCCGGGCAGATATCCGGGCAATGTGTAAAGCCAAAGAACACCAGGCTGAATTTGCCGCGAAACCGGTCTTTGCTGAATGGCAGTCCGTCCTGACCAGTAAGCTCGAATTCTGGCAATGGCATCGACTCAGGCAGGACGGTCGCTTTCTCGAATTCGCCTCGTGGACCGTTCATGGTCTGCAGCCAATACAAACTCATGCCGACCAATGCGGCTGCAGCCAGCGTAAGGGTCAACAACCTTCTGAATGCGTTCATACGGTGGGCATTCTAATAAAAGGTGCCGGTGTTGTCTTATTTGTCTTATTTTGTCTTGAATTTGAGGTGCCGGTGTTGTCTTATTTGTCTTATTTTGTCTTGTACATTTGCACAAGACAAAATAAGACAAATAAGACAACACCGGCACCTCCTACGCGGCGAACCATCAATGCCACCCGGGTCAGATCAATCAGCGCCAACCGTCGCAGAGTTTATACAACGCGCGGCAGACCGCTTTGACGATGCGGGACTGGTGTTTGGGCACGGTACGGACAATGCCGTGGACGAGGCTGCGTGGCTGGTGTTCGCTGATCTCGGGCTTTCTCACGACGACGCGGCACGGCAGTATTCCCGCCCACTCCGTGGCGCTGAACTGCGGCAACTGGAATCTCTGGTCGAGCGGCGTATCGAGGAACGCGTTCCCGCCGCCTATCTCGTCAACCAGGCCTGGTTTGCAGGGCTCGAATTTTATGTTGATGATCGGGTATTGGTGCCGCGTTCACCGTTGGCGGAGTTGATTCAGCGGCAGTTTTCACCGTGGTTGAAGCCAGATAGCGTCAAGCGGGCGCTGGATCTCGGTACCGGCAGCGGCTGTATCGCGATTGCCATCGCCTGCGCTTTTCCGGCAGCCGTCGTCGATGCCGTGGATTTATCAGAAGACGCACTCGCGGTCGCCGCTGTCAACGTCGCTAAACACCAGCTGCGGGAACGCGTGCACTTGCGGAAGTCGAACTTCTTCGAACAACTAAGGCCAAGCGCTTATGATTTGATTGTCAGCAATCCGCCCTATGTTGATGAGCGGGACATGGCGAGTCTGGCACCTGAATTCCGCCACGAGCCTGCATTGGGGCTGGCCGCCGGTGACGATGGTCTGGATTCGGTCATGGCGATCCTGCATGATGCCTCCCGGTTCCTCGCCGACGACGGCATATTGTTGGTCGAGGTAGGGATGAGTCAGGCGGCGCTCGAGCGACGATTTCCCGATGTGGGCTTTGTCTGGCTGGAATTTGCCCATGGCGGCGGCGGCGTGTTCCTGCTCGGCAAGGACGAGTTGCTGCGGCACGAGGCAACATTTGGGCCAAGCGTGCGGACGGAATAAAGGCAATGTCGGGCAACAGCATTGGGCGAATTTTTACGGTAACGACCTTTGGCGAAAGTCATGGAGCGGCGATGGGCTGCGTCGTCGATGGCTGTCCACCCGGACTGGTTTTGTCGGAATCCGACATTCAGGCCGACCTGGAACGCCGCAGGCCCGGTCGCTCTCGCCACACGACACAACGCAAGGAACCGGACGCGGTGCGGATTCTGTCAGGAGTCTTCGAAGGCCAGACGACGGGCACGCCCATTGGCCTGTTGATCGAAAACGTGGATCAGCGCTCCCATGATTACAGCGCTATCAAGGACAAATTCAGGCCTGGGCACGCAGACTATACTTACCAGCAAAAATACGGCATACGTGACTATCGTGGCGGTGGCAGGTCATCTGCACGCGAAACCGCCATGCGTGTGGCGGCGGGCGCCATTGCGAGGAAATACCTGCAGCAAAGACTGGGTATCGAGGTGCGTGGGTATCTCGCACAACTCGGACCGATTGAGTTGCAGGCGAAGGATCTCGATCAGGTCGATAAGAATCCTTTCTTCTGCGCTGATCCGGAGAAAATGCCGGAACTCGAAAGATTCATGGACGAGTTGCGCGAGCAAGGCGATTCGATTGGCGCCAAAATCAGTATCCTGGCGAGCAACGTGCCGCCGGGTCTGGGCGAGCCCGTGTTCGACAAACTCGAGGCCGACCTGGCGCACGGACTGATGAGTATTAACGCGGTCAAAGGGGTCGAGCTGGGCGCTGGATTCGCAGCTGTCAGCCAGCGAGGCAGTCAGCACCGCGACGAAATTTCACCGGACGGATTCAGGAAAAATGATGCGGGTGGCACGCTCGGCGGTATTTCCTCCGGACAGGATATTCTCGCGAGCATCGCCCTCAAACCAACGTCCAGTATTTCTGTTCCCGGCGCCACCATCGACAAGGGAGGCAAAGCTACACAGATCGTGACCAAAGGACGGCACGATCCTTGTGTCGGGCTTCGGGCAACACCTATTGCAGAAGCTATGGTCGCACTGGTATTAATGGACCACTACTTGCGACATCGAGCGCAAAATGCGGACGTCAAGTCGGTGACGCCCATCCTTTCCGGCGCGAGCGGCGACTGAGTTTCTGCGGCGCCGATCAGAAAGCACTACGATACGCAACAGCAGGACTCAGGAACTCAAATGTCAGACAATCTTGATGTCGCCGTGGTCGGAGCAACCGGTGTCGTCGGCGAAGCAATGCTCGAGATTCTGGGCCAGAGAAAATTTCCGCTTGGCAAGGTGTATGCGCTTGCCAGTGAAAGATCGCTTGGCAAGACCGTCATGTTCCGCAATAAGAGCCTGAATGTGGAGAATCTGGCCGAGTTCGATTTCTCGCAGGTGCAGATCGGCCTGTTCTCGGCCGGCGCATCGGTATCAGCCGAGTATGCGCCGCAAGCAGTCGATGCCGGTTGCGTGGTTATCGATAACACCTCGCAATTTCGTTACGACGAGAATATTCCGCTGGTCGTCCCGGAGGTTAACGCAGAAAGAATAGCGGACTACCAGTCGGCCGGCATTATCGCCAATCCGAACTGTTCAACCATCCAGATGGTGGTTGCATTGAAACCGATTTACGATGCCGTCGGGATCACCCGCATCAATGTAGCAACTTACCAGGCCGTGTCCGGCGCCGGCCGCAAAGCCGTGGAAGAATTGGCCCGACAGACCGCGGCTTTGTTGAACGGGCGCCCACTCGACCTCGCTGGCGATGAAAAACAAATTGCTTTCAACGCTGTGCCGCACATCGATGTATTTCAGGACAATCGCTACACAAAAGAAGAAATGAAGATGGTCTGGGAGACGCGCAAAATACTGGGAGACGACAATATTGCGGTCAATCCCACGGCCGTGCGTATTCCGGGTTTTTTTGGACACTCGGAGGCGCTGCATATCGAGACCGAACGCAAAATCTCGGCTGCGGAGACGTGTAAGCTGATGCGTGCGGCGCCGGGTGTGCAACTGATTGATGGTACGGAAACCGGCCAATATCCCACGGCAGTCACCGATGCGTCGGGAAATGACCCGGTTTATGTCGGCAGAGTCCGCGAAGACATCAGTCATCCATGCGGCATCAATCTGTGGGTGGTGTCCGATAATATTCGTAAGGGCGCTGGTCTAAATAGCGTCCAAATAGCTGAAATATTGGCGAAAAACTATTTATAAGCTATAGTTCACCACCAAACCTGCCGGGTGTGCCAAGCAAGAATTGAGAGGCAGAATGGTGCGTTTGGTCGCAAGAATTGGGGTGTTGGAGAAACTAATTATGTCGCGAAGACTCAACCGTATATGGCTGTTGCCCGCCGTGCTCCTGGTGAGCGAATCCTGGGCACTCGGCCTCGGAGATATACGACTGAGTTCGGCACTGAACGAACCGCTGCGGGCACGAATCGAATTGTTGTCTGCGACGCCGGAAGAAGTCGCAAGTCTGGACATTCAGGTAGCGTCTGCCGAAACATTCGAACGATATGGTCTTGACCGGCCAGCTTATCTGAGTTCCCTGCAGTTTGATGTCGTTCCGTCCGAACGCGAGAACGGCTATATCATCACGGTAATTTCGTTGCAGGCGGTAACCGAACCCTTCATCACGTTTCTTGCAGAAGCGATCTGGTCGCGTGGGCGCCTGTTGCGTGAATACACGCTGTTGCTGGATCCGCCGACTTTCGCGCCGCCACCGGTTGCACAGTCGAGCCAGCCAGTGGCTGCCCCGAGCCGCGCCGCCCAGACGGATAGTGGCAGGATAGAAAGACCGGCGCCGCAGCAACCGTCTGCGCCGCCGCAGCGCGAGCCGAGCCGCACCATACCCAGCGGCACGCCGCCCAGGGGCACAGCAGCACGCTCGGATATATCGCCGCCACCGCAAACCGAACAGTTCGATACGACGCCTGGTGCTAACTATCGGGTGCAACGCGGTGACACGTTGTGGAACATTGCGCGTCGGGTCACGCCGGATGACCGGCTGACCATAAACCAGATGATGTTGGCGATATTTGAAGCTAACCCGGAGGCGTTCGCCGGCAATATCAATGTCATGTCGGCCGGCGCGAACCTGAGCATACCGAGCGCCGACGATATCATCCGCATCAGCCGTATTGATGCCCAGGCGGAAGTGCAGCGCCAACACGCGGCGTGGAGCGGCTCAGCCCGCGTTTCGCAATCTCAGCCGAGTCTGGTACTGGTGCCGCCGGATGACCGGCAGGCCGCCTACGACGGTGCCGTTGCAGCGACCACGGGCACCGGCACTGACGCGGCGACGCAGGAACGGATTCGTGAACTGGAGCAAATGATCGCTGATCAGGATTCCCTGCTCGAGATTCGCGACAACGAACTGGCGGCGCTGCGGGCGGAATTGGCGCGGCTGCGCGACCAGGATATCGAGCCAGTGTCGACCGATACCGCTACGGATGACGAAATCGCGACGGACGATATTGTTGCCGATGATGCAGAACCGCTGGCCGACGATGATCTGGCCGTTATCGGTGCTGATGACGATCTGTCGGCTGATGATACGGCTGCCGACGAGGAACCGACGGTGACGACACAGCCACCGCCCAGAGTTGTATCCACCCGTCCGCAGGAACCGGGTCTTGTCGATACCGTCCTTGGGTTCCTGAGCGGGTTCTGGGGCATCCTCATTGGCGGTCTGATCATTGTGCTGGGTCTGCTGATCTGGTTTGTTCGCCGTGCAGGGCGTGATGGCGACGAAGATTCAACCGGTGTGTGGGATGCCCTGGATGCCGATGACCTGGACAATGAATCGCTGTTGTCGACCGAGCGTTTGCGAGCGATGGCGCGCGAAGATGAGGCGGCTATCGTTGTGGTCGAGCAGGGGACCATGCCCGGCGATGAGGGCATGGTCGACGTGATCGAGTCGCCTGCTCCTCTGGAGCAGGCGGCGGACATCGGTGCCGATCCTCTGGCTGATACCGGTGTCAACAAATCGCTGGAAGACACGTTCAGCTCGGAAACGGCAATCAACCTGGATCAGTCGGATCCGGTAGCGGAAGCCGATTTCCACATGGCATATGGTTTGTACGACCAGGCGGCGGATCTCATCAATGGTGCGCTTGCGGTCGAACCCGAGCGCCAGGATTTGCTGGCGAAGTTGTGCGAAATCTATTTCGTATGGGGCAATCGAGATGCGTTTATCGATGCGGCGACCCGCATGCGCGCTACGGTCGGTGATGACGAAGCCCGCGCTGACTGGGACAAGATCGTCATCATGGGGCAGCAGATCGCCGGCGAACATGAAATGTTTTCGGGCGTTAGCGCCGGTGCCGCAACCAAGGCCGTCGACCTGTCGTTCGAAGGTGGCATGGAAGAAACCGGCGCGCTCGATATGGACCTGGCAGGTGAGGCAGACAGTGTGGCCAGTGACGTCATAGATCTCGGTGCCGGGAGCGGCGAAGTTGCCGAACTCGGCGCGGAATCGGATGACATCGATTTCATGTTCGATGAGCCCGACACCGCGGCCTCCGTTACCCTGGAAATGCCGGAGCCGCCGGCGGATGAGGGTACGATCGACAGCCCGACACTGGATGCGGCGGTAGGTGGTGACACGGCGGAGACGCCGACCATAGAACAGCAGTTCGAAACGCTGGAGGCAACCGGTGAAATGCCAGGCATCGGCGACGCCGATGCGACCGAAGTTGCGACCCTCGATGACGAAAAACCGAGCGATGAAACGGCGGAAATCGAACTGGATGACCTGGGGCTGGACCTGGATGGCCTGGATGAGATCGGTATGGCAGCGGACCTGGATAGTGAAGAGTTGCTGTCGGATCTCGACGACACGACGGAAAGTCAGACCCTGAAAATCGATCCCGACCTCGCCGCCACTGGCCGCAATCCGGCACTTGACGACAATCTCGCAGCGACCGGCAGGAATCCGGAACTGGACGTAGACGATACCGATGTCGGTCTGGACACGAGCCTTCTCGATGCGACCGGCATGACGCAGGTACTAAGCGAAGACCTGGCTGTGGAAACAGCCAGCGATATCGATGACGTACTCGGAGATCGGGATCAGACAATGTTGGCGCCGGCCGACGACGATTCGGCCGACTCGCTGGTCGGTGATGCCGAGACCCTGCTGGCGCCACTGGACGACGATGATTCGACGCTGCTGTCGGACGACGGTGATTTCGATTTTGCGAAAACCGAGGCGTTGCCGAAGGACATCTTCAGTGGCGATGCCTCTCTGGAGGAGACCGGTGAGCTCCCGGGCATTCCCGGCAGTACCGATATGGATCTGGATCTCGATGATCTGACAGCTGCCCTGAAAGTCAGCGAAATGGGCGATACGGTCAACCAGTCTCCCGATGATGCAACCGTGGAGCATCCGGGAATTCGCGCAGATGACGACGTTACATCGACGCAAAAGATCGCGGCTGACGACCTGACCGGCGACCTGCACGATGCCCGCACGATGACCGAAGTCGGCACCAAGCTCGATCTTGCCCGCGCCTATGTGGATATGGGAGATCCGGGCGGCGCTCGCAGTATCCTCGAGGAGGTACTGGACGAAGGCGACGAAAGCCAGCGGCAACAGGCGCAGCAGCTTCTTGATTCACTGCCTGGCTAGCCGTTCTGACAAGCCTTATGCGCATCGCGCTCGGCATCGAGTACGACGGCACCGCCTATAACGGCTGGCAGCGCCAGCGCAGCGGTGTTGGCGTGCAGTCACTGGTTGAAAAAGCCGTCAGCAAAGTGGCCGACCAGTCGGTAGAAGTCACCTGCGCCGGCCGCACCGATGCCGGCGTCCATGCCAGCGCCCAGGTGGTGCATTTCGACACCGCTGCAAAAAGAAGCAGCCGCGGCTGGCGCCTCGGCGCGAACTCTAACCTTCCGGATGACGTCAACGCGACCTGGGCCAGAACGGTCGACGGGGAATTTCACGCCCGGTTTTCCGCTACCTCGAGAACTTATCGCTACCTGATATTGAACCGCGTGGTGCGTTCGGCGCTGTATCGGCACCGGGCTTGGTGGGTGTATCAGGCGTTGGACGTTGCGCGCATGCAGGCGGGGGCTGATCTATTGCTCGGCGAGCATGATTTTTCGGCGTTCCGTGCCGCCGGCTGCCGTGCGTCAACCGCGGTTCGCGAGATCATGTTGCTGCAAGTTGCGCGCCATGCGGACTGGCTGGCGATAACCATTACGGCGAACGCGTTTTTGCAGCATATGGTGCGCAACATCACGGGACTGCTGGTGGCCATCGGCACCGGAGTTGAAGCGCCGGAATGGGCCGCTGCAGTGCTTCGCGGTTGCGACCGGACCGCTGGTGGCGTCGCGGCGCCGCCACATGGACTGAGTTTGATACACGTCGCGTATCCGGAAAAATACGGGCTTCCCGGTGCCACAAGCGGCGACCTGCCGTGGGGAGACATTCACGGACCTCGTACGGTGCCAAAAGAACCGACGTAGGAGCCCGTCCTGACACACGATACCGCTGGGGACTGTCCCCATAATTTCGTTTATGATGCGGGCCTATGAGCTGGTTTGAAAAGCTAATGCCGTCGCGTATCAGCACCGAGAAGCGCACCCGCTCGGTACCTCAGGGCATCTGGATCAAATGTCCGAAATGCGACGCGCAGCTGTATCGCACCGAACTCGAACGCAATCTGTATGTGTGTCCCAAGTGCGATCATCACATGCGCATCGGCGCACGACAACGACTCGAGTATTTTCTGGATCCGGATTCGCAGGAGGAAATGTTCGAAGGTCTGGAACCACAGGACCCGTTGAAATTTCGTGACACCAAGAAATATCGTGATCGCCTTATCCTGGCGCAGAAGAAAACAGGCGAAAGAGACGCGCTGGTGGTCGTGAAGGGTACTCTGCTCGATCGCCCGGTAGTCGTTTGCGCATTCGAGTTTGCTTTCATGGGCGGGTCCATGGGCTCGGTTGTCGGCGAACGCTTTGCCCGTGCAGCGAACTTCTGTGTTGAAAACGACATACCATTGGTCGCGTTTTCCGCGAGCGGCGGCGCACGTATGCAGGAAGCGCTGTTTTCGCTTTTTCAAATGGCCAAGACTTCAGCCGCGCTCGCGATTCTCGGAGGAAAGCGGATTCCGTTTATTTCGGTACTGACCGACCCGACCACG
>Ga0255058_10000633_pt1 | contig 20289 bp, 23 predicted proteins | sample Cases_109_9_MG_FD_188637 | JGI IMG/M metagenome (GOLD analysis project Ga0255058, IMG submission 188637) | Seawater microbial communities from Amundsen Gulf, Northwest Territories, Canada - Cases_109_9 | ecosystem: Environmental > Aquatic > Marine > Gulf | place: Canada: Northwest Territories... | reverse complement strand
AACGGTATTGAGTATGGGTCATATGATAAAGCGTGGGTTTGGAATAACACAATCTACAATTCAACGGGTGACAACGTAAATCTCGGTAACGCAGGGAGTGATGACCAATTTTTTTGGAACAACATATTAGACACAGCAGGTAGCTATAACATCGACTGTGTTAATGGTGCGACGTTTAAGATGTATGGATTTAACAATCTAACGGGTGGAGTTACTGGTGCAACAAACAACTTTGCTGTATCTGCCGATGGATATAATCTTGGTGGGGAAACGACTACCGCCCCCGCATTTACAGGTGCAAACGACTTTAACATTGGGGCGTTAGATGATACGGCGTACCCTGCCTCTTTTCCAGGCAATGCAGCTACAACAGGTAATGCGGAAATGGGAGCAGCTCCGTATGAGGAAACTGGTGGCGCTACGACAAACGATGTCTTCGGGTGGTTGAATTAAGGAGGTGTCATGGCAGAGAAAAATGTTATGATAAGTTTACTCGTTAAAATAGTAGGCGTTTTGGTGGGAATCCTGTTTACCGTATTTTGCGTATACGCCGTCCCGACAATGGCGGGCCATATCATTACTAACGATAAGGAAGCCAGAGCCAGAGACAGTGATATAACAAAATGCTATCAAGCGGCAGACGAGAGATTAGAGGATAAATTCGATAGAATAATGGCGGGTATTGGTACTATTAAAACCAAAGTAGCTATCATCTCAACGGCTCAGGTTTCGATTAAAGAGAATATTCAACGGTTGGAGAACTGACATGGGCGAGGGAAAAAGACCTAAGAGAGTGCTTGACCCTGATTTGCAGAGATTAGTTCGTATTTCAGATCGCTTTAGGCGATTAGCGCAAGCGAAGGCATGGTTAGCTTATGAGCTTGAATGTGCGTCAAGAGATTTAAACAATCTTTCCGACGAAATGACCGTAAAGCATATGAACAGGAAGAGAAACAGTGATGGATAGAAAGCTACTTATAGGTATCATATTGTTATTGTGTCTCAACGGGTGTGCGATAGTTGGCGAAGGTTGGTTGATTGGCGGCCGCGCTGAATGGCATGAGAACGGACAATTGAAAAGTTTGGAAGCATACAATCCGGTAAAGGATGTTGTCAACATAAACGCCGTAAAGAATTAGGGAGGGATTATGACCCGTTCAGACTTAAGAGCACTTGCGAGGCTTACCGTTTCGGGAGCAAAAAAAGGTGTTGTATCTAATACAAACTTGAATCTACTCATCGAATTAGGGATCCTTGACCTTGCGAACTTTAGTGTATGCCTGAAAAAGAATGCTACTTTTACCGTGACCGCAGAAACTGCGGATTATGTCATATCGACTGAGCTCACAGACTATCTGACAATGGATAAGCCGGGACTCTGGTGGTACGATGGATCCAACTGGAAACAGCTTGATGCTGTGACGTTTGCGTATCTTGATGAAAACTTCCCATTGTGGAGAGATGATTCGTCCGACAATCCATTGAGATATTCGTTGAACGGGGACATTATCACAGTTCATCCGAAACCGGATACGACTCTAGCTGCGGGATTCAAGCTGTACTATGGCCATAAGCCAACAAGGATGACAAACGATAATCACTATCCTTTTGTTGGATCGACAACCGAGCGGCCGCACTTATCGATTTTTGATGATGCTATCCTGAAATACCTGAAGTGGAAACTGGAGCCGATGATCAACAAGGATGCTACTGTCAATTTTAATGAACAAGCATATATAAAAGAACGCAGAGAAAAAAAGGCACTGTTCAACAGGCGATCTGACATAAAAGCAAAACTGCAAGGACCAAAGTTCAGAAAATAACGGAAGGCACTCATGTTAAAAAAATCCCGTTTAATTTTAATAGCGTCAGTTCTTGTTATAACTGTTATAACTCCCGCTTGGGGATCCTCGAAGCCTTTCTTCTGGGTTATCGACGATTTCTCGAAAGGGCAGAACTCACATATCTCTGAGTATAAAACCCCGAAGAACTATGCGCAATCTGCAACAAATGTCCGAACAAATGTCCGTTACGGTAAGTTATCGAAGCGTGAGCCGCTACTCACGCACTTTGACGCAGGTGCTGCAGCCGTCAACTCCTTATACAGGTATTATAACAGTGACGGCACAACGGCGGCTATAGCGGCAAACAGTACGCTTCTTGTGATAGGTGATGCTTCTTCAACTCAAACAATACAGGACGGGTTAACGGATGGGGCCAGGTGGCAATGGATAACATTTAAGGATATCGCCATAGGCACAAATGGGTACGAGCAACCGTATAAATACGACGGAAAGACGCAAATCACGGCGAATACTGACGCATCACGGACCGCGACAGAGGTATGCGCTCAGTTAGGCGCTCCGTTTGCTGAGTTGAATACTGGCACAAACCTTGATGCCTCAAAGTGGTATCAGTACAAGATAGCGTTTTATGACGGCTCGAACTACACGCACAGTACCGCAGTAAGCAATCCGATCCTGACCGGGGCAGCAGTTTACGATATTCTACTTACCGATATCCCTATTGGACCAACAGGCACAACGAATAGGTATCTATACAGAACGTCGGGGATAGCCACACAAGGCGGTCTTGGTGCGGCAACCTATTATATGGTGTATGATATAGCCAATAATACCGCCAGAACACAGGCAGATACGATATCAGACGGAACTCTTGAGACAGACCGTGCGCCTACGTGGGCTACGGGCTCAGGCGGTACGTCAGCAACCCCGCCAAAGGGTACGCTTATAGCTTTACTTCAGGACAGAGTGTTCATCTCCGGCAATTTAACGAATTTATCGGACATTTATTGGTCAGATGATAGTAACCCGGACTATTTCTCAGCGACTACTTACGATGTGATCCGCGCAGACGACGGCGACAAGATTACCTTTATGATGCCTGAGAATGGGATTATGGTTCTTGGAAAAACCAATACGCTTCAGCACTATTATACAGACGATAGCACGACATCGAACTGGTACTCAAGTAATGTAATGTCGCATATCGGGTGCCCGGCTCCCTATTCCGTGGCGAGTACCCCAAAAGGGATAGCGTATTTATCACGAAAAGGATTGCGGATATATAATGGTGCTACGTCGCAACTATTCTCTGATGCGATAACCCCTGAGATACGGGATATCGACCCCGGGGATATTGCCAATACCGCAGGGGTGTTTTTTGATGAAGAGTATCGTTTGGCATATAGGTCAAGCAGCTCTGGGTCTTCCGTTAACGACAGGGAAGCTATCTATAATTTTGTCCGAGATTCATTTGTAATTGATACAAAAAACGTGAATTGTTATTCTGTGTTCAATTCCGGTACAGACCTTGGTACGTTATATGCAGGGTCCTCGACAACCGACGGATATGTGCTTGCTCACGCCGGCTCGACTTCTGCTGTTCAGGCCCGGTACAAAAGCGAGTTTGCTGATGGTACTCATACGGAGAGCGAAGCGTACAGGACCGAGTTGGCCCCTGAGTTGTCTATGGAAACGCTCGAGAGAATGGAAACATATACGACAGAAGCTTTGGCGCAAGCCGCATGGGTTTCTGACGATGCTTCCGCAACGGCTGATGTTCTCGACGAGGATTGCACGGGGATTAGTGATTGGGATGATGATGATTCGGGTGGCGGTGTTTCTGCTGTTGCATCAACGGAGTATTTTCAATTTACTACGTCAGGGAGTAGTGGACATATTGCGAAACGTAGCTTAACGTCTGTACCGACTATTCCTTTATGGTACACACTCTCCTTTGAGTTGAATATCACGGGTGATGGTAATGGCGGGGATGTAGACAATGTATCTGTTGTAGTGAAAAACGGAACGAGTATTTTCTCCGTATTTTTTACTGATGGGAAAGCACGGATCGCGAGTGCATCGGTTGGTGAGATTTTGGCAACATATACTGAGGGTGTTGAATATCTTTGGAAGTTCGATGTCCGCGAAGATGGATCTGGTGATTATTATGTAGACACGTACAAGGATGGGGTATTACAAACGACGGGTGTAACTGTGCCCTTGTCTGCAGCGACAAAAGATATTGCCATAGAGGTCCGGGGGTATAACCAGGCTGTTGTCTGTCTGTTCGATACTTTTGCGATAGCCTCTAAGAACCTACAATGTTACAACGAGTCAACGATCGTCAACGAAGGCGACCAATCATTACAGTGTGAGGCCATGACGACCGGCTCGTTAAACAATGTGTTTATCAAAACCATTACGGCAACAGACTTATCTGCGACAACGCATGATACTATAGTCGTTGACGTTTACTCCAACCGGACAGGGACCAATTTGCAATTTGGGATTAAGGAGAACGATACTACGTGGGCGACAAACGCTGATTTTGTGAATATTCCGATAACTGCTGCGAATACGTGGGAGCGCGTCGCCCTTGATTTTTCGGGTGTTGCCGATGGCAGCAAGGACGCAATCACGCATATTGGCGTGAAGGTCACAAACGCAGATGCCGGGAACATCTTTTACATCGACAAGATTAGACCGAGTTCTCTTACAGCAACGTATGTAAGCCCTGTTTACGAGATAACCGCAACGGATCTGGATAAGCTGTACTGGAACGAGAATTTGGGGGCATATGGGGATATCACCTTCCAGATACGACAAGGGGCAACGTCTGGTGCTCTTGGCGCTTACGAAACTGCCGTAACAACGCCTACGGGGTCGGATTTATCAGGGATTACGGCTAATAACTTCTTGCAGATAAAAATAAATCTGACATCAGCAAATGGGTCGTATGCGCCATATCTGTATAAGGCGAGTAATTACGTGTACCGGCTGACATATTCTAAAGTTGGTGATGCCTACGAGAGCACGATATTGAGTACATGGGATACCGGGTGGACAAACCTGGGCGCTGAGGGGTATAAAAAACTTCTTCAAAGAATCAAAGTTCATTACAGGGGAACGTCTGGTACGTTGAAAATAAATTACTACAACGAAGAGGATGATGTCGATGAGACAATAGAGATCGATTTATCCGTGGCTCCGGATGATTCGGACACGGATTTATATACCGGTGTGGGTGAGGATAAGATTTACACTTATGATCCTCCGGGGAACTCAGAAGAGACTCCCGGGGCAACTGGTGAGTATTGGCGGTTTGTGATTTCAGAAGATGGTATAATTTCATGGGACATTTCAAAGATACAAATTCAAGCTGTTGCGGAGGAATTGTACTAATGCGTAACATCGTATTGATATTCTGTCTGGTTATGCAATTTGCAAGTTTGCCAGGGTGCAAGAGGGCATACCCGCAAGAAATCCTTGAAGCCTTTGAAGAGGAATCGTTACCTACTCATCGTGAAGAAATGCGGAAGCAGCGAAAGAACTACTCTACCCGGACTTATGCCGAATCGCTTGTCGTTACCGTGCCTGATTTCAGTTCATGGGATACAAGCACGTATTCTGAGGATACCTCTTATCTAGCGTCAACAGATGGGTTTGTAGCGTCTTGGCAAGAACAGGACCCTGACTCAGAGATAAATGGTTATACGGATGGTAGCAATCCACCAACAACACTAATAGCGAAGAATCGGACAAAGGGTGTCGCGGGTAATAGTATGGCAAGTTATATATTTTTTTCTGTTAAAAACGGGGCATATTGGAAAGTTGCCAAAGCGGGTGGGGCAGCATCTATTGTTGTGTATTGGATGGCATGGGAGTAATTATGAAAACCTTTTTAATCATGTGTATAATCATGTGTTACTGTGCTACGGCGATCGGGGCAGATATGCAGGTTGTGACGGAGTATGGCTATTTCAAAGATTCGTCTGGTACGATTGTGGCAAAGGCCCGGCTACCGAAGGGGAAGCATTCGATTAAAGACACATACACATATCACGAAGTCGCGGATCAGGCGGCGCTTGACCTGATTGTTGTATGGAAAGAACCTGTAATACCTTCAAAAACTTTCAAAGAAAAGATACTGGACCTTTTAGACGACGAAGATATTAAGAATAAAATAAAAACGATTAAATAACAAGGAGGCTGCAATGGTAAAGATTCCTGATTTTTACACAGACGAATATTTTGAGAAATCCCAAAAGTCTTTAGCGCCGTTAGGGGAAGGCATATTAAGAGGGAATATCCCTGATTACTATAAAGGTATTGGCGAGAGCGGAAGCGAGGAGTTCGAGCGTATGCTCGGCTTGACAAAGAGGGATATCGCTACTTCTGTCGGAGAAATGGGTGCGAGACGGCGCATGAATAAAGGCGCGATCGCAAAATCTGTTGCTGACGCAACCGCCACTGCAAGCATCAAGGGCCGGTATACAGATTTAATGAGCAGTATTGAGGGTAAGAAGTTTCTCTTTCAGCAGGGCCGAGGGATAACAGAGGGTGTTCGCGGGGCCGGATTAGAGTATGGTGGGCAAAGGAACCAGTATGGCCTCTCGGCCGCCAAACTCAAACTGCAACAGGAAGAAATAGAAGCACAGAAAAAAGCCTCAAAAGATGCTATGTGGGGAAAAATGATTGCTGCTGCTCTTGGTACTGCCGGTACTATCGGCGGGGCTATGATTGGTGGACCTTTCGGGGCAAAAGCCGGAGGCATGATCGGAAGCGCCGTGGGCAATCAAGTTTCAGGGGTAGCACCTCATATGCAAGAAGGGGCAAATGCCATAAAGGGAATGTTTGACGTAAACGACATATTTGGATAAATAAAGGAGCGTGAACTATGGCATTTGACGAAGATAGAATGTTGTCTATAGGAGTAGGTATTGCCGAAGGGCTTGATAAAGCCACAACAAACCTGATGAACATTTCTTCCGCACGGACCAAGTTGAACCGGGAGAACAAAGAGTTTGAACTGGATACAAAAATCAAAAAGCTAGAGATCCAAAAGGCAGAGGATTATCTTGACCCAGATCAGATTAAACTCAGGAACGAACGAGTAAAGGTAGAAACCGCTGCGAAGAAATCCGCATACAATCTCAACGTGTTGAAGATCGATACTGCGGAAAGGGAAGAGAAGGAAGCTGCTCGCGGTTACGAAGAAGCTCTTTCTCGATTAGATACTGTCGCGGGAGGCGGGAATTTGCGCCCGGGTGAAGAGATAAATCTTGGCGGGGCGTATTCCTATAAAGAGCCGACCAAAAAAGGGATCACTCCGACACAACAAAGAAAAGAAGACATTTCTGTTGACGAGATTATTGCGTCGTTGCAGACAGGGACAGGATGGGATGGAACAGGACGGTATCCACTAAAAAACAGAGAACTTGCGGTAGGTCATGTTCTTGAGAACTGGAATGCAGACATAACAGATCCCAGGATTCAAGAGGCCCTTGATCAATACAAACCACGCGAGGAAAAAATTACAACTACAAAAACAGGGTTTCTCGGTCGCGGAAAAGAACGACAAACTAAAGAGAAGTTTGGGTATACCTGGGAAAAACAAGAGGATAACCAATGGCACAGAATCGATTAAACACGCCTTCTATTTTATCGGATGAGGAGATGAATGCTCCGGACACCCCTGAGATCCCATCAATCCTTTCCGATGACGAGATGTCTGCCCCAGAGAAAAAGCCCGATGCGCCTTCGATTATGTCCGATGATGAAATGATAAGCGCCGATCGCACGGAGGCTTTGCAAAAAGTGGGTCTACAGGCACCTGCTCCATTGGAAGGATCAGATCTTCCCACAGAGTGGACAAAAAATCCTGTTGAATACGAAAGCTCTTTTCTCGATTGGAAGGAGGCCGGGTTCCCTGCAGGGGGAGTCCCTGGGCCGACACAAAAACGAGTGAAGTATCTCAGCGATGACCAATTTAAAAAGCATGAGGGATACAAAGAATGGACAAAAACAAGTCTTGGCCATTATTTGACGGGTGGAAGGACAGAAGGACAAGAGCCGCCGATCGCAAGACATTTGGCTTTGGCCGGAACCGTCGTTGTCGGGATTAGCGCTGTAAAATCATTGCTTGCCGATCCATATATTTCTGCACGATTATCGTCTTCACAAATAGGTCAACGAATCGACAAAGCGTTTAGGACTCCTGAAGAATTAGCAAGCCGGATCATGGACACGAAAACATCCCCTGCTGAGATCCTCAAACATGTATCTGCCGGGAAAAAGAAAGCCGTTATGGATCTCCTTCGCGGGTGGACGAGTGGCGCGACAACGAGATACGGAGAACCTGTTGTGCCTGAGTTTGGCGGGATCCTTGCTCAAGCCGGAGGGCTCCGGATTCCATCAGGGAAAGAACTGGTAGATCTCGGAAAACGATTTAACCTGCTTCCACAGCAGTTAGAGGCAATAAAGGCCGGGGATTTTGAAGGCTTGCCTGTCGCAATCACAAACGCTATTACAGGAGCCCCACAGAAGCCCACAGTTGCCCCAGGTGAGGAGATTGAGCCCGGAGCGGGGGTAGGCATTGAAGAGGCGAAGAAGTTTAAGACGACAGAGGAGTTTGTGAAGGCAGATTTAGGTAGTAGTTACGCTGATGTGAAAGGCATTAATGAAGATGAGATTGTTACTGTCTATAGGGCGAGCGAAAAGGGTGGGAAATTAAGTGCCGGAAATTTCGTTACAACGGATAGGCAACAAGCAAGTTTTTATGCAAAAGATATAGTTGGACAAAGAGGTGGAACAGAAGCAAAAATTATATCACAAAAAGTAAGAGCGGGAGATCTTCGGTTGAAAAAAGCACAAGAAGCTATTGGAGTAGATGATGCTTTTATTTATAGACCCAAAACCGAACTCACCGACATCTGGAATAAGGCACAGCAACCTCGCGCCGGTGGCCTCGCTCCAGAGTCACGCAGGGCGATTACCGCAAAGCTGAAGAAGAAAGGGATCACCACTACCGGATTCGGCGACATGATGCGTCTCGAGTCTGATGTCACGGTTCAGGATAAGCTGACAGGGAACAAGGTAACTCTTAAAAAAGGTCATGAGCTTTTTGAGATGAACCTTTCCAATGGCCAGGTGTGGCTGCATGACGGGAAAGACGTTGTTGTCAACAAGTCGCAGCTTGCCAACGTCGAAGGGCATAGCACTGAGTTGGGCGAGAAGGAGCAGGGGATCCCCGGGACACAGGAGGTTTGGAAGGGTGCGGATGTAAAAGAAGTAAGCGAAAGCGAAGTTATTGCCCATGCTCAAGATGCGGGTATTCCCATATCACAAGCAAGACAGGAATTACCATCTCTTGTGCAGGAGACCAAATTCGAGGCATACCAAACCCCCGGCGGCGAGAATTACCGGGAGTTGGTGGTGACGGCGCCAGAAATATCAAGCGCATTGGACGTTGCTTTACAAGACGCAGCAACTAAACACGAATCGGGACAATTAAACGCAGAGCAATATATGAATAGGGTTAAAAACATTAAAAAGAAATATGGTTTTAAGGATGATCTTGTGCCACAAGCCAACTACATCTCCCCCCACTGGGACGAACCCAACGTCCTCTTCCATATCCGCATGAACGATCGTATGATTCCGAATGAGAATGTAGTCGAACGGGTAAGAGCGCTTGATGTCAAAGCGCGAGAGGCTCTTAATCTTGAGGATATGGACAAAGTAAAGAAGATAAGAAAGCAACAGGCCAAGATTATAATCGACAAGAAAGTTTTGTTCATTGAAGAGATCCAAAGTGATTGGGCAAAGGCTGTTCGTGGCTCTGTGGATACCGCTAAGATATCACACCCGGCTCTTAAGAACTGGCACGAGCAAGCTGTCAGGAAAGCATTGGAAGTGGCTGTGAGGGAAGGCTACGATGCCATTGCATGGACGACCGGAGAGCAACAAGCTGCTCGATATGATTTGAGTAAGCAAATTGATAACGTGTTATTAGTGACTCAGAAAGATGGAACAAGGCGTTTAGTAGCCTCAGGAAAAACTGGACAGAGGATTTTGGATGAGGTTATTAAAGATGACAAAGATATCGAAAAATACATTGGGAAAACCCCGGCAGAAAGAGTGTTGAAAGCAGAGGAGAAATCTTTTTCTAATGGGGTTAAAGAAAAAATGATTTCTGGAGTAGATCTCAAAATCGGCGGTGAATGGGCCAAGAACCTTTACGACCGTATGATCCCGCAAGCGATGGAGAAGTTGACGGGGGGCAAAGTTGCAAAGGAAAGAATCGGGCCTACGCAAGAAGAAGGCGGGCTTAAGAATCTTCCTTTCAATGAAGCAGATTTCGTTGACGAAATTGAAGGGTTTATAGGGGAACCAATAGACACGATAAGCATTGAACAGCTTAAAAAAGCCAATGCGTCAGAAGACTTAATAGATAAATTGACGATATGGTTATTCCCTGCGATGAGGGAGAAAAAAGCAGTACAATCTATCTTACATCTCACACCTACTATAAAGCGTTCTATTGTAGGGGATCAGCCCATGGCCGGAGGATTGCCCGGAGAGATCCAAAAAATCAGCAAGCAGATTCCGCAATCCAAAGGGGCAGGAGATATCCCAAAAGTCGCGCAGAACAATATGTCTGATGTAGAAGCTCAGGCGGGTGTTTATCTATCGATGATCTTTAGCAACCCAGATCGATTCCCTGTAGTCACCGGGAGTCCAATAGTAAAGAACTCGGATTACGGGATTGCGCTTGTTCCGGATAGCACCTGCAAAAGAGGAAAAGCACTGACCACGCAAGTAATCACAATGCGTGAAATGCTCGACGAGCTATTGCCTGAGCCGACGACAGACGAAATAAAAAGCATCAACGCCAAGATAAAAACAGCGGCTGCACGGAAATTGTTTGAAGCCAGGATCCGACAAAAATTAGAAACCCCGTGCCTTATGTGCTATACCTTCGAGAAGCAGCTCATCGGATACCAAGCAAAACCGATCACACAGGGAATGAAAGTTTATAAGCCTGGCCAAATTTTTAAGCACAAAGAGGATTTGAAAAAAGCCGGGATCTTCCGAGGCTACGGGACCGGCGACTTCACCTCTGGAGATATCCCCACAATGATTCTCCTTGGTCGGGACTTGGCCAAGATTAACGTAGGTCTAGGTAGTTATACGAAAAACTTAAATCAGCTTGAGATCTTGGGGGACACGGGTGTCAAATTTAACATTTCGACGGGCTCTACTTTAGGCATTGGTTTGCCGGTCGATATCGCGCACACATATGCACAGAGATATCCAAATGCAGGTGTCATGTATGTCGCTATCAACGAACGAGATCTCCTGAAGGCAATGAAGGATCCCCGGATCCACAATATCATCCCGGCTCACTTAGGTGGCGGTACTCCAAAGAATTGGCTGAAGATGGCAACGGATTTGAATTTTGTGGATTTCAAAAGACAACAAAGCGAGAAAGTCGTAATCGATGGTTCATTGAGGAATCTGGCTTCCCTGGAGACCGGAGACAACCTCATCCAAGCAAAAGAGATCATTGCTCAAGGCGCCGCCACTAAGGATCCCGCGAAGTATTTGAAGGCGGTTGAGGACGCTTCCCGGGTCATGGGCATGGAGATCATCCCGAAGTTTGACCAATACAAAGAAATGCCAGGATACGAAAAGCTGATCGGCGTGAGAGGCGCGGAGTACGGGAAAGATGCATCGATCCCCAAGATTGATATGTCAAAAGCGAATCTCAAAAAAGCGTTTGAGTATATGACGGTTCCGGAGGACGACTTAACATCGGTATCAAACCAGTACGCCGGGATGGCGCGATCGATAATGAATGTTGCAAAACGAACTGGCGCTGAGGGAGTGACCAAGTTGGATCCACTTACACTGAGAGGGGTCAAGGCCGGTGGACAGGTTCACGATCCAGAAAAGATCAAAAAGTTCCAGGCTTACCTGAAGCGTAAAAACATCGTTCCCGCTCAGGGGGAGATGTTGGAGATCTACATTATAGAAAACCCTGTGTCCGTAAAAGATGTCTTTGGCGATAAGCACAAACTCACAGAAGGTGAGGATGTTTATGTCTATCCGCTCACGAAGGAGAAGTTCCTGATCAAAGACGGGGACTACTTCATCGCTCATCGCTCAGAAGCCAAGACCGGGTTTGAACGTAAAGCGTCTGCCGGCAAAGTGCAGAAAGAGTTGAAGCCGTTAGACGTAACCACGGCTGAAGGACAAGCTGTACTCGATGCGTATGCCGTCCAGAAGGATCTATGGATCGGGGAGAAGGATATCCGGATCCTACAGACCGCGAATGAAAAAGCGACTTTTCAAGAAAGCATTTTAAAAGCAACGGGGAAAAAGAGGTATGACCAAAGCGTAAAAGATATAGATAAGGCAATCCAAATATATCTTGACCTAAAGCGCAATCCAGATCATCTTGCCCTGTTCCGCGATAAGTTGACAAACGAGCAAGCGGCAATTGTCAATCTTTCTCAGAATCTCCCTGAGGAGATCAAAGCGATCGCTGATCAGATAGACAAAAGCTACCAGGCCCTGGGCCTTGAAGCATTAGAAGAGGATGTCATCCGGAATGTTCTGGATAACTATGTGGCTCGAAAATGGGATCTCAAAGGGAAAGAAGGCGTTGGCGGGGCACGGAAATTCAAAGCGACAACGGGACACGCGAAGCACCGGAAGCTTGAAACGATTCTTGAAGGATGGGCAAATGATCTTGAGCTAAAGATCGAAGGCGCTACAAACAATTTAGCGGCGGTAAAAGAGGAAGTGGTAAAGACGATCGAAGATAAGAAATTCCTTAAGACATTACGGCAACTCAAATCTATCGACGGGGCACCGCTTTTAACAACGCAACAATTAGAGGACTATGTCCAAGTCGAGCATCCTAACTTTAAGGTATGGCAATGGACCGGCCAGACGCGATCGATTGGGGATGAGGCTCCTATCAGCGGACGGAACTTCTTTATTAACGACGACGGGCAGGTTCTCGAACGAAAAGATCTGTACGCGCCAAAGTACGCAGCGCAGAACTTAAACAACATCATGGGGATCTCACGGCTGAAAGGGATTGGGGTAATCGACTTCGCAACAAAATACAATGCTGTGTTGAAGGCGTGGATCCTCCAGAGCTCATTCTTCCATCACCTGGCATTTATGAGATCTTACTATCTGGGGACACAGCACAAGAAGTGGTCTGAGATGGGGATCCGGACAGCGTACCAAGAGGGCCTGAAGGCTATTAGAGAAGAGGAGCCTATTGTTATGTTGGGTGTCCGGAACGGTTTGACGTTGGGGATAAAACAGGATTGGAACGAGGAGATCATCCGCGAGAAATCAGTGCTCGATCATAAGCTTGATCAGTGGAAGGTTGCAAAAGCAGTTAAGGATAAGGTCCTCGCGTTGCGACAGCAACAGGCTGATTTTCTGTTTGGCAAATTCGGGGCCGGCTTAAAAGCAAAGGCGTTCCTGATAGAATATAGGAATCTTTTAAAGAAGCATCCCAACATGAATATAAACGATCTTGCTAAGATGGCTGCGAACCTTATCAACGATGATTTCGGTGGCTTGCACCTGCAGAGACTTGGCCGGAATCCTACCATGCAGCATATCTTCCGGCTTCTTGCGTTGGCTCCAGATTGGACGGAATCGAACGTGCGAACAATGATCAAGGCTATCAATGCCGGCAGCAAAGAAGAGACCGCATTTTACAGGAAGTTTTGGGCAGGGATCTTTACAAAGGGCGTTGGGTTAACTGTTGCGGGCAATCTACTCCTTGCCACGATAGACGAAGACGATTCTCAAACAGAAGGTGCATGGCAACGGTTCATCCGAAACTATACATGGATCATTAAACGCGCAACAACGCGGCGCGGCCGGGAATTTTTCCCTCCGCTCCAAAAGTCTCTTGACATCGATGTCACTGCGATCGCCAGGATGTTTGGCAGTAAAACCACAGAGAGAAAATACTTCTCGATACTTGGACACTTTACAGATCCTGTAAAGTTCATGCTCAACCCAATCAGATCCGCTCATCACAAAGGGAGTGTCATATATAAGTTTTTTCATGAAATGCTCACTGGGGTTGATTGGGCCGGTCGTCGCTTCACTACTTTCCCAGAGTTCCTCGGAGTCGATTATGTGAAGGGTGTGTACGCAACTACGCGCAAAGGAAAATACAAAAAAGGTGATCCTAAGTATGGCAAGTTAACAGGCAAAACTGTTACTTGGTCTGGCGATGGCGGCGGTCCTATCTCGTATGAGCAGTTCCCGTCGTTTATTCTTTCGCAGATACGGGGATGGCAACCTGTTCAGATCCAGAATCTGATGTCTTGGTTTGCCGGCGAGATGGAAGGGTTTGACTCTTTAGCAAATTCCGCAGGTCTTGGAGTGAGAACGACGTATGGGTTTGAACCCCCGGCCGCACCGGATTCTACGGGGAGAGAGTATATACAGGACAGCGGCACAGCGCGGGAGTACATCGATTCCGGCCGTAACGAGCGAGAATACATAAAATAGAACAGGAGACATGCTGAATGTCTAGCTTTACAGAAGATTTAGTCACACGAAAATTAAGCGCACGATTACGATCTGTAGAAATACCGTTTGAATACCATATCGGATCTGAAGATTTAGACGAAACAATAACCGTTCCAAAAGGTTTCGTAACGGATTTTGCTACTGTGCCTCGATTCCTGTGGCCGATCTTTCCTCCAGACGGTGAGTACGCACAAGCAGCAGTCTTACATGACTTCATGTATAATAGACGAATGTACATCCGTAAGAGAGCAGACAAGATATTCTTAGAGGCTATGGGGGTATTGGAAGTACCGGTTTGGAAACAGCGAATTATGTATAGAGGAGTTAGGCTATTCGGATGGATACCGTGGACATTCGGAAAAAAAAGAAAGCGAGGTTTGTAATGAAAAAGATTTTATCCGTTATTTTGGTATGCGTGATGCTCTCCGGTTGCGGGTATTCTTCCTACACGAAGATCACAGCATTGGCAAAAGCAAAAAAAATAAAATCCTTGGCTCCGCAAGCACCTGGAGTGCTGAAGAATCCGGATGCCAAAGTCCTTGTCGAGAGATGGATGACCCTTGCTATTGGCATGACGAAAAAAGCCATACAAGCCATGTCTCACGACGAGAAAAAGTAACACAGTAAACTCAGCGCACAGTTCACAATAAAATATATTTGACTTTCTTGAAAGCATCAGGTATACTTTCTTCCAGTAGCAAAGGAGAGTGTACAATGCAAAACAAATCCGTGCGAGAAGTGAGAGCAAGTTTTTTTTGTGTCTATTTAGGTCGGATGGGATTGTTAAAGGCTAACTTGCCGCCTTCGCACGGTCTCTCTCATCCGACCGTTTTCTTTTTTAGGAGGAGGTATACATGAACGGATTCGATAGAGTAGCACCAAGCGGAAATGTAATGATTGATGGATTCAGGTCCGGTCCCAGAGAGCAGACGTTATGCGAGTGTGACATTAACTGCGATCTGGACTGTGAGTGCGAATGTCACAGGAGTGGAGTATGAACTGCCCAAAATGCCATAGCGATAACGTAGAGTCTGATGTACCGAATCACCCGGGGTTTCACCATTGTACCTGTGAAGATTGCGAATATGACTTCTGTTATGATTCGTACCGGGAAGAATACTACGAGATAAATGGCGATGTAATAAAGGAAGAAGGTAAAAAATGACACACACACCGGAACCGTGGACAATGAAAAAGTGTGGTTGTGGAGATGAAATGTGCGATAAGTATAGAATTAATGATGCGGGGATGTTCTCACTCGCAGATGCCCTCCTAGTGATCTCCGCGCCTAGACTTCACAAGGAGAATAAAAACTTACGGGAAGTCAATGCTGAGTTGTTGCAGGTATGCAAAGATATCCGAGATTGGTTTGAGGGTGAACATATGATTTATAATGAAGAATTGCAAGAAGCAATCACAAACGCAGAGAGGATGGCGTTATGACCCGATGGAAAAAAGAAATTACAAAAGGTCAGGTGTGTTCGGAGTGTCAGAGTAAAGACGTATTCGCGGTGTTGTCACAAACACATCGACGTACCTTTATTCTGTGCTGTGCGAGATGCTTTAACTCATGGTTTAAGGGGCATTAATAATGACAAAACGTAGAGGTGGGTTCCAGATCGTGATAACATTCCCCGGCCTTATTTTACTGGTGTTACTCGTGTGGGGATACCAAGTAAAAGCGGCCACATGGTTCGGGGGCCTACCTTTATATAAGCGCGAGTGCGTAAAACTGGGACTGGATGGATTTAAATACCGAGGTAAAAAAACGGTTAAAAATCTATCCAACAAACTGAAGGCCCTATTTGAAAGGAGCAGGTAAGATGAAGAAGAAAAAAGAATCGAAGGAAGTGCAGGTTGTGGAGGCTCAATTACCGCAAACAACATCCGAATTGATTGAGACGGCTGTTAGCAAAGGTGGGGATCTCGAAAAGGTGTCAAAACTTCTTGACATTAAAATCCAATGGGAAAAGAACGAGGCCAGGAAAGCGTATCACAAAGCCATGTCCGAGTTCAAAGCGAACCCGCCGAAAATCGGGAAGGATAGAACCGTTAAATTCAAGGATGTGAAGTACAAACACGCCTCCTTATATAACGTGGCCGACAAGATTAACACTGCGCTGAGTCAGCATGGGTTGTCCGCAGCATGGTTAACGAATCAGGTCAATGGGACTATCTCTGTCACATGTGTTATCACGCATATGTTGGGGCATTCTGAGAGGACAGTATTAACGGCGAGTCCGGATACGACGGGGTCAAAGAATGCGATCCAAGCCATGGCATCAGCGGTGTCGTATCTACAGAGGTATACCTTATTATCTCTAACCGGCCTTGCGACGTTTGAGGAGGATGATGATGGTCAGGCTACGTCCGGTAAGCTTATCAGCCCCGAGCAAAAGGACATATTGCTCGACATGATCACTGATACGAATGCAAAGATCGATAAGGTTCTTGAGTTTATGGGTGTCGATGCATTGGACAAGATCCCTGCATCAGATTACAACAAAGCATTCGCAGCTCTTGCGGCGAGGAAGAAGGTAAAGAAAGCATGATCATATCGAAAGTAGAACAAAACTCGCCGGAGTGGCTCGCCCTGAAGTTGGGGGTTCCCAGTTCCTCTCACTTCAGCGAAATCATAACATCAACTGGGGCACTGTCAAAGCAACACACAAAGTACATGAATCGCCTCGCGGGAGAGCGTGTCTCTGGGACCGGAGAAGAGACCTTTTCCTCTAAGCATACCGACAAAGGCTTAGAGCGCGAGCCAGAGGCGCGGAGCTTGTACGAGATCATAACTGGTGTGGACGTTGAGTTGGTTGGTGTGTGCTATCAGGACACGAAGAAAAGATATCTCTGCAGCCCGGATGGACTTGTCGGGAAACCTGGCGGGCTTGAGATCAAATGCCCTATGATGACAACGCAGGTTGAATACCTTCGTGCCAACGCGATCCCTGCGATCTATTTCCAACAGATTCAGGGATCTCTACTTATTACGGGTCGCAAGTGGTGGGATTTCATGTCTTATTACCCAGGCATCAAACCGTTGATTATTCGGGTTACGAGAGATGAGCCGTTTATTAGAATGCTCTATTCTCGACTTGATACGTTTTGTGTGGAGCTTGCGGATGTTACAAAACAGATAGGGGGTTAACGTGAAAACGTGTGCGACCTGTAAGTATTTTTATAAGCAGTACGCTATGTCAGGCGATTGCCGACGGCATGCGCCAGTAAATTTACTTATAACAACGTCACAGTGTACTGTCGATCCGACATGGCCTAATCTCTATGACACCAATTGGTGTGGGGATTACAAACAAGAAACAGGTAGAGACATCGAAAGGAAAAAACCATGAAGCAAAACTTAATAACTATCATCAAAGACAGCGGTCTTGATAAGCAAAAATCACAGGTCATGCTTGATAACTTTCAGGATTATTTCAAGGTCGCCGCTGAGTGGGAAAAGAAAGCGAAGACTCTGAAGGTAACAAGTGAGTCGCAGACCGCAGATATGGAAATGGCTCGCACCGGGCGGTTGTTCCTAATGAGAAAACGAACAACCTTGGATCGGGTACGGAAAGAATTAAAGGAACAATCCATGCGGGAGGGGCGGGCTATTGACGGAATAGCCAATGTCCTTAAGGCGCTCATCATCCCGATTGAGAACTACCTTGGTGATCAGGAGAACTTCGTTGTTCGCAAAGAACAGGCAAGGGCAGAGGTGTTACGGATCGAGGACGCAGAACGAAGTGAGCGAGAACGGATAGCCAAAGAGAAGGCCGACGCAGCGGAACAGGAACGTATCCGCAAAGAGAATGAACAGTTAAGGGAAGCGAACCGGAAAAACGAAGAGAAGCTACTTCGGGAAAAGAAAAAAACAGCAGCCGAGAAACGTAAAAAAGAAGAGGCAATTGAGAACGAACGGAAAGAGGCTCAACGCAAACAACAGGAAGCCGATGCCAGAGCCAAACGCGAAAAAGACGTTGCTGTTCAAGTAGAGAAAAAAAAGAGGGAAAAGGTTGAGGCTGAGTTGCGGGAGAAAGAAGAGAAGGAAGAGAAGGAGAGAAGAACAGAAGAGGAACGGATTGAAAAGGACAAAAGATCATCAGATAAAGTCAAACTCACCAAGGTAGCCAATTACGTGAACAGTATGATTCCTGAAGTCAAAAGCGAACGAGCGAAAAGGCTATTAGAGAGAGCAAGTTTTTCTCTGGATTGTTTTTAACATTAACCAAACAACAAAACAGGAGGTAGCAAGTGGACAATCTATGTATCAGAGAAGAGTACACAGACAAGCAGGGTAACAAGAAGGTCAACTGGAATCGGATCGGAACTTTGTTTGAGGCAAACGGGAAGAAATATGTAAAACTGTTTCATATCCCCGGTGTGCAAATTTTTGTATTCGCACCGAAACCGAAAGATGATCAACCCCCGCAGCATGGATACCGAGAGGGAGAAGTGGATCTCGGCGATGAAGGTTAAAGCCAAGGTCTTAGCGGTCTTGAAGGATGAAAAAGGGAAGCTCCTGGCGAAGCTGCAGTTTAACCAGAAGCTTCCCCGCGTGGGGGATATGGTCACTGTCAAGTGGGGCAAGGTCCGGTCGATTCTGCAGAACGCGCTCTACTGGACATTTTTGCAATTCCTGTTAGATGATTGCAATCTGAAAGAAGAGTACCTGGACAAGGAAGAATTGCACGAAACCCTGAAGGGCCGGTTCCTAGCAAAGAAGGTCATGAGTAAAGGTGGGTTCAAAATTATCGTAGTTGGATCCACAACAGATCTGGACAAGCATGAGTTCGCTGAATACCTTGAGAAGGTCGATAAGGTTGTAATCGAGTATCATCATGTTGACACGAGTGAGTTCTGGAAGGATTACGAGAAGTACTACGCGAAGCATTAACGCGGGAGGTATCATGAGAAGAACCCAAAAAGAGGCACTCTTGGATTTATTTGAAAAACGACCCAATTACTGGATACCGTTACCAGTGATAATGATGCTTGGAATCGCACAATATAATGCGCGGATCTTTGAGTTGAGGCGCTCTGGGCACGATATTCGGAACAAGGCTGAGGTCGTGGATGGGCAAAGACATACATATTTCATGTATATTCCTTGGAAAGTACCTTCTAATGCAATAGCTGAGGGGGGTTTTGCCCTTAAAGAACAGACGATATCCCCGGACACGACCCCATATACCCCTGAAACCCCTGTAGGGCAAGCCAGTGGCCTTAAAAGCGAGATCCAAAAGGAGCTATTTATATGAAAATAGCGATAATAGTCCTGGTAAGCTTGATGTTGATTGGCTGTCAAGGAAAACAGGCCCCGGAGCATGTGTTTCTTGAGATAGCAAATAGCAAACAAGAGATAGTGTTTGAGTGTATACTTGAGAAAGGCGAGCACTATAAAAGTTGGGAGTTCCCGTTTGCTTTAAAAGAAATCCGTGGGATCTCTTTGTCTCGGGTTCGTGATGATGTTAATGCAAAAAAAGAAGCAGATGATATGAGAGAAAAAGACGGATGGATATTGAATTATTAATAAACCCGTCAGAATAGGAGAGTTATGCCAAACGAAAAGATATGTCCTTTAATGAATAAACCAGACAGCCGTTTACGCAATCCAATTTTTGTCAACTGTCAAAAAGAAGCTTGTCAGTTATGGATGGGGTATGTTGGGAACTCCGCGAACGCGCGATATACTGAGCGAGCGAATTGTGCGTTTGCTGTGAACGCAGCAAAATAAATTTGACAAAGAGGGCAAATGAAAATAGCGCGAGTCTTCCCCAGAAGAACAAAAATGACACCTGTAGATAAGGATGCTTATGTCGGGTTGCCGACTTTTTATTCTATGGGACAGTACGATGAAGTACATGTGTCGGTTACATTTACATGGGATATTGAGAGGGGGAGA